>Ga0180438_10005963_pt1 | contig 16697 bp, 12 predicted proteins | sample SS_ome_12_FD_132455 | JGI IMG/M metagenome (GOLD analysis project Ga0180438, IMG submission 132455) | Hypersaline lake sediment archaeal communities from the Salton Sea, California, USA - SS_3_D_2 metaG | ecosystem: Environmental > Aquatic > Non-marine Saline and Alkaline > Hypersaline >...
TGCCGGGGTCCAGATTAACAGGCCGCAACAGCGAAACACTTAACTCTTCCGCCAATCCCTGTTCGATTTTGTTTGTCTTAAGTTTGATTTGAGAGAGTTCATCCGGCACAATCAGACGCTCAATGCTGACAAATTGCCTCACAATATTCTCGCCGGCTTCATCTCTGTAATAGCCGGTCTCATTGAACGGCCACACCTCACTTGCCAAATCCGGCTTTCCAAACCAGGCCTCTACCGCTCCGACTGCTGCTTGCAGACAGCGGCTGTCGGCAGCAAGAATCCCGATTATGAGCTTGACAGGTTTAGGCTCGTTTAACTGCCACAATCTGGTTCACCTCTGCAATCTACTGCATAAGTTTTTCTTTCAGTGCGCCAACCAGCTCGATTACTTTCCCAGCTGCAGCATCGACGGAAACCTTCTCGATTTTTGTCTCACCACGCACCTTTATCTCAACATTACCCTCGGAAAGTCCTCTTTTACCTACCGTGAGCCTTACGGGAATCCCTGTAAGGTCGGCGTCTTTGAACTTGCCCCCGCCGCGAACCCGCCTGTCGTCGAACAATACATCCGCCTTGCCTGCGAGCAATTGGCGATACAGCCTCTCGGAAACCTCCGCCACTTCCGCATCGTTCTGATTGACGCTGGTGACAAGCACTTCGAACGGTGCTATTGAGATGGGCCAGATAATCCCGTCTTCATCGTAATTATTCTCTATAGCGGCGGCAACAATCCGATTTATCCCGATACCGTAACAGCCCATTGTGCAGACCCTCTCGCGTCCATCTTCATCGAGAAACTTACACCCGAGCTTCGAGGCATATTTAGTGCCAAGCTTGAAGACCTGCCCGACCTCGATACCACGTTTGAAAAACAGCTTTTTGCCGTTATAACTGTCACCCTCTACGGCGTTGCGAATATCGGCTACAACAACATTGTCGCCTTCCAGAGCAAAATCCCTGCCGGGAACTACATTTGTTATGTGATAATCAGTGCGGTTCGCACCGCTGACACCGGCAGCCATTGCTGCAACCGCATGGTCTATATAAACCCTGCCAATATCTTCGCCAGGCTGAACCGGGCCCGCAAAACCAACACCTGCACCTGTAACTTTTTCGATGACATCGGCATCGGCCAGCTCGATATGGCCCACGCCGACCGCCTGCGTAAGCTTTTCAACATTCACCTCGTGGTCCCCGCGCACCAGCACTGCTGCGACCTCACCGCCAGCACTATAAATAAGCGTCTTTATCATCTCGTCCGGACGCCTCTTCAAAAAAGCGCAAACATCCTCGATACTGCCGATATCAGGAGTATGAACCTCCTGAATCGACGCTATATCGCCCCCGCCTTCCTGTCTCGGCAAAGGGTCAACAGCGGCTTTCTCAATATTTGCAGCGTATAAACCGTCCTCGGTATAGACAATTACATCTTCGCCGGACTCACACGGCACAGTGAACTGATGAGAACAGCCCCCGCCCATCTCTCCGGATTCAGCTTCCACTATAAGATACTCAAGACCGCACCGGCTGAAAATCCTGCGGTAACTCTCATACATTAGGCGGTAACTCTCATCGAGGCTTTTATCGACTGCGTGAAAACTGTATGCATCCTTCATTATAAATTCGCGGCAGCGCAGGACCCCGTAACGCGGCCGAAATTCGTCCCGAAACTTAAAACTTACCTGGTACAGATTCAACGGAAGCTGCTTATAAGAATTGAGCTCTTTCGCCACAACCGCAGTAACAACCTCTTCCGCTGTCGGAGCTATCACGTTTTCACGACCGTGCCTGTCCGTAAATTTAGCCATCGTCTCACCATAATCGACGTCCCTGCCCGTCTGCTGCCACAGCTCCATCGGCTGAATTGCCGGAAGAAGAATTTCCTGAGCACCAGCCTTGTTCATCTCTTCACGGACAATCTTAATCACCTTCTGCAGACAGCGAAAACCAAGCGGCAGATAGCTGTACGTCCCGCTGGAAAGTTTCCGCATAAGACCTGCCCGAATCATAAGTTTGTGGCTCGCTACCTCGGCTTCCGAGGGCGTCTCTTTTACCGTTGGTATGAACATTCGACTGAATCGCATAACTTCTGCCTCGCTATTCTATCAACTACATGCTCTGTTTTTTAACTCGATTCTTTATAGCCCAAAACCGGAACACTTGCAAGCTTAAACCCCACACACCCACCTAAAGCCCATTACAACACTTTCTGCCTCTTATTGCTTGACTCGACGCTGTTTTCCTGATATAATTTCATCTATACAAACATAATCGCAATCATTTCTGGACGAGCGGATATGCCGGCACAACAAAACGAAGATTCTCAAAAGCAGAAAACTGCCGCTATCCCTGTTTACGCATCGCCGTCCTCCCTGCTCCTGAAATTGCGCAAACCGCTTATCTTGCTGGCCCACATCCTCGCTTTTACCACTTCACTTATGCTCGCCTTCCTTGTCGCAAACAATATGAAATTCAGGCACACCTGGCTCGTTGAACAATTCCCTATCGCTCTGGCCTTCTTCCTCGTCGTCAAAATCATAGTCTTTGGCCTTTTCAATCAATACCGCGGATGGTGGCGATATGTCGGCATCTCTGACCTGCTCGGTATCCTGCGTGCCTCCATTGCGGCAACTATACTCATAGTGGTACTGTGGGGAATGTTGTTTATGAACATCCCTGCCGTCAGACGATATTTCAGCACCCTCACCGAAGTAGGACAGGGAATCTTCGTCGCCGATATGGGCCTGACCGTGATGCTCCTGGCAGGACTCAGAATGGCAATCAGGCTCTATTATGAAGAATTCAAAACAGTCGAATCCGCACGACTCAAAAAATTCCTCATCATAGGTGCCGGAAACGCCGGAGAAGCGCTTCTGCGTGAGATGCACCGAATGGAAATTGCTCAATACGACGTCGTCGGCTTCATCGATGACGACCCGCTTAAGCAGAAAATCCGAATACACGGTATCCCCGTTCTCGGATACGTCAGCGAGCTCCCGAAAATTTGTGCAGAGAACGATATCGAAGAAATCGCCATTGCTATGCCTTCGGCGACTCATAAACAACTCAGAAGAGTCGTACAGGTCTGCACAGGAACCAAGCTCCGATTCAGAACCGTCCCGTATATCACCGATATAGCTTCCGGAAAATTCAAAGTCTCTCAAATCCGTGACGTTGACATAAACGACCTGCTCGGAAGAGAAACCGTCCATCTCGACCTTGACTCCATACAAACCTTCTTAACACAAAAAACCATCCTCGTAACGGGAGCGGGAGGCTCAATCGGCTCGGAAATGTGCCGACAAATCTGCAAATTCAAACCCGAAAAACTGCTGCTCATCGAACAGGCCGAAAACCCACTCTTCAAAATCGAAAGAGAATTGGCGGACACATATCCCGACGTCAAAATGGAAGCCATAATCTGCAACGTCACTGACGAAATTCGCACCAATGAAATCTTCGAAAAATTCACCCCGAATGTCGTAATACACGCCGCCGCTCACAAGCACGTTCCGCTTATGGAGCTGAACCCGGGAGAAGCCATCAAAAATAACATTATAGGAACCAAAACAGTTGCAGACGCCGCCGATAAATTCGCTGCCGAAAACTTCGTTATGATAAGCACCGACAAAGCCGTGAACCCTACTTCTCTGATGGGCTCGTCAAAACGTATCGCCGAAATGTACATACAGGACCTTAACCGAACCAGCAAAACTCATTACGTCACCGTCAGATTCGGAAACGTCCTCGGCTCAGACGGTTCCGTAGTACCAATCTTCAAGGAACAAATCGCTCAAGGCGGCCCCGTCACCGTAACACACCCACAGATGAAACGCTACTTTATGACAATCCCGGAAGCCAGCCAGCTTGTCCTGCAGGCCGCCGCTATGGGAAAAGGAGGTGAAATCTTTGTCCTCGATATGAGTGAACCCGTCAAAATCGTTGACCTCGCACGTGAACTAATCACACTCAGCGGCTTCAGGGTCGGAGAAGATATAGAAATAGCCTTTACCGGCATTCGCCCCGGCGAAAAACTCTTCGAAGAACTCTCCATAAAAGGAGAAGATATGCAGCCGACAAGACACCCGAAAATCGGTATCTGGAAAAATATCCCGCTCGACAGAGAAAAGCTAAGAACCGCTATTGACAAGCTCCTGACGCTCGCACACACACAAAACTACCACGACATAGTACAAAATGTAAAGCTCCTCATCCCTGAATACATCGGAAGTGCAAACAACACCACACACCAACACTCACAAAACCTTAACCCGGCCGATTCCTGACATCGTTGCTACCATTTCTCCATTGTCTCATCAGCTTGACCGGAATCCGCCGGCTTTTCTTCGACACTACCACGGGGATGGGCATTATCGTACACCTCTTTGAGCTTCCTGGTCGTAAGATGGGTGTAAATCTGCGTAGTCGAAAGAGACTGATGACCAAGAAGTTCCTGAACACTCCTTAAATCCGCACCGTTGTTAAGCATGTGAGTTGCAAAACTGTGACGAAGAGTGTGAGGGCTTATCCCGGGGTCAAGACCGCATATCTTCAGATATTTGTCCATCTTACGACGCACACTCCGTGTACTCAGACGTCCGCCGTGCTTATTCAAAAACAATACCTTAGACCTGAACTCCGGGTTGTTCTGAGCACGTTTATTCCTGAATTCAAGATAATTCTGTATCGCCTGCAAAGCCGATGTGCTTATAGGGGCAATCCGTTCCTTCTTGCCCTTACCGAGTATGTGAGCTACCTCACCAAGAAAATCAACATCTCCCATATTCAAACCAACAAGCTCACTCACCCTGATGCCGGTACTGTAAAGCGTCTCCAGAATCGCCCGGTCACGTGCACCAAGCCACTTACTCGTATCAGGCGTCTCCAAAAGCCTTTTGACCTCTTCATACTCAAGAAAACGGGGAAGCTCCTTTTTCTGCCTCGGCGTTCGAATCACTGCCACAGGGTTCGACTGAACGACTCTTCGCTTGACCAGAAACTTATAAAAACTCCTCAGAGTCGCAAGCTTCCTTGCTATTGTCGATTTTGAATACTGATGCTCATTAAGATTACCAAGATAAGCTCGAACATCATCTACCACGACGCCGGCCAGAAGCTCGTTAATACTGCGGACCTCTTGTACTGCCACCGCTGTCCCGCCGGCCACATATTGACCACCATCACCGCTCAAACCTACTTCTTTCGCCGGCATACCGCTAACCACACCAGGCACGCCTTTGTTGGCTCGGCGCCTTGCCGACAGAAACTCCTCGAACTGAACCAGATCGGCCCCGTAACACTTAGCCGTCTGACCCGAAAAACGCTTCTCGTACACGAGGTAATCCAAAAACTCATTCACAATCTCAGCTCTTTTCATAATACACCTGCCTGTCCTGTTCAAAATTCTCTGAATCAAACACAACCAGTGCTGACACAACCTTCTTATCGTTCAGCACAAACGCGGAAATCGTCACTTGTATTCAAAAGCTCATCTGCACTGCCTATAAGCGATTGAGTCAACTTGAAACTCAATACCGCTGCGTCAAACCAGTCAAAATTAACAGACTCGTCTTTCACCTTCGCTATGAATACATCAAGAAGCTCTTCTTCGCTGCCATGCTCATAACGAAAAATGAACCGCTCTGAACCTTTGCTTAAAACCACTTGTTTCATCGCCTTGTTCATTCTTAATCCAGCCATTCGAAAAATCCGTAGTGTTTTTATCGGCCAATAAAGCTGTCAGCTTTACAATTTGACAACAAACATTGAAATTTACCGCTGAACTCACACACCACTGTCCACACCTTCTAAGCCGCCCCACTAAAATTCCACTCACTCCTTATCCTCGAAGTACACCTGAACGGCGCGTTGCAGCTCGCCTCAACTCTCGAGCACCTCGTTACGATTTACACCAGGCCGACCGAGCATTTCCTTATCATACAAAACGCCATTTTCAATACTGTTAAAAGCCTTTTATACCAATCTCGTTTAATAATTGCGCTTTAGCGCACGCTCAGTGGCTTACTGATAATTAATTACAAAAACTAAACGCGCAACTTATTACCCTAAAGGGTATTAATCCCTTCATACTGATACCCCCGTCCACCAACCACGAACCCACAACGCAATTACTTTCATCCCCCTCAAATGATTAGCCCCGGCCACAGGTGCCGGGGCTTTGTTGGCACAAACCGATAACATAAGTTTCAATTAAGCCGAATTATTACGAACCAGCTTTTTTACACTGATATCAGCCTACAAACCCCCGAAATTATTCTACTCACTCCACCCGGCAACTCTGAAAATCTCTTTACATACCCTGACTAAATCTCCAAGCCAATCGACAGGCATTATCACTGCCGCATCAGACCTGGCTTCCTTCGGCCTCGGATGTACCTCCGCATACAAGCCGTTTGCTCCCGCCGCCGAAGCCGCCTTCGCAAGCACCGGCCCAACCGCACGCTCTCCACCGCTTACACCACCAAGACCGCCGGGCCGCTGAGCACTGTGTGTAGCATCGAATACCACCGGCAACCCGAAGGCTTTCATCTCAGCTATACCACTCATATCATTAACCAGACGGTTATAACCGAAAAATGTCCCACGCTCGGTCAGAAGTATCTTGTCATTACCGAATGCCCGTAATTTCTCAACGACGTTTTTCATCTCACCGGGTGACAGAAACTGACCCTTCTTGACGTTCACGCACCTTCCCGTATGCGCACATGCCGATAGCAAATCCGTCTGCCTGCACAAAAACGCCGGAACCTGCAGACAATCAACCACCTGTGCCGCAACCTCAGCCTGGCCGGGCTCGTGAACGTCCGTCAAAACCGGCATCTGATATTCACGACGCACAGCTTCCAGAACCTTCAGCCCTTCATCTATACCTGGACCGCGAAAGCTCCTGACACTGCTGCGGTTCGCCTTATCGAAGCTCGCCTTAAAAATTACCCCGATACCCTCACTTTCACCAATCTCTTTCAGGCTTTCGGCTATCTTCATACATATATCTTTACCCTCTATAACGCACGGCCCTGCCACTACAAAAAAAGGCCCGTTAACACCGACCTCAACCGACCCGCTCACTCCGGCCGGCCCGCCGCTTTCAACTCCAACGCCTATCTTAAAATTCCCGCTCATCTCATACCCCTTTTTCTATTATTTTAATATGACCTGTAATTTAACCAAGTGCTCGAAGAAGCCTTGTCCGAATACCAGCCGGCCTCGAATCCCGCGGCACAAGACAGCCCACCGCATCAGGTATCACCTCTATCTCTATCGGAAGCTCCGGCCCGGGGTCACCATCTATCTCGCTCTTCACCTGCGAAAACTTTGAACTGACTCGAACCTTCGCACACTGCCGGTAAATCACATTGGTACTGTCAACGTGATGCTTAAATATCGTCATCAACGAATGCCTGGCCAGACCAAGCTGGGTCCCGCATTTGTACACGCATACATCGAGCCGCCCGTCATTATAATCGGCATTCTTCGCTATACCAAGCCCAAGCGCATATTTTGAGATATTACCAACTATAACTATCCCACGACCGTCGAATACTTCATCGCCGTCCACCTCCACTCGAAGAGGCTCGAATTTGTAATTCCAGAACGTCCTCCAAATCGGCCAGAAATAATCAAGATAATCTATATGCCCTTCTCGCTCACAACTTACACGATGAACAACCTCGCCGTCAAACCCAACGCCAACCACCGATGTAAAGCATCTGCCGTTCACGCAACCTAAATCAAGCCGCCTGACCTGACCTTCCTCGAATGTGCTTATTACAGTTGTAATTTTCTCATCGAAACCAAACTCATTCGCCAGCAAATTTTCCGTTCCGCACGGAACAATAAGAAAGCTCGTGTCACTGCCCTCCAGCCCATGTGCTACCTCACGTATCGTCCCGTCACCGCCGGCCGCAACCACCAGGCCGCAATCGAAATCGACCGCGGCGTCCGTCGCAAACTCGTACGCATCCTCCAGATGCCTCGTCACGCTCACCCGTACATCATACCCACTCTCTGAAAGATAGTGCTCGAACTGCTTATTCATCGACGAACTCGCCCTCGCCCCGGACTTCGGATTGACTATATAACTGATATAACCGTCCTTAGGATTCATAATCAAACGTCCTCTTCGAACTCGATTTTCTCTGCCGCCATCGAGGCATAACTTTGCTCTGTATGCTCGATACCACCAAGCCCCAGCTTCTCCTGCACCAGCCCGATGTCACTACTGCTGCCGCCTTCTATCTCTACATACTCGCCAAGCCCTTCAACCGTATCGAGCAGCACCTCACACCCGCTTATTCTCCATATTTTTCGTCTCTTTTTCAGCCTCGTCCACTTCTTGTATCCCAGCCCGGCAAGCAGCTCATCAGCCGCCGCAGCGTTACTCACTTCAACTTCGACCTCAACCCGACTCTTATATTTACCGCCCTGCTTAGCGCCTTTATAAGTCAAAATCGCCCTGTCTTTACCTTCGGAACTTTCACGCCGCAATCGCAAACACATATCGCCCTGCCGAAATGAGCCGGCGCTGTCATCGTAATAAACATCCTGCTGAAGCACCTCACCGGTGAACTCACCCCCCAGTTGCTTCAACTGCTCCTCAGCTTCTTCGAGCGAAGCAACCTTAAGTTTCGCCTCAATCTCTGTCGCCATACACGGGCCTCACAACATTTCCTTTGCTAAACAACAATATTTACGAGCCTGTCTCTGACCACAATAACCTTCTTCGGCTTCTTTTCCCCAATTGCTTTTATTACCTTCTCACTGCCGAGTGCACTTTCTTTTATCCGCTCATCGTCTGAATCAGCCGCCATTACAATCTTATCTCTGACCTTCCCGTTCACCTGGACCGCCAGCTCTACTTCACTGGCCATGCAAAGCTCCTCATCATACGCAGGCCAATCCTCGAACGCAAGCGTCTCATTATGCCCCAGCCGCCGCCAAAGCTCCTCGGCAATATGCGGCGCAAACGGCGAAAGCAGAAATACGAACTTTTCCACCATCTCCCTCGACCGCCGCTCCAGCCTGCCAAGATGATTCACAAATATCATCATCGCGCTTATAGCAGTATTAAAACGAAGCCCCTCGATATCATGCGTAACCTTTCTGACCGTCCGATGAAACAGCCTCACCGTTTGCTCATCACACTTGTCATCAACCACAGCTTCATCCACTGCGCCGCTGTCGGCATCAATTATCATCCGCCACGACTTCTGCAAAAACCGGTGCACACCTTCGACCCCCTGCATACTCCACGGCTTGGTCGCTTCCAGCGGCCCCATAAACATCTCGTAAAGCCGCACGGAATCAGCGCCGTAATCAGCCACAACCTTATCGGGATTAATCACATTCCCGCGTGACTTGCTCATCTTCTGACCGTCCTGGCCAAGAATCATCCCCTGGTTGACCAGCTTACCGAAAGGCTCCTTCGTACTCACATAACCTGTATCATACAAAAACTTGTGCCAGAACCGCGCGTAAAGCAGATGCAGCACCGCATGCTCAGCCCCGCCCACATACAAATCCACGTTCATCCAGTATCGTTCTTTTTCGGCATAGAAAATCCTTTCCGGGTTATGAGCATCCAGATACCGCAGATAATACCAGCAGCTCCCCGCCCACTGCGGCATCGTATTTGTTTCTCGCTTAGCTTTTCCGCCGCCCGGAAGTGTCACCTCGACCCATTCCTTCGCCTTCGCCAGAGGCGGTTCACCCGTACCCGTCGGCCGATAGTCCGCCAACTCCGGCAATCTCAAAGGCAACTCATCCTGTGAAACACCACGAACCTCACCGTCTTCGGTATGTACTATCGGAAAAGGCTCTCCCCAGTAGCGCTGTCGGCTGAAAAGCCAGTCACGAAGCTTATAATTTATCGCTTTATCACCTACCCCCCTCTCGGCAAGCCAACTCGTAATCGCCTCCTTAAACTCATCCGTCGATAACCCGTTAAACTCACCGCTGTTTATCGCCGTACCTTCGCCAGTATAACATATTTTACCCGTCTGCACTTTTTTATAATAAGCATTCCAAAGCGCTTGGTTACTCTCGTTTTCCACCCACACCGCTTGTGGTTGTTTGACACCAAAGTATATTCTTTCGTCTTTAGGCGGTTTGACCACTTGAATTACGTTCAGACCGAATTTCTTCGCAAACTCAAAATCCCGCTCATCGTGCGCCGGAACACTCATTATCGCACCGGTACCATAGCTGATAAGAACATAATCGCTAATCCAAATTGGTATCTTTTCTTCATTAACCGGATTGACTGCATAGGCGCCGGTAAATTCTCCGGTTTTCTCTTTTGCCAAATCTGTACGGTCAAGGTCGCTCTTTTTAGCGGCTTCGCCGCGGTATTTTTCAACAGCTTTTTTTCTGTCGGCACCGGTAATTTTATCCACCAGCGGATGCTCAGGTGCCAGGACCATATAAGTCGCCCCGAACAGCGTATCAGGACGCGTCGTAAATACGCTGATTTTCTCATCGAAGCCATTTATCTTGAAATCAACCTGGGCCCCGACACTTTTACCTATCCAGTCAATCTGGAGTTTCTTTATCGACTCCGGCCAGTCAACCTCCGCCAAATCGGCCAGAAGCCTCTCGGCGTATTTCGTTATCCGAAGCATCCACTGCCGCATCGGCTTTCTGATTACAGAATGGCCGCCACGCTCACTCACTCCGCCGACAACCTCTTCGTTAGCCAGAACCGTACCAAGCGCCGGACACCAGTTCACCGCAACATCCGCCTCGTAAGCAAGCCGGTGACCGTCGATATATCGCCGGCGTGACTGTTCGTCCAGCCCATTCGGAACAGGCAATTCTTCTATCGCCTTTGCCTTCTGCTCGGACTCATCGAAATAACTGTTGAAAAACTTCAGAAATATCCACTGCGTCCACTTATAATAGCCCGGCTCGGTAGTATTAACTTCTCTGTCCCAGTCATAGCTGAACCCCAGCGATTTTATCTGCCTGCGGATATTCTCCACGTTCCGAAGCGTCGTCTTTTCCGGCCCTGTCCCCGTCTCGACCGCATACTGCTCCGCTGGCAGACCGAACGCATCCCACCCCATCGGGTGAAGCACGTTATATCCTTTCATCCGTTTATACCGCGCAACTATATCGCTCGCCGTATAACCCTCCGGATGACCGACGTGAAGCCCCTGGGCACTCGGATAAGGAAACATATCGAGCACATAGAACTTCTTTCTTGCCTCATCGCAGTCCACTGCACGGAAAGTCTTTTTTCCCGCCCAGTACTCCTGCCACTTCTTTTCGATTATCTGAAAGTTGTAATCGCCTTTTTTACCGCCAATTTTGTCCATCGAACTATCCATAGCCTTTCACTCTGAAAAACACCGAATTCATCAATTCGCAACAGGATAAAGCAACCCCGCCGAAAATTCCAACAAAATCCCCTGCTTCCTGTGGCAATACCAGCTCAAAATTGAAGCGTAGCGGAATCCTGAGCTTGTCGAAGGACTTAAAACTAAAAACTCAAAACTAAGAACTCAACACTTAAAAGTCCCCCTGCAACCAACTCCCATACGTCGTCCAGGTCACCATATAACCTAATGTCTTAACCATATCCTTATAACATACAAAATTCTAAGGAAATGAAAAGGTTTTTGCCTTTTATGTTTACCCCCACTCTCCGACCGGGGTTGCTTTCATCCCTTAAATGTTTACCTCCGCCTGTCCTCGAATGTTTCTATCGCGGGGCATTGCGAGGAGCAAATCGCCGCACAGTCGGGAAAATCAGGATGCTGGACTATATCGATCTTTTCCTAAAATGTCCAGTTTTCTTTTTCCATAAAACCTTCAAGGTTAATGCAAGGTATCCCAAAATGATCGCAGACATTGGGGATTTTTGCTGCACCTTCTGTGTTCTTCTCTTGAGTTACTACACAGGCACTAGAAATTTTTGCTTTTGCGATAATAAATGGATCTGCAGCAGGGCCCTTAATATATCGTCGTTTCTTCTGAATTAGAATTCGGAAGTGTTCAACCTTAAAAATTTCTGTAATAAAACTCGATTCCTCAGCATTTGGTGGCAAAAACAACTCCTTATGACTCTTTACCCAATCTGACAATTTATCCCCTTTTGCCTCTAACTCCCTTCTGACCTCTTGTACAGAAATAATAGTCTGTTCTGAAATAAAACCGTTAAAATTGTCCCAAAAAGAAGGAAAACGTCCCGGATAGTAGTGATTAAAAATGTTGACCAGGGTGCTAGTGTCAAATACATAAATCATACAACACCCCCTCTACTTAATAATCGCAACTCCATTCCAGCCACATTTTTAACTTTCACCCTTAGATAACTAGCTAGCTGATCGATAGAAATTCTCTTCTGATAGTATCGACTGAAAGCTGCGTCTATGTAATTCTCACCCAGGTATGCCCCTTTATTGTAATAATAATTGCCACCCCGGCCAAAACTGCCACGCGTCAATCTCTCCTCTTTCCACTCGTTCACTTTTGCCTCATAAAATGCATTTGTGATGTGGTTAAGATCAAGGCACTTTCTTAAGATAACCTCACGACTAACGCTATACTTCTCGGCAAGTCGTGTCAGGAGATTGTCGTCTATGGTTTGATTGCGTATTCGAGGTTTAATGTCTTCGGTAGGTACAAGAAATTCACCCGCAAATTTATTACAGAATACCTCTACACGCTTGTTGGATCCTCTCATTCTCTGGACAAAATCATTATGCCTTAAATCGATACCGCCAGTTCTGAATAGCAGGTGTGCCAATTCATGAAAGAGTGTAAATATCTGACGTATTTTTGCTTGGCTGTTATTGATATAGATTATGGGAAAAACATCATCATATAAACAGAATCCGGAATATTCTTCATCCTTGAAAGCATCCTTAAAAACAAAAACTCCGTGTTTTTCCAGCACATCCCGCCAATATTTCAATGCTTTGTCATTTGTCGTTAGTGCATACTGTTCATTCAGCCCAATGCCTAAGTATTCCCGAACCGCTTTAGCTACACTGGAAATGGTATCTGATGTATGTATCGTAATGTCAGAACATACTTGTTTTTTTGCAGGGTTCACCCCGTCAAATAATTCTCTGAGATTCTCTTTCATTACCTTCGCCTGACGCACTAGATAGAGCAACCTTGGCTCTAAAAGATCAATTTCTTCTTGAGGTAATGTCCGAAAAAACTCTCTAGGGGTTTCTTCTTCAGGCGGCTCAGGAAAAAAGAACAGTGCCAAAGGCCGCTTATAAATTTCATAAGCAAGACATTCCAACTGAACATATGTCGGGCTGGCCGAACCTTCTTCCCAGGATGTAACAGTTTCGGCAGTTATCTTTTTCCGTTTAAGTTTGCCAACAACATCATCTATACCAAAACCGCCGGTCTTTCTTGCCCAGCGAAGCATAACAGGATTAACGGGGATTTGTTCGCTCATTCTGTTGCCTCAATAATCTGTATCATATCATTGCCGAAGATATCAACCACCAAAAAGGACTAGGAAAAAATAGTAACTGTTTCACGTTTTTCCGGCCATATAATATCTACACTCGCAATTCTCGTCAAAATAAAAACCTTGTTGGCACATTAAGGTTTCATTTTCGCTGTGCTCGAAACAAACGCCCTAAATACGAATTTTGAGTAATAATTGTAATAAAGGTAATAATATCTAAGGCCAAATATTACCGCCGTAACACCAGTCACTACGCACCACGCTAAATAAGGACCCCCATAGTGACGGATTGTATTGATGATAATACCATATATAAACAAGAGAAAAAATGAAATTGCGAGATTTCTTGTGAAACCATACAGGCTTAGCCACTTATGAAGAAGCTTGGCACAACCCGGTTTATGTTGGCGCAAGTATGAATATGTCAGCCAATAGACATCCGTGCCAACATCTTGAGCTTCTAGGCCAAAAACATCCTCGAATTCAACCAAAAACTTCTTCCTAAACTCTTCTCTAAAGGGTTTACGCATCCGAAGCAAAGACAAGAAGAGATATGCCCACGAATCAAAGAATAAATATGAAATCGAAAGGAACCACCATTTAATGAGGTATTTCCAGCACCATTTTGCAAATCTTCGTTGCCAATGGTTCTTATCTCTTAGGTCATAATGGTCTCGGGGGTCGTTTTGATTTAACCAGCCATAGCCTAATTTAAACCCAAGAAAAATACCAATGGCTATAGCCAGATATAAACTTACAAGATTGTAAAAACCTTCTGCAGCAATCCATATTAGTTCCGCAAGAAAGACTGTAAGCACTATCCTGTAAAATTTCCGCTTGTGCTTTTCGATACGGTCGGGTTCCAGATAATCTTTGAAGAGTCTCTCAAATGGATAGCCAAAGATTCTCTCGACAACAAGCTTGTCCATAATGATCGCACTCAAAGTAGCAATTAAGTGCCCAACAATATAACCAATATAAAGAATGATTGTAATAACAATTAGAGAATAAACCCATTTAAAGTCAGTTTCAGACAATATGGGTAATATGCCCTTCAGTTTTTCCGCCAAGACTTCTATTCCAAAAAACTTACAGTGTAGATAGATTCCTACCATCATAGTCAGGCCCGGGACCAAATATCCGAGCGTGTCATAAGCATCAAATTTAAAAGCTCTCTCATCTCTTTCCATTTCCATAATCTAACTCCTAAAATATCTTACTAAACTTTTTTAAATACCCAACAAATAACGGATATATAAAATCAGTGGCTAATAATACCACAAAATTTTCCCTGAAGAAATTTAGAACGTCCTCAACTTTTCAAATCACAAGCTTGTTTTCCGCTTTCTGGATGTAATTTATAATTACACTTTGTTCTAATATATCTGCAACTCAAAACTGAAGCACAACGGAGTCCCGAGGGCTACTCTCAACTCTCTAAACGCTATCTGCTGACCGCTATCCGCTCGCCGTTAAACGCTGCCACCACCCACTACCCGCTCTCCCTGCCCCCCCCACCCCTCTAATCTCTATACCCTATACCCTGTTCTTTAACAATCTGTCAGCTAAACTATTATTCTGGAATTGTCTATCCAAAAATACCTCTATAAATCTCTGATCCGTGTTCGTCTGTGCAAATCTGTGCCTTTGAGTCTTTTCTAAACAGTGTTACCTGTCCTGAGTTTATCGAAGGAATCTGCGTCAGCGCATGCGAACATGTCGATCGTGACAGAAAATGGAAGGTAGGCATCGAGGAATGGCTCCACCAGACCTATGGCACGGGTGTGCTCGACACGCTCAAGGCCGATCCTGATCGGGAAATTCGCTTTATCTTACGGAAACTCTGGGCCGACCTCGAAAAGAGTGCGGCAGCTTTCGAGGGCTATGACGTGCCTTTCAACACGTCCCACAAATATGCCCGGGCACGCATCTATTCGACGACGACGTCGCCCTATCTCGATTTCGAGTACCGCGAAAAACTCGAACGGACGGGGATCCCCTGCTGGCTGAACCTGCGAAACGACGACGTGTACATACACCGATGGGGTAACGCCGATTATGTGCGCGAGTCCCTCCAGAATATTCCTCGCGATGTGATGAAATATGAAGCCGGTTTCTACATGGGATCTGACAGCTACGTCTGGGGCAGGGAGTTTATCGCCAAGGACCCCGACCTCGCTGAAGTTCTTTTACTGTTCCCTTTGGTCTCATACATAATATTATCGGCTAATACAAGCTCGTTCCTTTATTTTTTCAAAGGTCAATAGAAGACGATATGAAGGGATACTGAAAATGAACAGGTTTTACATTACAGCAATTATTTTCTGCCTGGCAGCGTAATGATGGTCGGCAGGTCAGGAGCAGGAGCTGTTTTTTGTTTCGAGTGAGTTCGCCAAATCGGCACAGGCGGATAAATCTCTAATCGAGTGTGGTACATAATTCTGGCTCAGACCAGTCAACAACAAACCTCAAATAATCTGCATCTTCTTTTCAGATTAATAAAACCACGTGGCGAATAATCTGATGGAATTACACATCATTTCTTCGAGAAGAAATTTGCCGGGTGGGAATTGACAAGCCCTTTCAGTTGCAGCGAGATGAGTGCGGCGTTGATTTGGCCGGGTGACAAATCTGTCTGCGCGATAATCTGCTCGATGTGGATGGGCTCTTTTGTCAGGTAATCGCGGATACTTTTTTCATCAGGCGAAAGATTGAGTTTTTGCGGCGCAAAAAGAGGAGATTTGACTTTTTGTGTAGCGTCGTTGGCTGCCGCTGTGCCGTGTTCCATCAACTGCTCACCGATGTAGCCGAGTGCTTCGAGAACATCTTCGATGGATTCGACGAGTTGTGCGCCGTGTTTTATTAGCTGGTGTGCGCCTTTGCTCAATGGCGAATCGATTTTACCCGGGACGGCCATTACCTCGCGGTTGTTTTCAAGAGCGGCTCTTGCGGTAATTAGCGCACCGGAACGAAGCGGAGCCTCGATGACGATAGTGGCGAGTGACAGGCCTGCGATGATTCTGTTTCTCGGCGGAAAGTTTTCCGGCAGTGGTCCATAATTGAGAGGCAGTTCGCTGATGCAGCAGCCGGATTTGCTAATATGGCTGAAGAGCTTTTCGTTTTCCGGCGGGAAGATTTTCGCCAGCCCGCAGCCCTGCACGGCGATAGTACGGCCTTTGGCGGACAGTGCACCGTGGTGTGCAGCCGAATCGATGCCGCGAGCCATACCTGAGCAGATATTAAA
>Ga0180438_10005964_pt1 | contig 16689 bp, 10 predicted proteins | sample SS_ome_12_FD_132455 | JGI IMG/M metagenome (GOLD analysis project Ga0180438, IMG submission 132455) | Hypersaline lake sediment archaeal communities from the Salton Sea, California, USA - SS_3_D_2 metaG | ecosystem: Environmental > Aquatic > Non-marine Saline and Alkaline > Hypersaline >...
CAGATACTTCATTTGCGGTCATTTTCTGTTGTTCCACTGATTTCGTGATCACCATGGAGGAGTCATTGATCTTGTCAATGATAGACGATATATCGCCAATAACCTTGACAGCTTCTTCTGTGTTGCTCTGGGCCCCTTCAATTCGCCTGGCAATATCCTCGGCTGCCTGGGCACTCTGGCTAGCAAGCTCCTTAATTTCATTTGCTACCACGGCAAAACCTTTTCCCGCATCACCTGCTGAAGCCGCTTCAATGGTGGCATTGAGGGCAAGCAGGTTGGTCTGTTCTGCTATACGCTTGATCAGGGCTGTCACCTCTCCGATATCCTTGGCAGCTTTGCTGAGCACATTCATGGTGCCGGTGGCGGACTCGGACATGTCCGTAGCCTTACCGGCAATGTCGGAACCTTCCCGTGCGCTCAAGGCCACATCGTTGAGTGTCCTGGACATCTGCTCAATGGATGAGGCTACGGCATTCACGTTGTTTGACATCTGCTCTGCAGTGGAGGAAACACTTTGAACGTTTGTGCTCATTTCTTCCGTGGCACCTGCCATGGCATTGATATTGGTAGACATCTCCTCCGTAGCTCCGGCGACTGCGCCGGACTGCGACGTCATTTCCTCGGCAGAGGAAGCCATCTGACCTGACAAGGCAGATAGATCTGAAGAGGATCTGTTCAACGCTTCGGCATTTGTGGCCACACTCCGGATCATGCCCTGAAGCTTCTCAATAAAGGTGTTGAACCACCTGGCTAAATCACCCACCTCATCCCTGCTTTGAACATCAAGCCGTCTTGTGAGGTCACCCTCCCCTTCTGCAATGTCCTTGAGACCAACGACCACCTTGTTTATAGGTTTGACAACATGAGAGTTGGCTATGTATATCAAGATCCCATTTAACATGATGACCAAGGCAAAGCTGATAATCGTTAGGGTGGCGCTTTTCTTGCTAACGCTTTGAGCTCTGGAAAGGCTTTCATTGAACTCCTCGAATTTTGCATCATGGAAGTCATCCAATGCTTTTTGAAGTTCCTGGCTTCTCTTACTGATCAGGGGCAGCTGCTCGGCAATGGCGGTGATGTCTTTGGTGGAAAGATAGGTCTGGCATATCTTTTTCCCTTCACCAACATACGTTGAAAACCCCCTTTGAATGTCGGCAAGTGCCGCATCGCCCTTCCTCGCAAGAATATCTTCCACTCCCTGCTCAAAAACAGTCGCCTCTTCTTCAGCCGCTTCAACCTTCTTGGGGTCTTCATCTTCAATGGCAGCAGAGAGGTAGATCTGAACGTTTTGCACTCTGTCTTTAAACTCCCTGGCCTTGCTGAGGGCCGGAAATGTTACCTCAGAAACAAGGCTGATTTCATCACGGTTTTCTACGGCACTGTTGACAGAAAAAAGGGCCAACACGGAAAAACAGATCAGGACGGGCACAATGACGGCCAGAATTTTCCTAAGCAGTGTTATGTTAGCAAGTGTCATCATATCTCTCCTTCTTCGCACTGCTGCCCCGGAGGCGGACTTCCCACGGTTGTGAAAAGTCCGCCTCGCCATTACTGCAATGCCGACTTAATCAGTAATTTTTACTACTTTTACTTCTGACACACTGGCGCCACTGCTCACATAACCTATGCCGTTTTTCGTCCTTGCCACATAGGAGGCCGCTCCGGCGTCGCCCGAAACACGTTTCGGAGGCGTCGCTCCACCGGAAAGGGCAACGGTGATCCAGTGTTTGTCAAATTTGCGTTTCGACATGTCCATCAGGTCGAAAAAGCCCTTTACTTCTGCTTCCTGGACCACGGGAACGATCTTGGACCCATCGTCCCAAGAAACCTTGCCGCCTTTAAATATCTGAACAACCTCCATGCGGGTTAAGGTGCTGACTGGGTTATTTGGGTTGACTATAATGTCTACATTGTCCTGTGCTGTTGCCGTAGAGCATAGCACCGCCATCAGGAGCACTATGGAGAAAGCCGAAAATATGCTCACTTTCTTCATTTGACTACACCTCCTCTCCCGCTTAGAGTCCGAATATCCATGAGATATCAAGCCGGACTTCTGGGTACCATTCATCGTCCCCGTTGAATTCGTAGAAATGGCCACTGGCGTCAAGCTTTACGGCGAGTTTAGGCATGGGTCTGTACACTACCCCGACGGTCCCTTTGGTAAACTCTCCGTCGTCAGCAGCACCGGCCTCATTATCCCCACCATAGTCCTTGTCAGCAATGGTCTCTTCATTCTCGTACCAATCCCATTGGAGGTAAGGCACGATCTCACCGTAATCGGTATCAAAGGAATATCCGGCCCGTACGTACCAAGTATTCACCTCGTAGTCGCCATTCGTGTCCACATTGTCTGCCGTAATACCTCCTGCTGGATCAATCAGGAACCTGTCCAGTTGATTCTGATTCAATCCCGGGGCTGCGTTATTGATGACCGTGGCCACCGAATCAGCATCACGCGTGGCATCATGATCGGCATGCCAGTATGCTGCCTGAAACAACCAGTTTCCGAGGTTGGCTGCACAATAGCCACCAGCTACCCAAAACTCATCTTCCTCCATCCAGGGAAGGACCCCGCTTTCCGGCGACCCGTCTCCTACGTCAACATCAGAACCCGTTTCTCCCATTGAGTGATAGCCTGAAAACCCGATGGTATATTTATCGTCTCCAGTCTTGTAGTGTAGATCCAGCTGTAATGGAAACGTGTCGTCGTCCTTGTCTCCTTCGCCGTTGTCAGTTGAAAGACTGTAGTTTAGCGTCCCATCGCCAAAGGGACGCTTACCCCAAGCCATGACTGTTGTTAGACGAGACAGGATCAAGTGATCGTTATCAAAGAGTTCTGGAGGCTCAATACCTATGTAGGTAGGCACCGCGTCAAGAATCTCATTATAAATACCAAACTTACGATACATCTTGCCTATGCGCACATTAAGGGCTTCAGAATGAGAGTACTCTCCCCAGATGTTTCGCACCTCTACGTCCCCTGCGGACTCTGCGCTAAGGTTGAAATAGACCCTGTATTTATCGTAGATCCGGCTCTGGCCCATCAGATTTACATATGGGTTGTCCCATTCCCCTGGGGAGTCTTCTTCCACCGTTTTTCCGTCTTCCAAGCCTGGTTCATCCCAGACCTTTTCGTACCTGCTGGCAAAATAGCCGTAGAGATTAATCTCTACTGGGTCCTCTCCTCCCAACCCTACCTCCAGGGCCTGTGCCGGTATGGAGACTAGTAGCCCAACGGCAAGAAATGCTGCGACCAATAGGCAAGTGACTTCTTTTCCCATCCTCTTATCCTCCTTGATTTTGTTTGTGTCATTAGCAGCTAACGAATAAGGCTTTCGTTGCTCATTAAGTAAGACCCCGAAACCCTTAACCAGCGCCTAGAATCCCCAAACATGCACCACCCCCTTCTTTTGCTGCCTCTGCAAGCCCTATCCTCCTGTCGCGGGTTCGTTCTGCCCCCGATACTGAAACCAGCACTTGAACATCTCATGTCTCATATGATCACGACTCCGACTAATTTGTGGCTGCCAGCATCTTGCCGAGCACAGCGGCCACATCAATGAAGTTGCTATCCGTATAACTCAGGAAACGGGGCCCCAAGGTGTGGCCCTTTGCAATAGTGTCATCCTCTCTGTCAGGCAGAACGAGGACGACCCGAAGATCGCTCAGGAAATCACTTACGGAGAGGAGTTCTTCCAGTTCATCCCTATTTGCAGCTAAGAGAACGGCAATATCTTCGTCATCTGTGGGCCCCCGCAGCCGATCAGAAAGGCTCTGGATCGTTCCCAAAAGTTCTATCTCCCTTTTAGGAACGAAGGCCTCAATGACTGCGTGGAGTCTTTCGCCAGGGCCTTTCTCCGGTCTAGAGTAAAGTAGAACGCTCATACCTTGCCCCCCTTTCCTTTTTGGGCACATGAACACAAGGGTAAACGAACAGAATGTCCTTGGAGAGCCTACTAATCCAAGTCCCGTGCCAAGTCATGTGCTGGCCATGCACAAACCATTTTCCTCGTATTTTCTGTGACCTAGGCGGCCTGGGACGGCCACACAAAAAACAAGCGGGGGCGCGAAATTGTCCCAAATGTGGGACTATTCCCACTCCTGGGATGCTCCTAATGGTCCAGGGACAACTCCGAACGCCCTCTCCCCCTGTGGGAGAGAGGGTTGGGTTGGAGGAGAAGGAGAATTAGAGATACCCCGCGCAGAAGCACGGGGAGCTTCACTCGATGGACTGCATGGCTGTAACCCCTGAGAACGTGGAGCGCGTGGGGGGGTGGGGGGTAGGCCATAATGGTGGGCGCACTCCACAGTCCTCAGGGAATAATATGCCAATGTTCAACCCTCGTCCAGCACCCGCCTTACCTTGCTCCACAGCCGGGCCACAGAAAACGGTTTCCCAATGTAATCGTCAGCTCCGATGTCAAAGCCGAGCATTCTATCGAGTGGATCCCCTTTGCCCGTCATCATAAGGACTTTGATGTGTTTTGTGGCAGGGTCGTTTTTCACTTCCATACAGACGTCCCGGCCGTCCACATGGGGCATGATGATGTCCAGTATGATCAAGTCTGGGAGTTGCTTCTTTGCAAGCTCCAGGGTCTCTCTCCCATCGTAGGAATGGATGATCTCAAACCCGTGAGAACCCAACGCATGGTTGAGCGCATTGTGGAGGGCCTTGTCGTCATCAGCGATGAGGAGTCTCTCTCTTGATCTCATAGCTCTTGCCTGTCTTGCTCCAAAAGATGGTTAGGATGCTTGGTCAACACCAGGGGCCGTAAATGACACTGATCAAAAAGCCCGGCTGGGCTGGTCCCGAGAATGGCCCCAGAATCCACGATACTTGTCTCAGCTCCCTGTAGTCTCACCTATCAAGTTTCATGCCAGACGGGCAGGAACATGGCAGGTGATACTTTTTTTCTATTTACGGGTACTTGATAGCGGACAAGGGGTGAAAGAGGCCAACCGACCGAGGGGAAGACCGTCCCAAAGGCAGGACTGTTCCTACAGTTGGGATTCCCCTTTTGGGATAGGCAACCAGGAAACTGGACAGAGGTTCTTCAAGACGGCCAGCTGATCCTGTATTCCTTGAAACGGTCATACAAGATGAAATCGTAAAAAGTCCAATTCGCTCACTCCGTGAGCCTTCTTGGGATTCATTCTTCGCTCTGCTAAATCGCAAAAACTCTCCGCCGCGGCGGATCAAACAATTTGCGATTGGGCCGCTTCGCTCATCATGACTCTTTTCCCAAGAATGCTCAATCTCGCTCGCGAAAAGACTTTTTACGAGTCTGTCATACTACATGACAGCAAAAAGTCCCAAGACCAAGACCTTGTCACTCCGGCAAAGCTTCTCCTCGACCTGATCAGAGAGCCGGAAAGGGCACGTTGAGGCATCACCTAGCCTCCACCTTGAATCTTCTCATCATCTCCTGAATCTCTCCAGCCATTTTCGCCAGATCACCGGCAGACTCATTGACCTGTCGCACCCCTCTACTGGAATCACTGGCCGCGTTGCTAACCCCTTGGACATTCGACGACACCTCGCTCACGGCCCTGGCAGCCTCTCCGGCGCTTTGGGCCATGTCGTTGGCGCCCTTGGCGATTTCCGCTATAGAGGATGCAATATCTGTTATTCCGGCACTGGTCTGCTGGACGTTTCCGGATATCTCGCTTGCCGTGATTTGCTGCTGTTCAACTGATTGTGTGATCACCTCCGACGACTCATTAATGCTTCCAATCACATCAGATATGCCTGAAATCACCCTCACAGCCTCTTCCGTGTTTGCCTGGGCCCCATCAATCCGCCTGGCAATATCCTCGGCCGCTTGGGCGCTCTGATTCGCGAGCTCCTTGATTTCGTTGGCCACTACGGCAAAACCCTTGCCCGCATCACCTGCTGAAGCCGCTTCAATGGTGGCATTGAGCGCCAACAGGTTGGTCTGTTCGGCTATCCTCTTGATCAGAGCTGTTACTTCGCCTATGTCCTTTGCAGCCTTGCCTAAAACATTCATGGTGTCCGTGGCCGATTGAGACATTTCCATAGCCTTTCCAGCAATGTCCGAGCCTTCCCGTGCGCTTGAGGCCACATCGTTGAGTGTCATGGACATATGCTCAATGGACGAGGCCACTGCATTCACATTCCGCGACATCTGCTCCGCCGTGGACGAGACGCTTTGAACGTTCGCACTCATCTCTTGGGTGGCAGATGCGATGGCATTGATGTTGGTGGACATCTCCTCACTGGCACCTGCAACGCTGTCGGACTGCAATGTCATTTCTTCGGCAGACGAAGCCATCTCCGTGGAAATACTAACGAATTCCTCAGAAGAGGAGGCCAGTGTTTTCATGCTTTCTGCCACCTGCCTGATCACCTCCTGCAGTTTACGTGAGAATCTATTAAAGCCTCTTGCCAGTTCCCCCATTTCGTCTTTAGACGCCTCTTCCAGATGAATGGTGAGGTCCCCATCTTCGATCCCTTTAAAGCCCTTTAAAACGCGACTCACTGAGCTGGTGATGCTTCGCGTGGTGAGCACAGCAATGACTAAACTTAAGACTGCGGCAAGTCCGCTCAACAAAAACATGGTCACCTTGACCCTGTGTGCCGAGGCGATGATGCCGTGCACGCTTGACTCGGCCGCTTTGATTTCACGCTGCTGCAATTCCTTCATCTTGGTGGTCAATATCTTGGCTGCCTTGTCAAAGCCCTCTACCAGCTCGTTGCCTTCCTCTATGCCCTCTGTGAAGTAGACAAATGCCATTTCCTTTCCTTGTTCATAGTAGGCATCAAAGGCGGCATCCAACTCATCAATCCCTTTCAGTGCTTCTGTGTCTCCACCCTGCTTGAACAGCGCCCTAAACCGCTCAAGATTCTGTTTGAAGCCGTCAACAACACGCTCTGCCGCCTCGAACCCCTCTTGCTTGTGTGTTGTTGACGCATAAAGAAGAAGCTCCAGGACCTCCAATGTCTGAAAGGCCATATTGTCGGCCAGAATGGCGTAGGGCAGGCTTTCGTCTTTCACCAACACAGAATTGTCACGCACGGTGCTAAGGGATAGCGTGGTAATGAAGACGATGGCTGCCATGATCAGAAGAATGCCCCCAAAACCCCAGGCCAGTCTTGCCCCGATTTTCCAGTTCCTTGCAAACAGATAGTCTATTGTCATATTCTTCTAAGCCGCAACAGCTCCTCCTCATTGGCCCTTGGCCCCCACCTCAGATGGTGAGGGCCAGAGCCTCTTCCTTTGCAAGTTGCCTATCTGATGCCAATAACCTTGACGTCTCCATGGGCTGTGGAAGAATCCACATAGCCGATAGCGCCACTGGTGTTGGCAACAGCTTTGACCATATCCCCCTCACTTCTAACGATTTTCGGAGGCGTGCCTGTGCCTGTGAACACCACCTTCTTCCAGTAGTTCTTCAGCTTCACAGGTGTTGTTCCCACCGTGTCTTGTGCAAATCGTTCATGGGTTGCCCCGCCCTTGAGCATCACCACATGGATGGCGTCGCCATTGTCCCATCTGGTTTTGTTCCCCAGGTAAATGTCCGCAACGGTGGCGCGATGCAGACTATCGACTGGAACGCTACTGTTTGCCACCACAACCATTTCCCCAGCCCAAACTGCGGGACAGGCCAGGAGCCAAGCCAATAGCGTTCCCCAAAGAATCAGCCTTGTTTTCGTTGTTCGCATTTGCTCTCCTCCGTCGGATTTAGAAGGTGACCGTCGTCTTGATGCCATACAGTATCCAGTCTTCTTCATAGGGGCCCTCAGATGTCTGACTTGCCAGGGCCACCCCATCCATGAAATGCATTTCCAGCTTCACGAGCCAGTATTCATTGATATCAAACCGGGCTGTCAGGGCCAGATCCTTCTGCCATGCCTGAAAGTCTTCGTCTAACCTTCCGTCCTGAACCTGGTCATCGCCCCCATGGTCGTCTTTGTCGCTGTAGAAAACCGAGTAATAGGTGCCCGCCTCAAACCAGTCAGTGAACCGATAGGAGATCATGCCATAATAACCCTCGGGCTGGTAATCCTGTATTCGTGTTACATCCGGCACGGGGTCTGGGAAATCAATGTCTGTCTCTATGTCTCCATCGTACGTCAAGTATTCTGCCGCCGCCGTAAAGTTCCCAAAGCTGTACTGGGCCCCGAGCATGTAGGATCTGGCATCTGACAGCTCTGTGTTCATGTTTGCCGGCAGTATCGTCCCCCCTCCAACATCAATCTGGGCGTCAATATCGTATTCTATGTCCCACTGATAAGCTGTTGCTGAAAGGAGTAGGCCGTCAAGGGGCGTTTCCCAATTCACCCGGCCCCCGGCCGTGTAGTTCATGGTGATACTGTCTACGTCTCCCCGGGTCTCTCGTGCGGTCTGCTTGGCCACACCACCATCCGTATCCATGTCCATGGTGCCCGCAAAGAGATCGTAGCGCAGATTTCCGGCTGCCCCCAGAGGTTTTTTCCCGTATATGCCGCCACCCTGAACGCTTATTGCAGACTCGCGACTGTACTTGTTGTAGACCGACTGAGGCAGCAGCACCCATGTGTAAAGCATGTCATAATCCTGTATTTCATTATACAGGCCAAAGGGTGCCTTGAATTTGCCTGCCTTCAGGCCCAGGCATTCCTTCCATTCGTAGTCCAGAAAGGCCCAATCCAATTCCACGTCGTTGTTGCCAATCTCTCCCAGGTCAAGAGAGTTCAGCTGCAACCCAAATCGTAACCGGTCCGTTAACGGGGCTGCGAAGTTTATGGCAGCCTCATTGAACTCAAAACTCCCCTCTTCCGATGGGACCAGGTAGTCGTTATGATCAGACTTCAAGTACCCTTGACTCGCAAAACCGTGTATCTCCACATTGCCGAGCTCAAATGCGTGGGCCCCTGTAGTGCCCAAGAGAAACACCATCGCAAGCATGATCATGATTTTTCGCATTCTATTCATCCTCCTGTGTTTTTGTCTGTTGTTAGCACTTAGCGAATAAGGGTTTCGTTGCTCATGGGCCAAAATCCCGAAACCCTTCATCAGAAACTCAAACCCCAAACGATGCACCACCCCCTTCTTGCCCTGTCTTTGTAAAGATTATTAACCCGGCGATGAAACAGGCGAACTCCGTCATGCCGGACTTGATAGAGACAGTAAACTAGTCCTCTGACGCCAGCATCTTGCTGAGCACAGCGGCCACATCAATGAAGTTGCTGTCCCCATAACTCAGAAAACGGGGCTTCAAGGTGTGCCCCTTTGCCACAGTCTCATCCTCTCTGTCAGGCAAAACAAGAATGATCCGAAGATCGCTCAGGAGATCGCTTACGGAAAGGAATTCTCCCAGTTCATCCCTATTGGCAGCCAAGAGGATGGCCACATCCTCGGCATCCTTGGGCTCCCGCAACCTGTCTGAGAGGCTCTGGATCGTTGCCAAAAGTTCTATATTCTTCTCAGGAACGAAGGTCTTAACAACCGCGCGAAGTCTTTCGCCAGGGCCTTTTTCAGCTGTGGCGTAAAGTAAAACGCTCATACCCTGCCCCCCTTTCCTTTTGGTCACATGAATAGAACATTGAGCCAACAGTACTCAGGTAGGTCCTAACTCAAGTTTTGTGCCAATGGCCGTTCCAGACGGGATATGATTGATTACTTCTGTCCTTACTAATAGTTATACGCTGATTGGTAGGCACACGAAATAAAGGCAGGAAGTGCAACATTGTCCCAAATTCAGGACTGCTCCCGTTTTCGGGATACTCCCCGGGAGACCGGAGCATGCGATTTGACAGGGGATCTTCAAGAGGGACGGCTGATCTTGTACTTTTTAAGACGATCATACAAACGGGACCGGGAAAGGCCCGATATGCGAAGGGCCTCTTTCATGTCGCCCCTTACGGCAAAGAGGAGGGCTTCCAGATACTGCCTCTCCGTTGCGCTCAACAACGAGCGCAGGTCAGGAAGATCTCCTGAAGGCATCATGCCTGTTTTGGACCCGGCGTGGTTCTCCGCTCCATTGCCGGCTGAAGCACGAGCCAATTCAATCCGGATTCGGTTCGGCAGGTGTACGGGAAACAGGGTGGCATCATTGCCTGCTGTGGAAAGCGCCCTTTCTATCGTGTGAACCAATTCCCTCACGTTTCCGGGCCAGCTGTAGGCAACCAGGAAGTCAACAAACTCAGCAGAAAATCCTTTTGTGCCTACTTCATAGCGATCACAAAACCTGTTCATATAGTGGAGAGCAATCTCTTTGATATCCGTGCTGCGCTCTCTCAGGGAAGGGACCGCAATGACCATGGATCTTAGACGAAACAGGAGGTCATTCCGGAAGCCTCCCTCCTGGGCCATCTCGTCGAGGTCACGATTGGAGGCGGCAATGAGCCTGAAGTCACATTTCAACTCCTGTTTCCCGCCCACTGGCCGGAATCGGCGCCCCTCAAGGACCCGAAGAAAGGCCCCCTGCACGGACACAGGCAGTTCGCCCACTTCGTCCAGAAAGAGGGTGCCTTGGTGCGCCTGCTTGATGAGGCCCTCTCTGGCCCTGTCTGCGCCCGTAAAGGCGCCCTTTTCATGGCCAAAGAGGATGCTCTCTACCAGAGTCTCGGGCAGGGCTGCACAATCGACCACCACGAAATTCTTGCGGGCACGAGCACTGTTCTCGTGGATGGCACGGGCAAAAAGCTCTTTCCCGGCCCCGGTCTCCCCACGGATCAGAACATTGGTTGCCGTGTTCGCCGCCTGTGCTACCAGTTCAAGGGACCGTCTGAGCTCTGGACTTCTCCCCACAATGCGATCCCGCTTCAGTACCGTGGCCGGCTTCCGGGTTGCCTTTTCCATTCGGTACTCGAGGGCGCGAAGGATGGGTAGCTTGATCCCGTCTGCTGAAAGGGGCTTTTCAATGTAGTCCCAGGCGCCGTTTTTGATGGCAAGCTCTGCGCCTTCAGGGTCTCCCTTACCGGTGATGATGATGACCTCCGGCCCAGAGGGCATTTCACCGATCTTTGGCAGCGCATTCAGGCCGTCTCCGTCAGGCAGGTGAATGTCCAGAAACACCACATCAAACATGACCGAACCGGCCTTCTTGAGCCCTTCTTCCAGTGTGGGGGCGCAAGCCACTGCATGACCCATGGACTTCCCCACGGCGACCACGGCCTCACAAACCATCTCTTCATCATCAACGATCAGCACATTTGCCATGACAATTCAGACTCCACATGTCAAACCATCTTCACTGTATCTCTTAAGCCCACGCTCTTGTCAAGGGAACTGACACGTCCGGCTTCCCTGTTCACTACACGACTTTCTTGTGCCGGCGAGCTTTGTCTATGACCTTTCGAATGGTCCTGGCCATGTCATTCACGTCTAAAGGCTTCATGAGATAGGCCGAAATGCCCACTGCCTTGGCCTCCTGTTCCGTAATCCCGTGACCAAAACCCGTGAAAAGGATAACGGGGATCTGGGGCCTAATGCTGAGGAGCCTCTGGGCCAGCTCCTTGCCCGTCATTTTTGGCATGGTCTGGTCCGTAATCACCAAATCGAATGTGTCAGGCTCTGCCTGAAAGGCCTCCAAGGCATCCACACTGCTCACTTTTGCAGCCACTTCATAGCCAAGGTGTTCCAGCATCAATCGCACCGTGTCAGCAACTGATCCCTCATCGTCTACCAGCAGTATCCGTTCGTTGCCCGTGGGGACCGGTCCGGCAGGCTCGGTTCGCACTTCCACGTCTCTCTCATCTCGTGGAAGAAAGACATGGAAGGTAGTACCCCTCCCAGTCTCACTCTCCACACTCATTCCGCCGCCATAGCTCTTGACGATGCCATGGACCACCGCGAGGCCCATCCCAGTTCCTTCCTCCCGACTTTTGGTTGTGAAAAAGGGATCAAAGATCCTTTCCATGGTGGCCTGATCCATGCCATCACCTGTGTCACTCACACTAAGTCTCAGGTAGGACCCGGGTTTTTGGTCAGGCCACCGGCCGGCATCCTCTGGCCCAACGTCCACATCCTCCAGTCGGACCTCCAACACACCTCCCTTATCGCCCATGGCATGGGCCGCATTGGTACAAAGATTCATCAGCACCTGATGGATCTCCGTCGGGTCCGTCAGGGCCACGTCAGACGCCACGTTGATGCTCAGTCTCACCTCAATGGTGGTGGGCAAGGAGGAACGCAGCAGTTTCATGGTTTCTTTCAGGACAGGGCCAACCCTTAATGGCATCCGCTGCTGTTCGCTCTCGCGGCCAAAGGTGAGGATCTGCTTGACGAGGTCTTTGGCCCGATGAGCGGCCCTGGTCACCTCTTCCAGATTGTGCTGCACGGGGTTCTGTTTCGGGAGTTGCTGCATGGCCACCTCAGTCTGAACCATGATGGGGGTAAGGATATTGTTGAAGTCATGGGCGATCCCCCCGGCCAAAGTGCCGATGGCCTCCATCTTCTGGGCTTGGCGGAGCCGTCTTTCAAGGCGTCTTTGTTCGCTAATATCTTCGTAAATGACAAGCTGGTCGCCGTTGTGCATGGTCACGGGCCTGAAATGAATCACCTTCTCCGAGCCGTCCTTGCAAGTCACATCAAATACCCTAGGGCGCGATTCGCCGGTCTTTGACGTGCTCATGTCTCCAATCCAGGCTGAAATGACCTCATGGCGATATGCTGGATCAGGGTAGGCCCTAGGGAACCACGCTTGACCATTGGGAACATCTTCAAGGGTGTATCCAAATATCTCGACGAACTCGGGATTGATGTACCTATATCCGCCATCTTGTCCAATGAGGGATACTGCCAGGGGAGATTCTTCCACAAGGATTTCAAATTTTTCCTTTTCCGTCCGCAAGACCTCTTCTGCCTCCTTGCGCTCCCTTATGTTCCTCAATATGGCCTGAATCCCTTGCAGTTCTCCCTCTCTCATAATGGGCACGGCCCTGACCTCAAAGGGGATTACATGACCATCCTTGGTTTCGCCATCAACTTCAAGGTGTTGCCATTCTTTCCCATCAAGGAGTCTGTTGAAAGCGGAAAGCGCTCTCGCTATTGATGCCTCCGTCATTATCCCGCTTGTGAAAAGGTTCTTTCCGAGCATCTCGTCCCGACTGAAACCACTTTCTTCCTCAAACATCCTGTTAACGTCTAGAAGGTTTCCTTCAGAATCAGCCACGATGATCACATCTGCGGCACTATCGTACAACGTCCTGTATTTCTCCTCGCTCTCCTTCACCGCAGATTCCATGCTTTTGCGCTCTGTAATGTCATGGGCAACCATCCTGCCTCTCGCAGGCACCCCTGCTTCCATTTCATAGTTGATGTTGATTAAAGCCCACATGGTGGTTCCGTCTTTCCTTCTTATTTCATACTCCTGGGATGGCGGCACTTCCTCTCCCTCGCTCATCAGCCCCAGCCTTTCACGGAAGACCTCCTTGCTGTCATCCGTGAACAGATCAAGGGGGTTTATTTCCATGAGATCCCGCTCCGTGTAGCCCGTGTAAGTTGACAGAACGTCGTTAAAGGAGATAAACCGCCCTTCTTTGAAGTCTATCTCATAAATAGCTGACGGGGCATGCTCAACCAATTGCCGATATTTTTCCTCACTGCCTCTCAGTGCCTCTTCTGCTTCTTTGTGGCCAGTAATGTCGCGTGAGATGGAAAGCAGCTGTTCGACATTGCCATCTGCGCCTCTAATGGGTGTTATGACAACATCCCACCATTTGGGTTGTCCCAAAGCTGTGGGTGAAGACCCCCGGAACAGGCCCCGGCCTCCCCTCTTGGCCTTTTCAATGGCATCAAGAGCAGCGACCCGATCTGGACCTTCCCAGAAATCCACCCACGACTTATTCAAATAAGCCGTGACGTCGTCGATTTCCAGCAGCCTTTGGCCACCCCGGCTCATGAATTGCAACCGTCCTTCCAGATCCAGAACCTTTATGCAATCGTAACTGCTTTCAATAATCCCCTTATTGAACTCCTCGCTTACTTTCAGCGCTCCCTCTGCCCGTCTGCGGTCGGTGATGTCCGTATCAGCACCCCTGTATCCGACCAGGTTCCCTTCCTTGTCAAGAATAGGGACCCCACTTGTTGAGAGCCAGACGATGTCTCCGTTCTTGTGGATGTTAGCGTTGATGAATTCACGGAAAGATTCCTTTTTGGCAAACACTTCCAACGCTGCCTTCTTGTTCTGTTCCCTCTCTTCAGGACAAAATAGGTCATAGAAATGCTTCTTGCCAACAATGTCTTCGGGCTTATGGCCAAGAATTTTTTCGACTACCGGACTTGCATAGGTATACAGACCATGAGTATCCACTTCCCATATCCATTCTTCAGAGTTCTCTGCTACTTCTTGAAACCGCTGCTCTGATTGCCTCAGGGCCTCCTGAGCCTGCTGCTCTTCGGTAATATCAAGCCCAAGGGACATGGCACCTGCCACTTGTCCTTCGCCGTCCCTCAGGACGGCGTTGTTCCACCGGCACAGAATGACGTCCCCGCTCTTTGTTAAGTTCTCGTTGACAATGTCGAATTCTATCTGGCCAAGAAGCAGCTTCTCAACCACGTCTTCAACCCGAGGCCTTGCCACCTCAGGAATAAGGAATTCAAAAAAATTTCTTCCCAGAACTTCCTCTCGAGACCAACCGAACAATGCCTTGGCGCGATCGTTCCAGCCAGTCACGCGACATTGGCGATCCCATACCACGAAGGCCAGTGGCGCAGTATCATATACTCCGCGGTAGCGTTCCTTGCTTACCCTAAGCGCCTCCTCAGCCTTCTTACGATCAGTAATGTCATGAATGATGGAATAGAGGAGACTCTTTCCGTGCACATTGATTGGTCCTGAAAAAACCTCAACTTCCCGGACATCACCAGTTGCCAAACGGTGTTGAAAATAGAAATGGTCTCGTTGTTCCCTTCTTGCTCGCTCCATTTCTTGTAACACTTCTTCCTGAGAAAGGAGGTTGATATCCAACATCTTCTTCGTTCTCAACTCCTCAATGCTGTAACCGTAGAAAGAGCTTGCTGCTGGATTGGCGTCCACGATCTGGCCTGTTTCTGGATCTATTAGGAGCATAACCGCATGGTTGTTGCGGAAAAGGCTACGGTAGCGCTCCTCGCTTTGCCGGAGTGCCTCCTCAGCCAGCTTACGTTTTGTAACGTCTCTGAATACGCCACGGAGCCCCGTCACACGACCCCCCTCCACAACCCGTCCACTGGAACTCCGCACCCAAAGGATTTCGCCGGATTTGGCTACTAGACGGTACTCCATTGGTTCCACTGCGCCTGACAGTAAATCCTGAAAGCGCTCCACGACGCGAGTCCTGTCCTCATCATAGACGAACTCTACGAACGACTTCCCGATAACCTCCAAGGGGTTGTATCCCGTCACCGACTCTACGACAGGACTAATGTATGTCATGACGCCTTTCTCGTCGGCGGCATAGATGACATCATTGACATTTTCAACAAGGTCGCGGTATCTTTCCTCGGATTGCCGCAACGCCTGCTCAGCCCGCCTTCGAAACAGGATGTGGCCCCCCAGCATGGCAACAACAAGGATGAGCAGGGCAATAGCCGAAGCCCCGCTCCAAATTAGTGGCCTGTAATCCTCATGGAAGGAGAAGGGTTTGTTGATGACTCTGCTGTCTTCAGGCAGGGTCCCTTCCTTGATGTTGAAACGCTCGAGCTGTCTGTAGTCGAACATGTATTGGGTAGGACTCTTTCCCAGGGAAATGTCCGAAGCGTTTTCTCCACCCAGGATGCGCAGGGCCATCTCGGCTGCCATCCTTCCCTCTGCCTCACCGCTGGTCAGCATGCCGCCCACAATGCCATGGCCGAGGTAAAACTCCCAGACGGCGTAAATGGGAACATTGCAATGCCTGGCAAGAATTCTCAGGTTGTGCTCATGGGAAAAGACGCGGCCAGCCTTGTCACGGGAGAATATGAATAGAAAGGCGATGGTCTCATCAGAAAGCCCTGCGACCCTGTGTTTCATGTCTTCTATAGTTAGATCTTCGAGGTATGAAAAATCCAGACGTGACTCATAGTCCGAAAACACTTTTTTAGCTTTGGCCTTAAGAGCCCTTCCTGTGCGGGTCATGTCGGTAATGACAGCGACTTCCCTCGTTCGAGGGTGGAGCTCCAGAGCCACATCGAGTGTGGCTTTGATGTCGATGGATTCTTGCAGCCCTGTTAGTTGCCGACTCTGACGCACAGAGGGCTCATACCCTGTGACGCTGCAAAACACGACCGGCACATTGGGAAAGACGTCCTGTCCCAGGCCCATCATGAAGTTGTATGCGTGGTCATCTGAGGCGATGATGACGTCTATGGGCGTTCCGGCGTATTTGATGTCAAGCAGTTCCTTAAACTCTTGAAAGTAGGCCTCCGTGTGGACACGCCTCGTGTCCATGAACTCAAAGCGCAACTCCACATCCTCTGCCTGTTCCTTGAAGACCGAGCGGATCCCACTCGAAATGTTGTCGGACCACGTGAAGCCGTGATGGTAGGAATGGAGGACAAGCACCCGTGGCTTCCACGAATCCACGGATGGGTCAGATCTGCTGGTCGATTGGGCCGCCGCCCCTGATGGCCAAAAGAGACCGGTGGACAGCAAGAACCATGTGACAAGAGATGGCCACATGGTTCTTTTCCTCGGCATGTTCCTACTCGGCCTTGTGTGCATCATGACACCCCCGGTGTTACTATGACGTAGGTCCCCATACAAACGCCTCTCACTGACATG
>Ga0180438_10005967_pt1 | contig 16686 bp, 8 predicted proteins | sample SS_ome_12_FD_132455 | JGI IMG/M metagenome (GOLD analysis project Ga0180438, IMG submission 132455) | Hypersaline lake sediment archaeal communities from the Salton Sea, California, USA - SS_3_D_2 metaG | ecosystem: Environmental > Aquatic > Non-marine Saline and Alkaline > Hypersaline >...
ACAGGAATCATGTCGCGATTGCGATTGGTATTCCAGATACCGACGATGATCATCTGCGGACCGACGCCTTCTGCATGTAAGTCCTTGATTGTGGAGACAGCATCAATGAACTCATTACGTGCTTCTGCATCCAGGATATAGAGGATAGGATAAGCTTTTTGGCTCTTATCGTAATCCTGAGGAAGTGCGATCGAGATTGTCCGTTCTTCCTTGAGTATTTGGGAGGGGATCTTAATGGTCCCATCATCAGAGATGAGGTTCGGTGATGCTTGAGTTGAAGCGCAGGGCAGAATAGTCATGGCGCCGATGACTGCGCTTATGAAGAGCAGTTTCCGAAGATTCCTTAAGCTAGGCATAGTCGACCTCCTGGATAGATGACTGTGTCCCTCCGTAAAAAATGGCGGAAAAAATCCATCTTTATTGAAGTACGCAATTTAGGCATCGAGAGTTATAATTTGATTAGCAAAAATGATGCCAATTTTATCTTCTGGGGCTATATCGTGCGCATAAAAGTACATCTTTATTGTATTCTGTAGAATTCTACCCCTAAAATAAACTGACTTTTTCATTCATTTGGATGGCCAAACCGTTCAGTAGAGTTAATTAAGGGAATATTTTTTCTGTTCGAATACGGACAGAAATTGTTCGTGAGTGGACATAGAGTGTCTTGTACAACTCGAATACCCCAGGAGATAACATTGGCATATTTTTTGCACATTAGAATAGAAAATACATGGTTCGAAAATATTGGGAGAAGCGATGCAAATCAAAAATAAACTGACTCTGCTACTGGCGGAATTGATCTTAGCGATGAAAGTGACTCTGCGGACTATTCGCAAACACAAGGGTTTCTCGTTCATCAATATTGTTGGTCTGGCCGTTGGAATGGCCTGCGTGGTCATCATCATGCTTTGGGTGCAGTTTGAGACAAGTTTTGATAAACATCATGAGAAGGCAGACCGAATTTTCCGAGTGGCCAATGAATCTCATGCCTATCCTCCGCCGACAAAGATGGTAGTCACTCCGCCCCCAATGTCTCCGGCTTTAGTCCAGGAATTCCCAGAGATAGAAGCCTCCGTTCGAGTGAGTAGAGGCGGGGGCAATAGGCTTTTTTCCTATGGGGATAAACATTTCTATGAATCCTATTACGCCGTCGACCCCAGCTTTTTTAAAATCTTTACGGTTGACTTTTTAGATGGAGATGCAGGCACAGTTTTCAGCGATCCTTACTCGATTGTGCTTTCTGAAAAGTTCGCAGAAAAATTCTTCGGGAACCAGGATCCTTTGGGTGAAATTATTCAATTCGACCAGAAAACAGACTTTACTGTGACTGGCGTAATCAAAAATATGCCCTCAAATTCTCATTTAATGACGGATATTTTTATTCCCTTTGAAACATGGGGCAAACTTTCTGATGAGCCTCTGGATGCATGGATGTACTGGAGCTTTTACACCTATATTCTTCTAAAGCCGAATGCGAACGCCAAAGAAATCGAAGCGAAATTTACCGCATTCACAGAAGAGCATGGGATCCCAAAAGCGAAGTTATTCCTCCAGCCTCTTCCCAGTATCCATCTCCATTCCCATTATGTAGGAGAAATCAGCCCGAATACACACGTATCGACATTATTATTGTTTAGCTCCATAGCTGTTCTCATCCTGGTCATCGCCTGTATTAATTTCATGAATTTAACAACAGCCCGGTCGAGTGCGCGGCTTAAAGAGGTCGGAACCCGTAAGGTCATCGGCGCCCATAGAAGCCAGATAGCCAGGCAGTTCCTGGGAGAATCTCTCTTAATGTCCCTTTTTTCTCTAGGATTAGCCCTGGTATTGGTTCAGCTATTCCTTCCTTTCTTTAATTCTCTGGCGGGAAGAGAACTGATCCTGGATGGAAAGAGCGTAGCCGAACTCCTTCCAGGGATCTTGATGCTGGTTTTGTTTGTGGGATTGTTTGCAGGAAGCTATCCTGCATTCTTGTTGTCTTCTTTTAGGCCTATAACCGTGCTCAAGGGAAGAGGCGGGATAGGTACTCAAAAGGCACGATTGCGGAACATTCTGGTTGTCGTCCAGTTTACTGTCTCACTTGTACTTCTCATATCTACTTTTCTCGTGAAAAGTCAGCTGGATTACATGAGAAAAAGTGAAATCGGATTCGACAAAGACCAGATAGTGATCGTTCCCTTAAATGACAAAAATCTCAGGAAAAACGTCGCACCTGTCCTCGAGGAATTGAAAAGGAGCCCGAGAATTCTTTATGCGGCCCCTTCTTTGCATTTGCCCAATGACGTGGGAGCCTCAACCACTGTCAAATGGCCCGGAAAACCTGATGATGTGCAGATTTGGGTCAAAGTGGGAGAGATCGGTTATGATTTTACAGAGATTTACGGGATTGAAATCTTAGAAGGAAGAAGCTTTTCCAGGGAATTTCCCTCTGATGAGAACGGCGCTTTTCTTGTCAATGAGAAAGCTAAGAAGGTTTTCGGAGATGATTTTCATCTGGGCATGAAACTCAGCCATTGGGGGAGTCAAGAGCCATTTGGCCAGGTTGTGGGTGTTATGAAAGATTTTCATCTTAATTCCCTTCACGAAGAGATCCAGCCTTTGTATTTTTATCTCAATCCCAATCAAGGCCTGAAATTATCCATAAAGATAAAGGGTGGAAATATCCCGGAGTCTATCGGATTTATTGGAGAGACCATAAAAAAATTCTCTCCCCGCTATCCTTTTGAATACCGTTTCTTCGATGACATCTTCAATACGGCGTATATCAATGAGAAAAGAATGGAGAGAATGTTCACTGTTTTTTCTTTAATCGCTATTTTTATCGCTTGTATGGGAGTGTTCGGATTGTCCACATTCATGGCTGAACAGAAAAGAAAGGAAATCGGAATCCGGAAGGTGCTGGGAGCGTCGGTGTCGAAGATTGTCTATCTGCTCTCTCGAGATCTGGTGTGGCTTATCTTATTTGCCAATTTCATAGGTTGGCCCGTCGCTTTTTACGCGATGAACCGCTGGCTCCAGAATTTTGCCTACCGCACCAATATGAGCATAGGAATCTTTTTCTTTTCCGCCCTCCTGATATTGGCTGTTTCCTTAGGTACAGTGAGCTTTCAGGCCCTTAAAGCAGCCCTGGCTAATCCTGTCGATTCACTGCGGTATGAATGATATTCGGTAAAGCGGAATTGAATAAGTGCCGGGAAATTACATGGGAAAAGATTGGTATATTTATTGCGATTAAGAATGGTGAATAGAATGTAAATTGTATTTAAGCCATTCAAAGAGGTGCCAAGATGTTTATAAACTATTTGAAAACGGCCTTTCGGAACCTGAAACGACATGCTGGATATTCTTTTATCAATATCGTGGGCCTTTCTATCGGTATGGCCTGCTTTATCCTTATTGCTCTGATCATTCGGGGAGAGTTTCAGGTAGACAAGTTTCACGAGCGGTCGGAACGGATCTACCGGGTGATTCGGGTGGATAATCTTGGCGGGGAGACCACACGGGTCGCTCTCACTCAGGCACCCCTTGCGGCTGCCCTTAAGCGGGATTTTCCTGATGTCGAAAAAGCAGCCTGTTTTAATTACATTGGGGAAGAGCTGATCAGATACGGAAATAAAAAGATCAAACAAGACTTTATAAGCTTGGCTGAACCTGATTTTTTTGAGATTTTTTCCTATACTTTTCTGGCTGGCACTCCGGAATCTGCCCTGAAACAGCCTCACTCTGCTGTTTTAACAGAAGAGGTCGCACAAAAAATTTTTGGAGAAGAAGACCCCATCGGGAAAATCCTTCATATCCGCAATGTGCCGGATGTGATGGTATCAGCAATCATTAAAGACCACAAAGATTCCCATCTCCATTTCTCCATAATACTGCCCTTTTCACTCTACCGGGAGATTGGCGTTAATATCGACAATTGGAACCGTTACAATTACACCACCTATGTCCAACTTCAGGAGAATACAGATCCTGCCGCCTTCGGGGCCAAGATCAAAGGTGTGCTATCCCGATACACTTCTCCTGAGACAAAGTTCACGCTGGAGCTTCAGCCCCTCAAGCGAATTTATCTCCATTCCGATTATGCCTATGATGTCAAGACCATCCATGTGGATATCTCTGTAATTTATGTGCTCGGTATTGTGGCCTTTCTGATTCTTTTCATCGCCTGTATCAATTTTATGAACCTGACAACCGCCCGTTCTGCTCGTCGGGCTCGGGAGGTGGGGCTGCGCAAAGTGGTGGGAGCTAAGCGCGGGCAGCTTGTCTCCCAGTTTTTTGGTGAATCTCTTCTGTTTTCTTTTATATCACTGGTATTCGCCATTTTGATCGTTGAGTTCTTTATTCCTCTTATCAACAGACTTCAGCCCATTAAAGCCTATGCTCTTTTTGAATCTAAAGACATAATTCTCTATCTTGGGCTTGTTTTAGTCGCCTTAATGACCGGACTCATTGCCGGAAGCTATCCCGCTCTCTTTCTTTCCCGATTCCAGCCAACCAAGGTCTTGAAAGGTTTTTTGGGACAAACCTCAGGCCGGGGAATGCTGAGAAAGATTCTGGTGGTCAGCCAATTCACGTTCTCGATTATTCTTATTATCGCTACCCTAACTGTCTTCAGACAGATGCGCTTTATGCAGAATAAGGATCTGGGCTATGACAAGTCAAATCTTCTGGTTTGTTTTCTGCCGGACAACATGCGCTCAAACTATGAACCACTAAAGACCGAATTCCTCAGGCACCGCAATATTTCCAAGGTTACAGCCTGTTTGAACCTCCCCACCTGGGAGGGTCCATCGTATGGGCTGAATGAATGGGACGGCCGGGACAGCGACAAAGAAATCTATATGTATCATGGTAGTGTGGATTATGATTTTTTTGATACCTTTGGCATAGAAATTGTTCAAGGAAGGAAATTTTCCCGTGATTTTGCCACTGATAAGGAAACGGCTTTGATCGTGAATGAGGAGGCGGTCAAAGCCATGGGCATGAAGGATCCCATTGGAAAGAAAATGGGCCATTTTAAAGGAAGAGGAACCATCATTGGCGTGATGAAAAACTATCATTACGCCACTTTGCGCGATAGGATTGGTCCCCTGGTGCTGGACTTGGATCCGCAGAATACAAGCTATATGGTTTTAAAAGTCAATCCTGAAGACCTGGCTGGTACAACCGCGTGGATCGAAAAAATATGGAATGGTTATGACCCGGATCAAACTTTTGAAGCCTGGCTATTAGAGGGTATCTTAGAGGACGTGTATTTGACAGAGAGCCTCATCAGCCGGTTTTTCAATTACGCAGCCTACCTTTCGCTTCTGATATCCTGCCTGGGATTATTCGGACTTGCGGCTTATTCCGTTGAACAGAGGGTAAAAGAGGTCGGCATCCGCAAAGTGCTGGGTGCTTCAGGTAAGGACATCATTGGGCTGCTATCCAGAGAATATCTCAAACTCATTGCTATTGCCAATATTATCGCCTGGCCTCTGGGATATTTTTCGATGCGGACGTTTCTGCAGAATTATCCCTTCCGTACATCACTGGGCATTGAGATTTTTTTGATGTCGGCTGCGGCAGCCTTTGGGATCGCTTTTCTTACTGTCTCTTATCAGACGTTCAAAGCGGCTCGCACCAATCCCGCAGATACCCTGAAATACGAGTAATCGTCAGAAGAAATGATTTATACAAACTGAGTTTTCCGCTCATTAGGATAGTCAAAAAGTTCAATTGAGCAAATTGAGGGAATATTTTTTTTCTGTTCGGATACGGACAAAAACAGTGCAAAAATGGACAAAGACTTTTAGGTAACCTCGAATACCCCAGGAGATAACACTGGCATATTTTTTGCTTTCAAAATAGAGAATTAAGGAGAATCGCATATTTCTACGGAGGTGAAATTGGTAAACAGAATGAACAAATCCGGAACAACAGGGATACTGATTCTAGTGGCATTTCTGATCTCTTTCGGAACTTCAGGATACGCGGAAGAAATTCACGAACTCGCCCAGAAGGGAGATTTGGAAGGCGTCAAAGCCCTGATCGCACAAAATCCAGAGCTTGTAAATGCCCGGGATAAAGACGGTCGTACACCGCTTCACTGGGCCTGCCGCGGCGTTCATCTCGAGGTTTTGAAGTTTCTGGTGGACAAAGGCGCGGACGTCAATGTTGAGGACAGCAACAAAGTCGTTCCCCTTCACAGCCTGGCGGTGCGCAATAACGCTGCAGCCATCGCTGTTCTCGCTGCCAAAGGAGCGAACATCGATGCCAGGGATTACGGGGGAAATACTGCGCTCCATTTCGCAGCTATATACGATGCCGCCGATGCAGCGGCTCTCCTGATAAAAAAAGGCGCGGATATCGAAAGCCGAGAGAATTACGGGCGCACTCCGCTTATTCTCTGTGCCAGGGAAAGGGGAGGGCCCACCACTATAAAGGTCCTTCTCGAAGCCAGTGCCAATGTCAAAGCTAGAGACAAATTCCAGGCTTCGTCTCTCGATCTGGCTGCCTGGCGGGGCAAAAAAGAAGTTGTCGATATTCTTATGGATGCGGGAGCAGACATTCCTTCCGGCGGACCTGAAGCCCGGTATCTCTTTTCCGTAGCTGCCTCCCAAGGATTGAGCCGGCTGTTTGACGCTGTCGCTAAGGCTGGCGGCGATCCTACATTCAAGCTCTCCAACGGCGGCACACTGATGCACTCGGCTGCATCCGGCGATTCAGTCGAAATATTGGAGATCCTGATTACCAAAGGCCTGGATATCAACCTGAAAGATAACTACGGATGGACGCCCCTCCATTATGCCGCAAAAAACGGCCGTGTAGAAAATGTTGAACGGTTGATTGTCGAGGGAGCCAACATCAATGCACGTAGCATCATGGGACAATCCCCTCTGAACGCCGCCGATGAGCTGAAACAGGATAAAGTTCGCGCCCTACTGATAGAGAAAGGGGCAGAAGATAAGCCTATCCAGTTTCCTGTCCTCAAAGGAGACTACATGGGCCAGAAGCCCCCCGGTGATACGCCGGAGCTTTTCGCTCCTGGGATCGTTTCCTCCATCTGGGGACTCCACAGCACAGCGGCTTTTTCTCCCGACGGTAATGTTGTCATGTGGGCACCCATGATCGAGATTCCCGGCCGGATTTATTCCATAGGTGGGATTTTGATGTCAGAACGGAAAAAAGGACGCTGGACAATACCGCGCTTTACTCCCTTCACTGGAGATGAAGATGGGGATGTTCCCTTTTTCTCGCCGGATGGAAAGCGTGTTTACTTCATGTCTGCAATACCGCTTCCTGGCGATCCACAAACGCGCAAGGAACGGATCTGGTATGTGGATCGCATCAGAGACGGGTGGTCCGAACCAAAGGTCGTTGATCCTTCTGTCAACGATTATCCCCATCACTGGCAGATATCAGTGGACGCCAATCACACTATCTATTTTAGCTCTGGTGTGCCGGAAGGATACGGCGAAGGGGATATCTATTGTTCCAAGCTGGTGGACGGCAAATGGCAGAAGCCAGTCAACCTTGGCCCTCCCGTCAATACCGATAAGAGCGAAGGAATGCCTTTCATCGCGCCGGACGGCAGCTACTTGCTTTTCTCCCGAACCTATGACCTTTACATCAGCTACAGAAAAGAGGGCGGCGGGTGGACCGAGCCAGTGAACCTGGGAGAACCCATCAACTCTCCCGGTATCGATATCTGTCCGATAGTCACTCCGGACGGAAAACATCTGTTTTTTCTCAGCCAGCGGGGCGGGGAGAGTCATGTCTGGTGGGTGGATGCCGGATTCATAAAAAAGCTGAAAAAGTAAGGCTGTTCACAAGTGCTTATGCTGAAATTCATAACTCGCAATAAAGATTTGTACATTATTTGCAGCAAAAAATGAAGAATACGCAGTCATTTGAACTATTTGCCTTCTTCTGCGTATTTGTCCCATGTGCGATTACTTGATTATGCGCGGATTGATAAGTTATATGAAATGGATTAATGGTTCTGTCCAGATAGCAGAAGGGCCATTAGGATAGATTGAGCTCATCGAAAAGATGCAAGCTCTTTTCTGTGGAGGTGAAAATGGCAAACAAAGTGAACAAACCCAGTAAAAAACACATCCGATTCACGATTGTGATTCATTTGATTGTGATGATGGCAGTGACAGCTTCATTTGTAATTTTCGCTCAAGAAGAGGCAGCGAGGAATAAGGAGTCAGCCGCAGCAGTGATCGAACAGGTGATGGAGGAAACCGGCATTGATGGGGCGAAGGCGAAATTTTTTCTGCTGAAAACTAAAAAGGAAGACTATTCATTCGTCGAAGCTGAATTCACAGCTCTCGGGAATAAGCTTATTCAGGCCGAACGTCCGCAAGAAGCAGTTGCAGTCCTGGAAATGGCGGCTGAAATCTTCCCGAATTCAGCAAACGTCTACAGGCTTATGGCTGTTGCACACTACGCAGCCGGGGAAGCTGAGCAAAGCCTCGAAGTCATCGCTAAAATGAGGTCGATTCGAGACGAAGCCACCTTAGCAGACTTCTTAAAAAAGAACGAAGGCAAACTGGCGGAAACAGCCGAAGAGGTCATCGAAAGGCATATCGAGGCGACCGGCGGCAGAGAAGCCTGGAAGGCGGTCAAAACCATGGTTTTGGTATTCAGCGTTCAAAGCACTAGAGGCCTGCAAACAAGAATGGTCCGCATGTACAAGCGCCCGCTTTTTTTTCGCCAGGGTCTGGAGAACGGCGGCCAATTCACTTCAACCGACGGAGAATCAGTCTGGAGTGTCAGTGATAAAGGCTGGAGGAAATTGGAAGGAAACATGCATCCATATATTCGGATGGCAAGCATAGACAACTGGTTGATTGACTATTCCACAAAGAAAGTATCCTATACGTTTATCGGATTGGAATTTCTCGAAAGCTCTCCTGTCTATCATCTGCGGAGGACATTCTGGGACGGATATCAAGAGGACCTCTTCTTCTCCGCGCTTACCAACCTTTTGACCGAAATCAGGTCAGATTATATCCAGGGACAGCCTTTCATGGAGTCCTATAAATCTCTCTGGAACTACAGGGAGGTCGAGGGGATCAAGATCCCTTATATCTTCATCAGGAACGTCGGCTCCATGGGGCCTCCTCATGGCGGCGTCTTTGAGGAAGTGAGGATTAATGTGCCCCTGGACGATGCCTTATTCGTGCCCCCGAAGGATAAAAACTCATGAATCTTCAACTCGAATCAAGAAATAAGCTCATAAAATTGAAAGATGAATACAAATGAATAGATTTAGCTTATGTTGAGAAGGCAAGATCTTTGTGTTGATATAAGGAGAATCCAGTATGTTTGAAAATTATCTTAAAACCACTTGGAGGAACATTACCAGGCACAAAGGATATTCTTTTATAAATATTGCCGGGCTGGCGCTTGGTATGGCCTGCTGCATTGTGATTGCCTCTTATCTCCGGTTTGAGCTTTCATTTGACCGATTTCACAAAAACGGGGATCGTATCTTTCGTTTGGTCGAGAGACAATTCTTTGAAGGACAGGACGAAACGAATCTCGGTCAATCTACTCCCTGGATGGGAGAGACTTTTGTAGAATATCCAGAAGTCAGCATGGCCGTCAATTTCGTCAATATGGGGACCATTTGGACCAAGTACAAGGATGAGATGGTTAAAATTCCTCGCGCTCTGATCGCCGATCCGGATGTTTTTGAGGTCTTCTCCTTTAAACTGTTGCAGGGCGATCCTCAGACTGCACTTTTAGAGCCGAACACTGTGGTCATAACAGAGGATGCCGCCCAGCGCATATTCAAAAAGGAGGATCCTGTGGGCCAAATCCTTCAGGGCCCTGATTCCGAGATTTATAGGATCACAGGAGTTGCCGAAAATGTGCCTAAAAACTCTCACATCCAATTCGATATGCTGGTTTCAATCATGGAAATGAGGAGCCAACCGGTCGAGTGGGATAATTATGACCATTATTCACCCACCTATATTCTTCTCAAGCAAAATGCGGATCCGAAAGCCCTGGAGAGTAAACTCCAGGCACATACACGGAAGTACTTCAGGATGAATGCAGATCATGTCTCTTTATCTCTTCAGCCCTTAAGAAACATCCACCTTCGCTCCAAACACATTATGTGGGAAATCAACTGGCTGAAAGGCGACATCATGGATATCTATTTTTTTTCCATCATTATGGTTTTCATCCTACTGGTGGCTTGCATCAACTTCATCAACCTTTCCACTGCCCGTTCTGTCAGCCGTGCTCGAGAAGTAGGAGTCCGCAAGGTTGTCGGGGCAAACAAATTACAACTGGTCCGGCAGTTTATTTGTGAGTCCTTATTATTTTCGGTATGTGCCCTGTTTCTTGCGATAGTAATCGTTCAAACGATCGAACCTGTGCTTGAAAACACTTTGGGTGTTAACATGCCTTTCAATTATTTGAACAATTGGATTTTTGCAGTCGGGATACTCTGTTTTCTAGTTGGGGCTGGAGTATTAGCTGGTATCTATCCTGCTTTTGTCCTTTCTTCTTTTCGACCCGTGGTCGTTCTTAAAAGTTCCTTTATCCAAGAGAAAAAATCCGACAAGCTTAGAAAAATCCTTGTTATGGTCCAGTTCGCTGTTTCTATCATGTTAATCTTTTGCACAACTGTGGTTGCCAAACAGTTCGGGTTCATGAGGAATAGAGACACAGGCTTTAACAAAGCCCAGGTTGTCGTCCTGCCAATGACAGAACAGATGCAGCAGCATTTTGACGCCATCAAAGAGGATCTTTCGAAGCATCCAGGAATAAAAGGAGTCACTGCATCAACGCGTAAATTGGGAAGTCCGCTGTGGAGAAATCAAATATTCTTTGAGGGCATAAGTCCCGAGGAGCGATGGATTTCTCCATACATGACAGTGGATTATGACTTCCTGTCTTTTTACGGGATCGAGCTGCTGGAAGGCAGAGGCTTTTCTCCAGAGTATGCCAACGACACCGGCAGCCGGTCTTACATCATAAATGAAACCCTCGAAAAGCAGATAGGATGGGAGAATCCCATAGGGCAGAGGTTCAAAATTGGTGATTTAGATTGGGGGACAGTGGTCGGAGTGGTGAAGGATTTTAATTTCCGATCTCTGCATCACAAAATTGAGCCTGTCGCTTTTTACATATATCGACCTTGGCTGTTCCACATGTCTGTGAGAATCGAAACTGAAGATATGAGTCAAACATTGGGGTACCTGGAAGAGAAACTCCAGCCTTACAGGGGCGAACAACCATTCCTTTTCTCGTTTCTCGATGAAGACTTTGCCCGGCTTTATCAAAACGAAGAGAAAAGCAGACGTCTCTTCGGAATCTTCTCTTTGTTGGCCATTGTCATTTCCTGCCTGGGTCTTCTCGCACTGGCGTCTTTTACTGCCGAGCAAAAGACTAAAGAGATCGGTATCCGGAAGATTCTTGGATCGTCGGTTTTGGATATCATCGTTATGCTGTCCTGGCGGTTCACCAAATGGGTGATTTTAGCCAACATCATAGCTTTGCCTGTGGCTTGGTATGTGATGAACAGGTGGCTCCAGAATTTCGCTTACCGTATCCAAACAGGAATTGATACTTTTTTGCTGGCGTCGGGAATTGCCCTTCTGTTTTCTCTGTTCACTGTATCTTTCAAGGTATTCAGGGCCGCGTCGGCCAATCCCATCGATTCAATCCGGTACGAATGAATCTAACCGCAGGTGAATTCCCTTGACGAGGGAGAGTTCCACGATAAAAAACACGAAGAAGTTGTGAATTATGTATTAGATTGAGATATTGTCTAAAAGGGGATGAAAGACTCTAGATTATCTAAATAAAAGAAGATATTTTAAATAAGAAATAAAGCTTAAGAAAAGCATAGAAAGGAAGATTAATATGAGATCTTTGATTTTTTTCTGTTTTATTGTTGTATTTTTTTTAATGAAAAAGTTAAGTATTTCTGAGCTGGATAGAAAAGAATTCCCCAAAAAAGCATTCAAATACAAAAGGAATCAACTTGCAAAATGGCTCATTACTATTTCAGTAATATTGATCATCTGTGCAACCATAAAATTTGCGGAACCATGCACTATCGTTACGATTTCGAACGGCAAAATCATATTAGCAGGAAATAATGAGGATTGGCAAAATCCGAATACGAAAATATGGTTTTATCCTTCGACTAAGAAGGAATATGGAAGAGTTTGCTGGGGATTTGATAAAGCGTTCGACTTCGCAGAGGGAGGTATGAATGAGCATGGCCTCTTTATTGATGCCAATGCGCTCGATAACACTGGGTGGCAGGCAGATCCCGGTAAACTCAATATGCCAAGTGCTACAGTGGATTACATTCTTGCGCACTGTGCGACAGTTGAAGATGTATTAGACCTAATGAGAAAGTATAATTTCAGTCTGCTCGCTGGCGGGAAGTTTCCTGTGGCCGATGCCAAGGGTGATGCGGCAATAATTGAATGGGGGCAAGGGAAGCTGCAGCTAATCAGGAGAGAGGGGCGGTATCAGATATCCACAAATTTTGTGCAGTCTAATTATAAACCGGAAGATTTCCCTTGCGGCAGATATAAAATAGCCGATAAAATTCTGAGTTCCTCTGAAGATGTGTCTGTGAATCTTGTGCGATCTGTTCTATCTGCAACTGCAAATGAATTTTTCTATCCTACAATATATTCCAATATATGCGATTTGAAGCATAAAAAAATATATCTTTACAATTTTCATAATTTCGAAGAAGTGTTCGTTATTGATTTATCTGAAGAATTAACGAAAGAGAAACATGCCTACGATATTCCTTCACTTTTCCAGGTCAAGACACAAGCCGCGCTGCTCTTCGACAAATATCGAATAAAATCCGGCAAGGAGGAATTGATGAAAATTATTAACGAGAAGGGAATTGAAGATGCTATAAAACAATTTTACATATTTAAAAGCGATCAATTTAGAGAAATTCGTAAAATTGACATAAGAGAAAGCGAGATAAATGATCTGGGATATTTGCTGCTTAAAGAGGGGCGGCTTAAAGAAGCAATTGAAATCTTTAAACTGAACGTTACTGAACATCCAGATTCCTGGAACGTATACGATAGCCTTGGAGAAGCTTATCTTAAAAATGGAGATACTGAATGTGCTGCTAAAAATTATAAAAAGTCTCTGGAATTGAATCCGCAGAATACAAATGCACAAGAAAAACTTAAAAGAATAAAGAAAGATAATAATGAGTTGCTTTTCAATACGACAAGAAGGAGCAGGTATCTCTAGTCCTTGAATTTTTTGAGAAAAGCAGTGAATATCAATCTTTTTTGTAATTTTCTAAAGTGAGGTAGCTATGATGTATATCCGGATTTATTTCATTTCAATATTTGTGTTTTTCCTTTTATTCAGCGGTTGCACTCAAAAAAATGATTTTCCTGTTTTGAAAGGTCCTTATCTGGGACAAAAACCGCCTGGGATGAAGTCGGAGATATTTGCCCCGGGAATAATATCCACCGGCTATAACGAACGCATCGCTTGTTTCACCGTTGACGGGAAAGAACTCTATTTTATGCTATGGGGAGCTCCGGTCGGTGTTTTGTTGCATATGGAAGAAGAAAACGGTATCTGGACAAAACCTGAAGTGGTGCCTTTTTCCGGCAAGTACAATGGGGAGTACCTTCTGTCTCCGGATGGGAGAAAAATCGTTTTTTGCACAGACAGGCCTTTAAGCGGAAAAGGAAAACCGTTAAATAATTTCTACACCTGGATTGTCGAGAAAGAAGGGGACGCTTGGGGTGAGCCCAAATATATCGAGGCTTTTGAAGATGAGGAGAAATCTTTTTCCGGATATCCCACTATTGCGGAAAGCGGGAACATTTACTTTTATTCTGAGAGAAAGGATGGAATGGGAAGGGAAGATATTTATCTTTCAAGATTTAAAAATGGGACTTATTCCAAACCGGAGAATCTCGGTATCGGTATAAATACCGAACATGATGAGATCGATCCCTTTATAGCTCCGGATGAAAGCTACATCATATATCTTAGAAGGGGAGATGAAGGATTTGGCGGAGTCGATCTCTTTATCAGCTTCAAAAAAGAGGACGGTTCCTGGACAGAAGGCAAAAATATGGGACCGGATATCAACTCAAGCGCAACAGAGTACTGTCCTTCAGTATCCCCGGATGGAAGGTATTTCTTTTTCACCAGTAATCGAAGCATACATAAGAATTATTCGGATTCACCTTTATCTTTTAAGGAAAAAATTAAAATCCTCAATAGCCCCGGGAACGGTTTGGGAGATATTTACTGGGTAGATGCGAAAATAATCGAGTCTCTTAAACCTGAGAAATATGGATTAAACTCAAAGAAATGAGAAATAAGTTATAACAAAAATAAGAGTATCTTTTTCCATTGGTTTGTTTTCAATTGCACTTGTAAATCTATCTGTTGGAGCATACAGCCGGCATATTCGGCAGTTTTTTTAATGCAATTTATTTTTTAGATTTGACTCGAGTGTGTTTGATCAAGTAGTCGAGCGAGTGCTTTTCCTCCAGATTTTCGAGCGCCCGGATTGACGTTCTCAAATTCGGGTTTATCTCCAGAGCTTTTTTGTAATATTCAATCGCTTTTGTTTTGTCTTCTTTAGCAAGATAGAACTCCCCAATTGAATCGAAGAGATTCGCATCACTTGGAAATAGTTCTATTGCATCCAGAAGCACCTTGAGTCCTTCATCCAGTTTCTCTTCGCCTTTCAGGTAATAGGCGTATGAATTAAAGAGGACATTCAACCTGGGATAAACAGTCTCGCCTTTGAATTTTCTATTTATGTCGTTTATGTATTTCCCGAAATCCACAAGAGGTATGAGGAAATACTTCCGAGTTTCCTCAGTCCAGGTCTTTCTATATGAGCCGTACCATTCCTCCAGCATGCTCTCGAAATCCTCAGTGAATGTGTATTCCTCTGGTATCGAACGATCACTCTTGTAGAGGTCAATATAGGTTTTAAAGAAGGGAATGGAACCGTTCCTGCGCAAATCATCTAACCTGCCCTCACCGTGATGGTCTTTTATTTTTTCTGCCATGTATGTCCCGACTTTCACCAAAGGGGCACCGGTGAATAATTCTGCCCCATTGTTTATTTGCTGCCTTGCTTTCTCTGCCTTGGGATCAAGATTGTTGAAATAAGCAAAACTCTCCTTTAAATCCTCTTCATCTGCGGCAAATGTCGTGCCGAACTTGCTGTAGTATCCTAGCCCGACAAGAAAACTCAGGCGAAGCTTCCAAAATCCATCCGCAGATGGTGTCTCTAGTCGATTGGGGAAGGCGCCCAGGATCAGGGAACTGATAAGAAAAGCGTACCTGGATGTGTTTTGGTTCTCTTCGTTACAGGTAACAGCCACAGCGAATTTCTCCCCGGGGAACCTCAGTAAATAGGTTGATGTCCCCTGTTGACCGCCACCATGGCTTATGTTCCAGAATCCCTGAATGAAATCAACACCCCAGCCCATTCCATATTCGGTCAGCCGACCGTCCTTGGTCACCATGCTTGTGTACATCATTCTCTGGGTTTCCTTCGAAAGCACTTTGTTCTCATCCAAAGAGCGGGATAGGTTGACCAGATCAACAGCTGTCGACAGCATCCCACCTCCGGCGAAGCGGCTGCTGATGTCTACGAATTCACAATTCTTCACGTCTCCACCGATTCTGCGATATCCTCTGGCTCTGTTCGGAATTATGGTGTCTGCGATATCCATACTTGTGCTGTTCATCCCCAGGGGCTTCCATACATTTTCTCTCATGTATTCCGCATAGGGCTTGCCGGAGGCTCCTTCGATAACAGCACCCAGAAGGTTGAATCCATAGGTTGTGTAGATATATCTGGTGCCCGGTTCGGCTTCGAGCTCCCAGTCTTTGAATACTCCGATCGATTCCTCTGTTGTGAAATGGATTTTAAAGTGCCCTTCCTCATCATAGTTTCGATAATGGCTGATTCCGCTCAGATGGCCCAGCAGATGCCGAACGGTGACAGGCCACCGTTTCCTCGGAAAATAGGGGACGTATTTCTGGACTTCATCGTCCAGGTTGAGTTTTCCTTGCTCCATGAGCCTGAGAATGCCAACCGCTGTAATGGGTTTTGAGATGGAAGCGAGTCGATAGAGAGTATCCGGTTTGGCCGGGATTTTGTGTTCCATGTCAGCGTATCCGAAACTTTTTTTCCAGAGGAAGTCATCCTTGTAAAAAGCGATGCTAAGAGAAGGAATTTTTAATCTTTCTAATTCTTTTTGAACGGTATCCTCTATCTCCCGTATTTCTTTTGCGTATTTATCCCGCTGGGCAAAGCCGAAAGAAGGAATAATACAGAGAGATAAAACAATGATAAGGACATAAGATTTGAGAGCCGAAAGCCGCAGTTTTGAAGAAAATAAATTCATTTCAAACCTCCTTAGAGTAAAGCCGTATTATGCGAAAATATTCTTTCTTTATCCCTGAACATCCAAATCCTGCTTAGATGAAGATCAAAACAAGACAGGCGATAGCGATGAAAATTCTTTTTGTCCTCATTTTCCCTCCACATTAAGAAATTGTGGTTCTTAGTAAATGCACGTGAGAAAATTAAGATATATTATTTTATAGAATTAATCTGCATTTTTTAAACAACATTTCATTGGGAATGGGATGAAACCTGTTTCTATCATAAGTTATTTTTTATAAAAT
>Ga0180438_10005970_pt1 | contig 16678 bp, 8 predicted proteins | sample SS_ome_12_FD_132455 | JGI IMG/M metagenome (GOLD analysis project Ga0180438, IMG submission 132455) | Hypersaline lake sediment archaeal communities from the Salton Sea, California, USA - SS_3_D_2 metaG | ecosystem: Environmental > Aquatic > Non-marine Saline and Alkaline > Hypersaline >...
AATGATAAGAGGTTATATCTTCGGAAAATTTCAAAAGATGATTCTTTATTTCTATTTGAAAGTTTAAAAGATAAAAGAACTACTCATTATTTATCTTTAGGTCCACTAAAGACACTGGAACGCTCAAAAAAACTAATAAAAGGTTATTTAAAATCTTGGGACAAGCATATCCAGTTCAACTATATAATTGAATTACGTGAGAGAACTAAAACTAGAAAAATTGGATCTGTGAGTATCTGGAATATAAGTTGGTATCACAAAAGGGCAGATATTGGTATATGGATCCTTCCAGAATTATGGAATAAAGGAATTGGTAAAAGGGTACTCACTTTAATCAAAAATATTGCTTTTTTTCATCTCAACTTTCATCGAATAGAAGCACATATTGCTTTAGACAATAAACGTTCAATAAGTTTATTTAAAAACGCTAAATTTGTAGAAGAGGGAATATTAAAGGAGTATTTATATTTAGATGATCAGTATTGTGATGCCATATTATTGGCTTGCTTGAATAGGTTTTGAGATCATACTTTTAGGTATCATTTTCTCGATGTCTTTTGAAAATTTCTTGAATGGCGTGATATTCCCTTTAAAATTTGATAAATCATTTTCAAATCGGTTAAAAAATCTTTTAAATAAGCGTTGAGCTAATAAATCAACATATCTTTTTCTGCTTCGGCTTTTATCTATCTTAGAATCACACTTTATAATAAGGTTGTATTTCGATGAAATATCTGCATAAAAGTAGAAAACACATTTATCCATTTTAAGCGTATTTAAATTTTCTTTAAATCCATACTTTGCAAATTGGCTTATTTGATAAAAATAGCTGGAAATCAATTGATAGTTATGTCTATCATTGATTTCTTCACAAAAATTATGACAGAAGATTGGTACCCCTGTGTCAGATAATATAGTAATTTCTTTAATCAAAGCTACCAAAAACTAAATTGATCATTTGATTATTTAAATATTACTTATTTAAAACTTAGCTTGAGGATTATTATTAAAATCCTTATTAATGAGTTAATATATAACTGTCAGCTTTTACTCCTTTTCTTCTAAATATTCTTGGATATTGTTTAGAATTATCTTATATTTTTCTAAAGCCTCTATAAATTCATCTTGATTTATCTTTTCAACAGCAATATTAGATTCTTTTGATATTGTATCCTTTAATAGTAAAAATCGATTAAAATTTCTAATATTAGCCTCTATACTTTCCTTTTCCTTTTCATACTTCCGTAAATAACCCTCTTCCCCAACAAATCGAGCGATTTTAATAATCTGAGAACATTTATCCATTGCAGAATTATATTGAGCTTTATTTAGGTTATCTTTTACTTGATCTTCCAACCTTCTGATATCACTTAGTAGCTTTTCATATTTTCCCTTGGCATCTTCTATATTCCTTTTTTTTGCAGATAAAATATCTTTATATTCAATAAAACCTCTTTCCTCCGATACTGAAATTAATTCTGATAAGAGTGAATTTGCTTCTTGAAATTTATACTCCTCAGTTAGATTAGAAAGGGTTTCGATTTTTTTTTCAAAATCTAATTTAAGCTCATATTTAGTTCTTAATTCAGAATACTTTATCTCAAAGTTTTTCCATTTGTCAATAATATAATCTAAACTAACATCTTCTAGAATTTTTTTTGCTCTTTCTAAACTATCTTTTGCCAATGGGATGTTATTCGTATGGATATAGCTATTAAACTGAATCTCTAAAGGCTCAAGTAGTTTAATACTGCTTTCCTCATTTTTAAATCGATGCCATCGCCGTTTTTCTTTTTGAAGAAAATTGTTTAAAGAATCTATCAAGGTTAGATCATAAAATTCATTATATTTTTCCTTAAACTCGTCTATTAGTTGATGGGCTTCTTGAAACTTGTTCTTTTTTGATAATTCTTCATATTTTTTTTTAATTTGATCAAAATCATCTAAAATTATAAGAGCAAGTTTATCGGTTTCGACTATTTTATATATCTTGGTAATAAATTCCTCCTGTTCCCTAATGATGGAATCCATTTTTACCTCTAAAGCCAAGTTTATGATTTCTTCAGCAGCCTTAATTGCTTCAGAATATCTTTTCATCAGGAAGTGATTATTTGCAATAACCTTTAACTCATCCATTTCAGAAATTATGGTAAGTTTATTTTTTTTTGCAGTTTTATCTCTACTTTCATCCTTCATTGATATCTCTCTTTTAACTAATCCTTATTTATACACGTAAATTATACTCTTTGAGCGCATTTTCTAACTTGTTCACAATATTTTCATAAATTTTCATTGCTTCAGCGATCTCTCTTTCCTCTAATTCCAAAATAGCTTTCTGAGTCATTTTAATAATTGAGATTTTAATTTCATCTTTCTTTTTTAGATATTTATCGCTAAGCAATTCTATTGTGTGGTCTAAAGTCTTATCGGATACTTGACCAACCAGTTCCCTAGCTTGATTTAGAATTTTTAACATGATACCTAAATCTTCATTAAAAAGACTTCTTTCAAATTTTTTTTGAAGATCTATCAATATTTCCCCTATACGATTTGTTTCCTTGTTGATATTCTCAATTAAATTATTATCCATTAAAATGATATGTTTTGCTAACGGAATCGATAATAACTCATACTCATCTTCATATTTCATTTTGAATTCGTTAACTACATTATGAGCTCCTCTAAAATCATCCACTTCAATCCGTTTTTCAAATTTTTCGATTATATATTCGCATTCCTTTTCAATTTCTCTCAACTTTTTTTTTGCTTTAGCCTTAATCTTTGCCTCATTTATAAAATCTATTTGATCACTTTCCAGAGATTCATCCTCAATCTTTTTAGCGAGCGATATGATTTTTTCTGCCTGATATATTGCTTTTTCAAATTCTTCGGAAATAAAGTATCGATCAGCATCATTTTTCAAACGATTTATTTCTGAAACGATCGGAAGTAATTTGGTTTCAATATTTCGAAGATGATTATCCAGATCTTCTCTACTGAAATCCATAAAATTGAAAAATTCAGAGGGTTCTGATCCAGCATCAATTGTAATATTTCGTAAAATCACTAATTCTGGATATTCTTTAGAAAAAATTCGTCTTATTTGTGGAATATGACTTTTTAAACTTTGAGATGCTTTTTTAGCTATCCAAACATACATCCTTTTTTGATTAGCAACAAATACAGATATAATATCAAATAAATTGAAATAATCAAGTTCATTATCAGATGATAACTCAATGAAATTTCCTGAATAAGTTAACTTAAAGAATTTGATATTCGAACTCATCTATACAATCATTAAGATTCAATAATATTTCAATGTTCTTTAATTAAGGGCGAATACTTTTATATCTCCTTAATTAGTTAAAATAAAAAAAGAAATAAAATATTAAAAAATTAAAATTTACTCACTAGTTTGAGGTTTTTCTTTTGGTTCTTCAGGAGGCATTTTTTTAATAATCTTTTCTGGCTTTATAATGGGAGGACTAATAGTACGAGCCTTTAACAATTTCGTACTTTTATCCATTTCATCATTGAATGCATCTTTAATTGATTTTTCTCGGCTGTCTATATCGACTCTTGGTGGTTTTTCCTTATTTAAAGTTTTGGCATATTTCCTAACTATTCTTACTTTCTTCGGGAATCTAAAAATCTTGCGATACAGATATATGTAAATCCCAATTGCCGTAGTAGATCCTATTGCTAAGAATAACAAAATTAGAAATAGAGTTAATTCGGCTTCCGGGATAATTGCTGAAACGGTTATACTTAAAGCCTGAAATTCGTATTCATTTCCTGCAAAAGCAGTAATCAGAATTTTAAATGAACCAATTGGCATGTTTTCTAAAGTGGTTTCATAAATACCATCTCCATCTGGATCAGTTAAATCACCAACTCCAAAAGACCAAGAATATTTAACTTCTGCTCCTAATATAAGATCATCTAAATCTGTATTATTTAATATCACTTCTAATTTGAGATCCGCACCTGGTCTAACAATAAATCGATCATCCCCACTTAAAGTAAGAATTTCGGTCTGAAATCGTCGTATTATAACTCTTAAATCCTCTGTTTGATACTCAAAATCAAATTTTTCGGCAGCAACTGTTATGATATATTTTCTTATCTCCAACTCTGATGAATTAATCATAAGACTATATTGCTCTAATGCTAAATTTTCTGTCAAATTATCGGAATAATCGCCTGAAAGGGATAGATCCGCGCCACTTATAAAATTTCCTGAGCTATCCTTATACTTTATTGTGATATTTAACATTTCACCAATTGGTAAATCAATAGTAGGATTGCTTGTACTATCTATTGTGTTTAAATAAATTTCTAGCTGAGTTAATCTTTCAGTAACTTGAAGAATTGCTCGAATAGATTGCGGATTATAAAAAGTAAGGTTAGCGATAACTGAAAGATAATCTATTCCTTGACCGACTTCAGATGCATTAACTATAATACTATAATGGTCCAATGAAGGAATTTCAGGGATGTCTCTTACTAAACTGCCAATGGTCAACTTAACTGTTGCTGAAGGTAAATGATTTAGTTGAGCATCTGAATATTTAACTGTTATATTTATGTTTTGCCAAACTTCTACTGAAATTAAATCATCATCAAATTTCTCTGTTCCATTTATATAAAGATTTATACTCGATTCCAAATCACCTATAAGAATCCTGATCGGGATTGATTGTGGGATATGTTTCGTTGCTCCAACATTAATAATTAATGTGTAAAGTTTCCCAGGATCATATCCCGGTCCAGAAGCATTACAAATCAAATTATATTCTCCTTGAGAGATTCTATTGAAAGAATGCTCACCTGCCCAATCAGTAGAAAGTGAGGTTGGATCAATACCTCCGCCCGTGTAAAATTCCGTATAATTAAATTGAATCGTAAAGTTCGATTTGTACGGAACATCAATTAGGAAATCATTATCTACAGTAATTATTGTTTCTTTAATTACATCAACTATAATATCCACTTGAGCATTTACATAATTCGTTGAATTTGCATACACTGTCACAGTGTTATTTCCTGCTAATCCGCCTATTGTATTAAATTCCAAGATATAAGAACCCGGATTTGTTTCACTGAAATATTGAATGATACTGGGGTTAGTGAAATTATAAGTATAGACTAATGCTCCTTCAATTGCATCAAAATTTTCTATATCATTGAAAGAAACCCTAAGATTGATGATTGTTCCTTCTAACTTATTTTGGAAGAAATCTTTATCAGGGGTCAGTTTAGAATAGTGTTTCACTCGAAGAGTTTTGTAAATGATGCCTGTTTCATTCATTTCATAAGTTGAGTGTGAATTATTCCATGTTACAATAACCTCATAATTTCCTACTTCATAATTGGGAGATGTTGTTGGAATTCTTATGGGATTGAAATAAACAATACCATTAGAATCTAAAGATGCTAATTGTTGTTTTTGGGCCCATAAAGATCCATTTGGAAATCTTATTTGAAGTAATGCGTTAGTTTTTTGAATATAGGAAGATATAAGAGCCGAATTGGTTATTTCTGCGGTTATATTAACATATTCGCCCGAAATAAATTCATTATCTTCTTGCCAAGCACCTGTAGAATTACCATATATGCTAAGATCTTCACAATAATTGGGAGAAATAGCGTTAAATTCCCAAAATCCATCAGGAATCGATGTTATTGCATCTACCGGTATAGATAAGATACCTGGTACAGAATCATCACATAAACTGAGGATATTAATAGACGGTTCTTCTGGTGTATACACTCCTGATATTATCATATCACTTGGAAAGATTATTCTCATTTCTGATTCTGAATATCCTGTAGGAACCGCTATAAAACCATAAAACTCCCAATCCACTGTGCTTGAATTACTCACCTGAAAAAATGATCCCAAAGATGCTGTTTCAGTCTCATAATTCGTCTCTGGAATATCCTTTGAAGCAAATAAATTCAATTTGGAATTAAGATCAACAGAATATGGTCCTAAGACACCGATATCATTAGAACTGAAATTTGCAGTGATAGGACTATTTCTCCAATCACCCTCTAGTGTGACAGATCCTTTTCCCCAATCTATATCTTGAACAATTGTTTGATTTACCCGTAAATCCAAATTTGAAGGTAATGCTTCTGTTTTAGTAACTAATTCGAGATTATCAAAATATAACCTCTGATAATTGTCCTTAAGAAAACCAGAATAATTACCCCCTCCAATGCATTCTAAACTAGCTCTTAAATTAACAGTATTATCATTTATAGGACCACTTGGAAACACATTAGTGCTATTTATCCAAATATTTTGGGGTATAGAAAAACTATGCCATGCTTTGACTCCAAATTGAAATAAAGTATAAGTTCCAATAGAAAAAACTCGTATATCATTAATGTAAATCATAAAAGCCCAAGAATTAAATCTTACAAGATGCTCTGGATATAAATCAAAATTTAAAGTACTATCAATAACTTTTCCTCTTGGAATTGTTATAGATGTGTTCCACCATAATTTATCATCGGGATCATATGTTGAAAATGGAGTACCATCGACTATAGTTATATAATCATCCATTCGTAACTCTAAACATTCCTGACCTGATACACTATCATTATAATTTCCGCTCATCGGATTAGATCCTAAGCCTGTGTCACTAAATCCAAAAGTCCAATTTTGATATTTATTACTTATCCATGATGTATCATCATCACCTGCAGCTGCATTACCATCATCGCTTCCATAGGAATAAGTACCATTAATCCAATTACGTTCATCCACTAAGCCATCAACATTTACATTCAATTTATACGCGTTCCATCCGCTTCCTAAAGGAATACTTGCTGTGTCCCAGTTATTTTCATTAAAAGAGACGAGCAAATCAGTATCTGTTCTATTTGCCCAATGAGTTATATTAAAAGCTTGACCTATACCACTGTAAAGGTTGCTCGAAGTAATATCTGAACTCTTAAGATTTTTAACCCCCTCAAATTCATCTGCATTTACTATTGTATTATTAAGATCTATTAAAAAACTAAATAGGAATAAATTGAAAGTTAAAAGAATTAATGAAATAACTTTTATCTCTTTTTTACTTTGCCAATTTCTTTTCCTACTCATTCGGCTTCACCTCCAATATCTTTAGCTGTTTCTGGTTCTGTTGGTTTTTTAACAATCTTATCAATTATTGATTGTTCCTCGCTCGGTTTTCCTTTTAAAAACCTTTTTGAATCAGCAGTTTGATTTCCATATACCGACTTAACAGCCTCCTCTCGTGTTTCGATTGAAGTTCTTGGTGGATTTTTACTTTTCAAGGTACGGCGATATTTTCTAACCTTCCTTACGGGTTTTGGATATTTTAATACACGAATATATAATATCAAATATCCTAATAATGCAATTCCTGCGATTATGGTACTTATCAGAGCAATTGTTACCAATAGTAATTCTTCTGGTGGTCTTATCACTGTTAAGGTAATTTCATAACTTTGGAAATTATAATTATCTCCTAATGACGCAGAAATAATAATAGTATAGGTACCTTCAACAAGATTTCCTAAAATTACTTCATAAACACCATTATTATCATCATCTGTAAGACTTCCTCCACCAAATGCCCAGCTATAGTTAACGGATGCTCCAAGAATAGGTGAGCCTGTTAAATCTTTTAATTCGATTCTTAGCCTTACAACTTCATTAGGACTTGCAACTATGATCGGAGAGCCTGAAGTTGTATTAATTTCAGCGTTAATTCTTTGAACTTGAATGTAGATTATATCTGATTGGACTTCATAATTAGCTCGATATGCGGTGAGTTCTAGCCTTCTTGTACCTATATCTAAATCTTCTGTATCAATTAAAATTGTATATTGATTATAAGCTTCGATTTCGGTCAAATTATCTGAATAATCTCCTGCCAATGAAACTATAGCTTCGGATACATGTGCTCCTAATATATCATAATATCTCACTGTAATATTGAGTTGCGAAGTTACTATTACAGAATCGAAAGGATCAGATGTTCTATCAATTCCATTGATAATGATGTTATAATTTGTCTGTCTTTCTATTATTTCAAATATGAAAGGTATTGAATTAGGCTTATAATTGTCCTTTTCAGCCGTTACAATTAAGTTATCGATTCCTTGCCCTAAATCAGTGGCATTCAATAGAATTGTATATTGATTATAAGTTAAACTTTCATCCAAAGATCTTATAAAACTCTTTCCAGCAATATTTACTGTCGCTCCAGTAATATGATTTCCAAAAATGTCTCTATAACGAATAGTAATATTAACTTGTTGTGATACTTCTACAATATAGACAGCATTTGGTTCTGTATCAGATCCATTGAGTTTTAAATCGATTTGAGATTCTAATTCTGTGATATATACCCTCACAGTTTTTATTTGTGATTCATATTCATAGGCACTAGCATAAATATTAAAAGAATATAAATTTCCGGCAGTATAACCTATTCCAGATGCATTACAAATTAAATCATATCTTCCTTGGGAAATCCTCGAGAAGTAATTATCACCACCCCAATCTGAATATAGTTCAGTAGCATCAACACCTGTACCCGTTCCATTATCAACATAATCTACTTGAATTGTAAAATTGCTATTATATTGAACATTTTCGAGAAAATCGTCATCTACATTTAGGTTGGTACGACGTATAACTTCGATAACAACATCAACTTGCTTATTCACATAATTATTTGATTCAGCATAGATTGTTATTGTATTATTTCCAAAACTCGCACCGTTTAGATCAAATTCAAGAAAGTAGAAACCAGGACTAATTTCTCCAAAATACTGTTCAACACCTGGACTTATAAAATCATAAGTATACAAAACTGCATTTTCAATCGGATTATCTGTAATGAAATCATTAAATGATACCTTCAGGTTCAATAATGCGTTTGCATAATTATCCTCATAATAATAGCTTTCAGGAGTAAGAATTGAATCATGAATCACTCTAAAATTTTTATAGATTAAGCCACTTTCATTAAACCCATAACCGGAATAAGAATTATTCCATGTCACTACTGCTTGATATAATCCTACCTCATAATTTGGTGGATTCACTGGAATTTGAAAAACATCAAAATAAACCATTCCATTTGAATCAACAGATCTTAATTGTGTTAGACTATCCCAGATTGTACCATTTGGAAATCTTATTGAAAGTGACGCTCTTGTGTTTTGAATATAGGACGATATTATAGGGGTATTGGATATTTCTACAGTAACATTAACAAAATCACCAGCTTGAAATTCATAATCCTCGACCCAAGGTCCAGTGGAATCGCTATAAATTATCAGATCTTCTCCATAATTTGGTGATTTTGCTTTAAACCTCCAAAAACCATCCGGTGTATCTGAAATTGTATTTATTGGAATTGATAGAACGCCGGCTGTGATATTATCACATTGATCTAGAATATTTGAATCAGGATTTTGCGGATCATAAACAGCTGTTAATATTATATCCTCTGGAAATTCAACTTTCATTAAGGTTTCTTCATATCTAGATGGTACATTAACTCGTCCATAGCAAACCCATTCTACAAGAGAATTGTTAGTTACTGTAAATTTTGTACCTAAGGAAGCCATATTGGTTTCATAATTACTCTCTGGTAAGTTTTTTGAAGCAAATAAATTAATCTCCGTTAATAGCTGAACTCTAAAAGAACCTAATAGTCCAACATCATCGCTGCTGAAGGAGAGATCTAGCTTATTGTCAATACCTTGCCAATTGCCATTAAGTTCAATATTTCCTTTGCCCCAATCATCGTCTAATACGCTTGATCCATTTAATTCAAGCCCAATATCGGAAGGATAAGTTTCTGCAGTTGTTTCTAACTCAACATTATCAAAAAGAATTTGCTGATAATCTATGTTCTCCCCATCTTCAACACCATATCCAGCACTCGTAGCAGTATATTCAAGAGACACCCTAAAAGGGATTGAAGTTCCATCTAAAACTCCAGAGGAGAAAACATCTGTAGTGTTAGTCCAAATACCTTGAGGGATTGAGAAATCGTGCCAAGTATTTATCCCCATATTTTTTAATGAAAAAATCCCAATACTGAAAATTCTGACATTATTTATATAAATTCTTAATTCCCATGAATTAAAGCTTATCAAATGGATGGGATTCACTTGGAACTTAAGGATATTATTTATTACATGTCCTCTCGGTATATCAAATGTGGTATCCCACCAACATCTATCTCCTTGATCATACCAGTATCTCTGACCACCAATACCAGTATATGGATTTCCTGCCATTCTTAGTTCTAAACAATCTTGACCGAGTGGATCGGGAGAAGTTTCTCCATTATCAATATAATTTCCTGACATTACATTTCCTTGCCCTACAACATTAGTGTTAAAGGTCCAATTTTGATATGCATTTTCAATCCAAGCTGAATCGTCTGCTCCAGTGCTATAACCGTTATCATTACCATAATTAAATGTACCATTATTCCAATTTCTTGTATCATACAAATCTTCAATATCTGCTTCCAATTTATATCCATCCCAACCTGAAAATAGTGGAAATTGGAGGATTCCTGTTTCCCCCTCATCGAAATCAGTATAAAGATCTTTATCTGTTCGATTTGCCCAATGTGTAATATTCCAGGGTGCTCCAATGCCAGTAAAAGTATTATCTGCAGATATATCTTGGTTTCTCAAGATAAATTCATTTCCATAGTTTTCCTCACCTGCACCATTGTTACTCGGTTCTAAATATGAGATAATATTCATAAAGATGACATTTAGTAAAAAGCAAAAAAGCAACGTAGATAATAGTATTATCTTCTTATTTCTGTTTCTTTTCGATCTCATTTTAATTTCCTTTTTAAAATTATATAGGATTTTCTAAGATTTCATTTATATAATAAATATATAATTATACTAATTTAATTTAGATAGAATTCTTGCTATATATTTATAACTATTCCTTTAAGCTATGATATATTGGAATTCACAGAAATGAAAAAATTAGAGATTGAAACAAAAAAAGATAATTTGAAAAAATGGATAAAATTAATTAAAAAATTTATTTTCCCTTATCGCTGGATTTAGAAGTCTTATCTATCGGTTTCTTTTCTGTTATTTTCTTTTTAAGAATTTTCCCATCTACCGGAGTCCCTTTCAAAAATTTGGATGATTTTGACATTTCCTGATTATAAGATCTTTTAAACGATTTATCAGGTGGAATTATAGCTACATCAGGTTCTTTTTCTTGGCTCAATGTCTTTCGATATTTTCTAACCTTTCGCACTGGAACTGGATACTTTAGATAAAAGTGGTATGCTAAGAAGTAACCACCGATTAGAATTGCTGCGGCTAAAGCAAGAATAAATAATCCAAGATATACAAATGGTTCTTCAATAAGATCTGGAAAAGTCTCACTATAGGTTATGTACAAATATACATCTTTAAAGGATATTGTATAATTCTGGTCCAAACTAAAGGTATCTGCTAAATAGACTTGAATTTTAAGTGTAAAATTTTCATAAGGTAACAGTTTTGAAGTGATATCGAATCCTTCTAAGCTAGCTTCTTGGAATAATGGGTCAAATTCATAATCTATTAAATATAGGCTAGAAGGCAAGTCATATCTTCTATCGTTTATAAATACGCGAATTCGAGAATTTGTTGATTCGCTTGTCCAATTTTTATCAATTTTAAATTTAAATTTTAAATTTGAATCCAGAATCTGTACATTTGTTCCATCAATTTCCTCTAAATCCTGGGATAAAGAGATTTCAGTAAATTGATCAATTTTTTTCTCATATGAAAATGTTAAATTTAAAGATTTAAATCTCAAATCATCCCAATGATCTTGATCAGTTCCAGATTGGTTGTCTTCGCAATACATATAAATCCCTAAAACAACACAAAAATCATCATGTCCGGGATCAATAGCTAATACGTTATTTAAAGCATCTTTTATTGCTTGATCTCCATATTCTCCAATTAATCCCTCTATATCATACAGTGAGAGGTCTTCATTGCCTAAATCCAAAGTTTGGTTAAACGCAATCCTATAGGTATTCAATACATCGATATCTAAAGTACTTATTTCTACATAAAATTGTGCATAATCATAGGTTTCATGTTGATTAATTAGAACATTTGTTGCCCTAGCATAGGTATCTCCATCAGTATCAATATCCCATCTTACACTGGCATTTATAACTGCTTCAAATGAAACATCTGTAATAATATAATCTGACATATCTACAGGAAGACTTACGTTAGTTTTCCAATGCATTCGGGGTGTATTTTTAGGTTGACCATCATCTTCTTCCTCTTCCCACCAATGGCTACACCAACATCCCTCGTCATCAATACCATATGTTGGAATATATGTACCCCCTCCAGCTGGGTGTGTAGGAATTATTACTAAATCGCTCTTATTGAAAGCTTCCCATTGTGTTTTTGTATCATTATTTAACAGGACTTGTTTTTCATTTCTTTCTCCAATAACTTTTAAATTTGCTTGATTCGAAGAAAAATCTGTATCTGCATCTGTAGTATCTCCTTCGATAGTCGTATACCATTCTGTTATTGGTTGTGCTAATGTAGGATTACTCACCCATAAAATATTCTCATTTATTTCCGTTCTTGAAGTTCTTAAATGTTCTGATTCATAGGTAGATAATAATCTGGTATTGTTTATGCAAAAATAAACACCGCTTGTGACTATTAAAGATACAAGTATTACAATTAAGACTAATCCTTTAGCTTTCTTCTTATTTAGATAAAAATTTAACACCTCAATTCATCATTTTATAATTATTACCATTAATTGGATTAAAATGATATGATAAGTTACTGTAGGAAATACTGTTATATAAAAGAACTTCTTAAATTTAAAAGAAATCGGGATCATTAAGAATATTTTTTTAAAGTATACAAAAACCCAATTGTTATTGTTTTAACTTATCATCTTTAAAAGTTCTTGACTATTCAAATTGGATAAGTTTAATTTAATAAATTACTTAAGAAATAAATATATATAATTACATTAACTAATTTAATTTAAAAACTATTTAGAGGCAAATCAAGTTGATTCAGGCAATATTAACATTTCAATTTAAATTAAATCAAAATGAAGATACAGGAGAAATCAATCCTGAGTTTAGTCCTATTCAACTAGTTTTTCAAAATGATCAATTTAGTGAGGAAAATTACCAAGAACTTATTCAAGTTAATGACATCTTTTCAACCTTTTATTCTCATACCACTGGAATTACTGGGATGAAGTATGGCTATAGTAATTTTTATGAGGGAAGATTAAAGGAAACTCCGTATCAGATAGTATCCTATTTCAAACAATTGGCAGATGGTACGCAATACTTAGCAATTTCAATTTATGAATTAGATGATGATATTGAACTATTTGAAGATTTAATTAAGGATATGGCTAAAAGGTTGGATACAATTTTTGAAAAGCTGACCAAAGCTGTTAATACAAGACAATTAGATTTAATTTCTAACGTAAACATTAGATTGATGAATGAATTAAAATATACGATTTTTCAAATTGAACGCTTAAGTCAATTAGACAAGCTCCAAAAGGTAGCATTGATTTATAATAGCGATGAAAGGATGAAGATTTTAGAAACGTTGCGAGAAAAGCCTATATCTAAGAAAGAAATGAAAAAAATAGTTGAAACAATGAAACCCACAGCTAATATAGATATTCTATTGCGTCCTTTCTTGGAATTAAATTTAATTCGTCGGGATTGGATTAAAGGAGAAAAAGATAAAAAGACTGGTATTATAAAAAATCAAGGTGAATATCTATTCCTAGTTAAGGATATAATTTTTTCAAGAATACCAAATGAAAATCTTTTGAAGCACTTTAAAGAAACAAACAATGAATTACTCCCAATATTAATTCAAAAATCTGTTGATTATTTTGCTGAATATGACCCTTATGAAACATCAGCTGAAGAGATGAAAAAATTAGCATCTATCCTCTTAAATCCAGATGTATATGATTTCTTTGTATTACTACGTTCCAATCATTACCCTCTTGATAAGATTCCCAAAATTTTTAGTGAATTTGCTGTTACTGAGATTTTACTTGATAATTTGAAAAAGATAAATATTATAACTGAAGTAAAGGATCAAAATAAGAGGAGCTGGATTCTATTACTTACAGATATAAAACCCCTGACAATCTTTCCAGAATATTTGCTACCTAAAATTCGAGATGCTTATAAAAAGGAAGGTGAGGATGGGGAAATAACTTATGAAGTAGCGAGAAAAGCATTAAATTTACTGGAAGTCACGTATCCTGAAAAAGTCACCTTTTAAAGTAGACAAAATAAAAAAAGAGATGATTCTATTAAATGTATTTATTTAAAGATAAAGATGAAGTTGAAATTAAATATTCATGTAAAATTTGTTTAAAAGATATCCCATTTAAAATTACCAAAGAAGAATATAAAGAAACAACCAAATTTCCTATTAAAAAAATATCAACCCATGGAGATCCCGAGCATAAATTAATTGTATATTTCAATCAATATTTAGAAGTAGAAAACTTCGAAATAAAACACACTGTAAAAAGAGAAGAAGTATCATATTCAGAAGAATTAACTCGTCAAGTTTTAAGTGAGTTGGATTTATCAGATAAAGAGATTGAATTATACTTTAGAACAACTGGAAGAGAAGCGGTATCAGTGGGGGAAATGGCTCTGTTAATCAATGAACCCAAAGAAGTTTGCCAAAAAATTGCAAACAAATTTTTAGAAAAGGGATTGTTTAAAGAAATCGTAGGTGCTCAACCACATTACACTGCTTTACCGCCTTATGCGGCTTTAGTTAGCCAATTAAGGAAGTTTAGAACATATATTTCAGATATCAAAAAGAGTATTCCACAACAATTGAATCAATCGTTTGCTCAATTAGAGGGCAAAACTGTAACTCCTGCACCTACTGGTAAGTTTGACGATTCAGCAAAACTTATGAAAGAGTTAAAAGATAATATGCTTACTCAAATCGAATCTCAGAAAAAAGAATTCGATGAAACGTTAGCAGTAATGGATCAAATACGAGGAATCACAAAAGATATCTCAAATTTAGAAGGATATACCGATGAAATTGTTAAAAGTCCACAAGTAGGTGGCTTATCTTCAAAATTTGAAGAGATTAATAAGAAGACTTCCCAGATTATAAAAGATCAAGTTTCTGAATTAAAAAATGAATTTAATAATATTAAGACCACAGTTTCTGATAATTTACAAAAACTTCGATTAGGAGTCATACAACAAACTGTCGATCAAGTTATTGAAAAAGTGGTCAATGCTCGATTAAAAGATATAACTGATTCAATTAATGTTCAATTAAGTGTAAATCAGATGGCTTTTAGCGATGAACTGAAGAAGGCATCTACTGGATTAAATACTGAGCTCGTTTCAAAACTAAAAGATTCCCTACAAAACACGCTCAAGAATATTGATGGTCTTGCAAGCAAAGCTGAGGAGGATAAAGAAAGGATTTATTCTGATATCGCAGAAAATTTCAATAAAGCAGTAAAAATGGCAGAAGAGAAAATAGAAGGAATCTCTGGGAGCGCTGTCGAGGGTCTTGGTGATTTAAAGGATAGTTTTTCAAATCAAATTGTAAATACCCTAAATACAACTTTGGATGACATTCTTAATAAATTAGAAACCTCAGAAAAAGTCACAAAAGAATTCTGGGATCAAGCAAGAGGAGGACGAGCGTTCACTATGAAAGATATTTGGTTTATACGTTCACCAGAAAGCGCTAAGGCTCATATAAATGAAGAGATATCAAAAGCTAAAATGCGGGTACTAATCGTAGCTCCACAATTAACCGATATTGATATTGATGCCATTAAAAGTCGTCCAACTCACGTGAATTTTAGAATAGCTTCAAATTTTAACCTTGCGGATCCAACTCATGCTGCTATTATCGAGGAATTTGACAAAATGGATAACGTAGATTATCGTCAAAGAGGTTTGCAAAATATATGGGGGATTAACAAAGATTATGAGGAAGTAGTTATTTGTGTCTTATCTAAAACCGAAATTAAGGGTGACACAATTACAGAGATCGCTGGGATTGGAAGTATAATAGAAGAGCATATTAAAATTTTCGTTCCTATCCTCGAAGAGGCGTGGATGTCTGCGAGAAAGGAAGTTGTTCATGGAATTAAACAAGAAGTACTACAAAAAGCGGCTCCTGAAAAACCTAAACCTAAAGTCTTACCTAAACCTCAAGTAGAAGTTCCAAAACCCACTGAAGTGAAACCTGAAAAAGAGTTAGAAGAAGCCGTTCCTGTTCAAACTGCATCTCCAGAAACACAAGCCATCCTACAAAAGCAATTTGATTTAATTTTTGAAGGCCTTGAGAAATTAACTGGCTTAGAAATCTCAAAAGCTCTCGAAAAATTCCAAAATGAGTTTATTAAAAAACGAGGATATAATAGTGTATTAAAAAACATACATAATACCAGTACAGATCTTCGTAGTAAAACATATGTCCTCAGCCAGTCAGAACGTGATGAAATTAAAATGAAAATGAAATTTTGGAAGCAAAAACTCGGCTTCTAATCCTTCCTATCCTATACAAAAACTATTATTTTAGCTTTTCTTTTTATTTTTATGGTACA
>Ga0180438_10005971_pt1 | contig 16676 bp, 20 predicted proteins | sample SS_ome_12_FD_132455 | JGI IMG/M metagenome (GOLD analysis project Ga0180438, IMG submission 132455) | Hypersaline lake sediment archaeal communities from the Salton Sea, California, USA - SS_3_D_2 metaG | ecosystem: Environmental > Aquatic > Non-marine Saline and Alkaline > Hypersaline >...
GGTTTTATTTCTGGTTTTATTTCTGGTGGTATTTCTGTTGGTATTTCTGGTGGTATTTCTGGTGGTATTTCTGGTGGCATTTCTGGTGGCATTTCTGGTGGCATTTCTGGTGGCATTTCTGGTGGCATTTCTGGTGACATTTCTGGTGGCATTTCTGGTGGCATTTCTGGTGGCATTTCTGATGAAACCATACTAGGTGATGATGCAGGTGGCAGCAGCGGTACAGCAAGTGGTTGTGGAGGTATGGAAGGAGGGTATATGATGTCTGGTTGGTACTGCGGAGGTGGTGATACAGGCATTTCTGGTGACAGGTTAGATGGGATTTCAGATTGTGCAATTTCATATTGAATATTATCTTGAGCCAAAGATTTTGCTTGTTTAGCTAAAAGTTTTGCTTCATCAATGAGTTTATCGGCTTCGCTAATTTGAGTGTTAATGTCTTTACTATCATGATAGTCTGATTCTGCTGCAATATTATCTTTAATTGTATTTAAATTTTTTATCTGCGATATAGATGTATTTAAGAGTTGTTTTTTAGCAATATTTGTATATATTCTAACACCGTTAGTATAATGAACTTCACAAGAAATATATAAATTATTGATGATTTCAATAGTCTGTTTAGTTAATTCAGCCAATGTTTGATCATTAAGATTTGGATTAATTGTGATAGTAGTTTGTTGTGTTTTATTATCAGTTTCATAAACAAATATTTCATTTAGAATATTTAAAAGAGCATCATGATATTTATTTATAGCACTTAACATCGATCTTATATTTTCAATATAGTTAAAAAATTCACTATTATTAGGTTTACCAACAATCGGTTCAGCATAACTACCATTTTGACAAGGTATAGAATTATAATAGTCTTTTAATTTAATATCACTAAATTTTTGTACAGTTTCTGGTATAGAATCATTACCAGTAAATGTTTTATAAAAATCTTTTACATTTTTTTCATATATTTTAGCCATATCAGGTGTCATACCAATAAATTCACCAGAATCGTAATCATATTTATCATAATATAATTTTTCAAGTTCTGGAATACCAGGTTCTTCATCAACAGTTTTAATTGCAGGACAAGTACTACAATTAAATTCACAAATATTAGGATTTAATGATACAGTTTTTTTTTTATAACTTTCTTCAAATGTTTCTATATCTTGATTATTTAATAAAGCAGCTACTCTATTACTACAAAAATTGCTTCTACTTATTTTTGTATTAGCATCTTTTGGTATAGTATCTTTTTCGTCTAATCCAACAGTAATTTCATTACCTTTTTTATCAACGTAATCATATAATGGATTAATAGTACTAGCGATAGCAGCAAAAAGATTAGCAATTTGCACATAATGTTTTGCTAATCCAATACATATTCTACGTTTTTTCACAGTATTAGATATATCATATTTATCTAAACTATCTTTATCAATAGCAAGTACTTTTTCACGAGTCATAGATTCTCCAGTAATACCTTTTTTTTGAGATAAAAATTTTACATCATTTTCATTTAAATATTTGTTAATTATTTTAGAAGTTAAAACAATTAGTTTATCGCAATATTCTAGTTTAGATAAATTTTTCATATCATTAAAATTTTGTGATCTAATATATTTAGAAGCAATTTCATTAACAACATTACTTAAAGATTTTCCAGAGTCCTTTGTTTGAATATTTCCCATATTTATAATATATTAATACAATTAATTTTTATTAATATAATTAATTGTATTAATACATAAAATTGATAAAAACTTTTTATTATTTAATGTAATAAAATGAACGATACTACTAAAACTAAAAAAATCAAAAAGCCAAAAAATAATGCAGATCTATGGAAAAAATTTGATGATGAAATAAATACAAAAAGTACAGTAGAATGTATATATAGACAAGATGGTCAGAGAGAAATATGCGACTGTTGTGAAAGTATTCTAATAATAACTGATGAAGGATTTATGGCTTGTAAAAATCCTAGTTGTGGTGTTATATATAAAGATATGTTAGATCAAGGAGCAGAATGGAGATTTTATGGGGCTGATGATAATAGTAATACTGATCCAACACGATGTGGATTACCAATTAATCCATTACTTAAAGAATCTTCATATGGTTGTAAAGTAATGTGTCCACAGTCATCAAGTTATGAAATGAGAAAGATAAGAAGATATACTGATTGGCAATCAATGCCATATAAAGAAAAATCACAATATGAAGAATTTCAAAAAATTACAATTTTGGCTCAAAATGCTGGCTTACCAAAATTAATTATCGATGAAGCAATGGTTGTTCATAAAAAGATATCTGAAGCAAAAACATTTAGAGGATGTAACCGTGATGGAATTATTGCAGCAACAATTTATATATCTTGCCGTATTAATAATTATCCACGATCAGCTAAAGAAATCGCTACTATATTCTTCTTAGATCATACTAGTGCAACTAAAGGATGTAAAAATGCAACATCAATTATTAATGAATTAGAACATACTTTATCTAATAGCGATAAGACATCATTTAGTAAAACAACACCATCATCATTTATTGAAAGATATTGTAGCAAATTAGGAATTAACAATGAATTAACAAGAGTTTGTAAATTTATATCTTTAATTATAGAAAAAAGAGATTTAATTCCTGAAAATACCCCACATTCTATAGCTGCAGGTATAGTTTATTATACTGCTCAACTATGTAACTTAAATATTTGTAAAAAAAAAGTCAGTATAGTAAGTGAAATAAGTGAAGTAACTATTAATAAATGTTATAAAAAACTTGAACAGCTAAATATTGAATTAATTCCGAAACAAGTATTAAATAAATATAGTAGTTAATAATAATGAATAGTTTTTTGAAAACTGAATTTAATAATAATAATATTATTTTTACTGTTTTAAAAGAATATCCTACTAGAGAAGAATGGGAAACTTCAAAAATGATAACAAATGATTGGTATAATTATATAGAAAAAAATAATATTAGAGTTGGATTTATTTTTAATTTAAATAAATTAACTTATGTGAGACCAACATATCTTTTAGAATGGAAAGATATTTTTCAAGAAAAAAAAGAAAAAACAAAACGATATATAATAGCTAGTTGTATTATAATTGAATATAATATAGTAAGACAGTTTGTAAATCTATTTTTTAAATCATATGACCCTGTTCGACCAACAAGATTAGTAAAAGATATAGAAGAAGGTGAAGAATTTATTAAATCTTGTATTTCCAAATAGCCACATGATTATCTATATAATTAATTTTATCAAAACAACTCAATGTATTATCAATGGAATCTAAATATTTTAGTAAATAAGGTTCTCCGTTTAACATTATCGTTTTTGGTTTATAATTACTAGCAATATCTACAATAATAATTTCCTCTTTAGCAATCTCTATGGCATTTTCAATAACTCTACATTGTGCAGATAATGGCATTTCATGAAAAGCAAACATACATGATACTATGTTAAATGGAATATCAGGTTTATAAGTTTCAGCATTAGCTACTATAAAATTGCTATCTCTATTTACAAAATTTGCTACATTAATCATTTCTTTACTAGTATCTATACCAGTTCCAGATTTAGGCGTAGAATCTCCTATACCACAACACAAGTCTAATACTGTGTTATCTCCATAGTCACTCATAATGTCTTTTCTAATATCAACACCTTTATAACTAATGTGGTCAATAATTCGACGAGCAAATGGCGCACTAAGTGCATGTATTTTTCCACCGAATCCGACATTACCTAAACTATGAATTTTTGGATTATAATAATAAGGTACACTAGTTAGAACACCAACGATAAGAAACATTGTAATTGATAAAAATTAATTAAAATATTTTTATCAATTTTATTTATTAAACTAGATATATGACCACTTTTTTTAATAGTAAAATAGAAAAAAATTGTATTATCTTTACAATTTTAAAACCTTCTCCAACTCGTGAAGAATGGAATAGTGCAAAACAAAATATTTTAGATTGGTATTATTATTTAGAAAATAATAATCTAAGAGCAGGATTAGTATTTAATTTAGAAGAACTGGTTTATGTAAATCCAACATATTTAGCTGAATGGAAGCAATTATTTATTGATAATAGAGAGAAAACAAAAAGATATATAATTGCTAGTTCAATTATAATAGAGAATTCTATTGTTAGACAAGTAATAAATCTATTTTTTAAAGCTTATGATCCAATGAGACCAACAATGATAGTAAAAGATATAGAAGAGGCAAAAGATTTTATTAATAAAAATTCTAATTAATATTTAATTTGCTTATTGAAATTAAACATTTATTAAGAGGAATATTACTACTTTCTTTTTCAATCTCTTTACTTGATTTTTTTTTCAATTCTGTCCAACAATTATTATTATAATTGTTAGTAAATTTAATAGTATAGCCATTTTTATGGTAAAATGTTCTACGTTTTAACCATTGTTTCTTGAATATATCATGTGTATCTACTATATCAATAATTAAAGGATTATTATCTTTAACCCGTAATATACGACCAACTGATTGTTCAATATCTGTCTTAGGTGTAGCAAGTATTAATGTAGTTAATGTTTTAATATCTAAACCTTCGGATGCCATAGCATATGTTGCAATTAATATCTGTTTACTTTCACTAAGTTTTAAATCAGTCTGTTTCATACCCCCAAGATAATACCCAACTTGAGCAAATTTACGATGATCAATCGCTTTATATAAATAAGTTAGTAGTGATTTATTATGTGCTAAAACAATAATTTGTTGTTTATTATTAATTTTTAATTCATTTTGAATAATATTTAATATATATTCACTTCTAATATTAAATTTACATAATTTAGTAATCATTGTACTAAATTTTGGATTACCTCTATAATCATATTCTATTTCATTAAATTCTTCATCTGTTGTATTAAATTCGATTGCTTTAACAATTACATTATTGTTATTATCACGTTTTTCTTTATGAATTACATCTCCTAAAAATAATTTAAAAACTTTAGATAATCCATCTTTGCGATTCATAGTAGCACTTAGTCCAAGTGTATATTTTGTTACAACACATTGTAATGCTCGTACAAATACTTCAGCTGACATATGATGAACTTCATCAACAAGTGTTAAACCAAAACTAGAAAATTGATCATCAGGATATTCTTTCATTGAAAGAGACTGTAACATACCAATTACTATATCTTTGTCTTCAATATCAATAATTTGCCCCTGTATTTTACCAATACGAGCATCTGGTAGATATTCTTGTATACGTTCAGTCCACTGATCTACTAAAAATCCTTTATGAACAATAATAATAGTTTTTACTTTAAGTAAATAGATAATATATAATCCAACAACAGTTTTGCCAAAACCAGTATATAAATCTAATAATCCACCACAATTACCATTATTAATATGATCCATAAATTTATTAACTACACTTACTTGATTACGTTCAGGTGTATCTAGTAATTTTCCATTAAATTTAATATCTATAGGGTCACCTTCACTAATACGCATTTCATTAGGAATACCAAAATTAGCTATACCAAACATTCTAGGTACATAAAATTTATTATTAGATTCTCGATATATAGGAAAGGGGTCGGGTTGTACAGGACATTTAGGAAGGTATGGTTTTACCATTAATTCTTCTCTAATATACACACTCTCTTTTATTGATAATGTATTTTTATATATAGAATAACCTTTCTGACCTAGATAGGTTTTATGCATTATATTTATTAGTATTATCTCTATATATAATATTTCAATTTTAATTATATAATAAAATATAGATATTTATTATATAATGTTAAACAACCTAATACCTCTACTATTTGGATTAATACTAATTGGATATGTTTTTTCTGAACCAGTTGCATCTTCTACTTCCCCATCAATGCATTTAGATCAATATAATAAGATTATCCAGACAAATAATATACCACCACCGGATACTGAAGTTTCAACATTAGAAGAAGAAATTGTAAATAATATGCGACCTTTACATACAAATGTTCCTGTAATGCCAACATATAGTTTCCAGCCAATTTTATCTAGCAATTCTGCTGGTGCTGATTTAGATTAAATTTAGTTACTAATTAATTAAATTTAGTCATTTAGAGTAACTTACTCTGTTTTTTCTTCAAGCTTTTTTGCCTCTTTAACATCAGCTAATTCACTATAGCCATGATCTGTTTGTCCAGTTACAACATTTTCTGTATTAAATAATACATCTCTAATCTCTTCTTTAGTAGACATCTCACCTTGTTTAAGTAAACTATTTTCACTTGAAACAACATCTTTAACATTTACTAATTCACCATCTTTATTTAAGGTTTGAGTTAATACATTACCTGATTCTTTAGCCTTTTGAATATTATCTTCCATTGCTTGTTTTCTTGCCTCTTTAATTCGTTTATCAAACTCTTGTTTAGCAGATTTTTCATTTTTCTGTTTTTCATTCATTAATTCATTTAGCTCCTCTTCAAGATATTCGACTCTTCCAGTTTTATATGCCTCTGGATGCCAAGGAACCCACATTCCTACTGGACCAACCATAATATCATGGTTAGGATCCATTTCTCTTAAAATTTTACATCTCATTTCGGCTTCTTGTTCAGATGGAAAACATCCACGAACTTTAAGACCTCTAGTAGATGTTTGAAATTTATTATCTTTATTAAATTTCTCCTCTAATTTCTCTTCATTATTATCAATATATGTTTTGTATTCAGCATCTAGTGAAATATTAAAAAGGTTTCCACTTTCACTTTTAGCAAAATCTTCAAGATCTGATTGTAATTTATCAAAAGGAACCTTATATTTATAAGCGATAAAATTTAAAAATTGTGTAAACTTTTCTAATGACTTGTACATATCATATTGTTTTATAAATTGCTCAAAAAAGAATAAATTTTTATCTTTTAATACTTTTTCAGGTGATATAAATGATAAACAGACAAACTTTTGACCAGCAATTGGCTGATCTTCATCTAATAGATCAACATATTTAGGATCATTTTTTCTTGTGAATGTACATTCTTTAGACATATCTGTCATAATTATATATTAATAGTAAATATTAATTTTAAGTTTTTATTTATGTATATTATTTTTTTCTTATTATTTATTATAATATGTCACTTGGTGGATTCTTAGACCTTGGCGAATTAGTTAAAAGAGCACTCAAATACTTCGTTGAGGGCCTTATCGTTGCTTTAGCTGCATATGTTATTCCTTCAAAACGCTTAAGACTTGATGAGACTCTTCTCATTGCCCTTGTTGCTGCTGCAACATTCTCAATCTTAGACACATACTTACCTTCTCTTGCTGTAAGTGCACGCTCTGGTGCAGGATTTGGTATTGGTGCTAATCTTGTAAGCTTCCCACACGGACTCTAGATATTTTAATCATATAATCTTAAATATTAGAATATATGATTTGTAATATTTATTTAGGAATTTATATTAATGACTAATAATTTAGAGTCTACACCACAATTACATAGTGTAATTGAATCTCCTGATGGTGAAATTCAATATTGTAAACCAATATCAATTAATAAAAATAATCCTTATATTAATACCCCTTTAAATAATTCTAATAATACACAAGTCGAATGTGATGGTAATATTATATATATTCCTACAAATGTAATACATAATGCTGTGAGATTACAACGTAAAGCAATAATTGTAAGATTTTTCTGTCTATTAGATTTTGTAATAAATATATTTATTTCTTTTACAACATACTATACTTCATTTTTTAGTATATTTATATCTATAATATCTATTACTGGTTATTATTCAACATTTACGTATAATAAATGTGGTTTAATTTATTATTTAATATATCAATATCTCCTAACTATTTACAAAATAGTATACATAATATTTTATATATTAGCAGCTTATAATATTAGATGTATATATTTAAATAATACTGATATTATACTGTCATTTTCTATAGATAATACTATATTATTATCATTATTTTTATTAACTCAAATATACATTACTTACTTTATACAACAATTTTATAATTTAATACCAAAAATTTCAGTTGAGAATCAACAATCTATTTATTTAATTGTTTAACCAGTTTGGAAATAACTTTACACAAATTTCACAATTATCAGCAGTAAAAAATAATAAATATATAAATAAAATTTATTATTTATTAGATTGTTTAGATTCGCGTCTTAATCGTAATAGTTGTTTTCCAAAATTACTATTTTTTATTACATTTTTTGCACATCCATTCTTAATAAATATCTCATATTCATTATACCATTCTGAAAATGTAATCCATTCTCTATCCCCATCAATATTTATATAATGCCGTTGTCCATCTTCTCTACACATAGGACATTGAAAAGCACCTTTTTCTAATAGCTTATATAAACATTTTTTACATGTACCATGTCCACACTTAAACATGTGCATTTGACTTTTAGATATATTTAAATTCCATTCTAAATTTTCATCTAAGCAAATTGGACATTTATTACCTTTGATATGTATCATCTAGTTGTTTTTTGTTATTATAGCATTAACTATAAATTTCTCTCTCTATCAATTTTTTTTATACCATATTCTCTATCACAAAGTTTTTTAAAATTTACAAGATAATTTTTTAAATATATGTCTAGACAATTTTCACAAAGAGTATTATATATAAAAGTAAAACAATCTATTTTTTTTACAATATGATAAGTTTCTGGTTTATGTTATCATCAGTTGGTAATAAATAATATTTATTAAATATTATGTCATTACAAATCCAAAAGTACATATTTTATAATGATATAAAATTGAAAAAAAAATATTATTATAAAATCAAAATGAAAGTATGATAGAAGAAATTGACAAAATAATTAGTAATGTTTCTAATGATTGGTCACAAATAACAGACAAACCTGATATTGAAAAAAATTATATGATTTTACAATTAAATAATTGTAAATGTTGCGAACGCCATCAAGTTAATAAGCCCAAAATTTTAGAAAAATATATAGAAACCAATTTTAAAGGTGATGATAAAAGTAAATATAATTGTAAGTGCCAATGTAGACATATGGCAAGATTTATATGTCGTAGTAAATATGGATTTAATAATCAATAATAATATACTATTAATTAGAACTTTTATCTAACTTTTCATTATTTATATTTTTTTTACTAAAAAATTTTTTATATATTCTATAAAAGTAATAAGTAAATAATAAAGTCCATCCAAATAAATTAATTAATTGCATATATTTATTATTTTCTTTATTATTTATACCTAATATTTTAAAAAATGGTGTATTAGGTCCATACCAAGTCAAATCATCATAAAAATATCTCTCTAATTTAACTAATATACATTTATACCATTCTCCAAAATATATATTAACAAAATTATGTATAATTACTAAACAAGATAATAATATTATATTTAATCTATTTATTGGAAGAAAAAACACTAATAAATAATAGATTGATAAAAGAATTAAATGAGTAGATAAAATAATATTGCCTTTCACAATATTATTTTCAGTAAGATAATTTAATATTTTATTAAAAAATTCTCTAAACTTTAAAATTCTTTTACTTTTTATATCTTTAATTTGTTCTGTCATATCATAACTAATTATATAATATAATTAGTTTAATCGCATAATAATAACTAAAAACGATTAACTCTACCTATTCTATATTTTTTTGATCTGGCTTTTTTTATCTGTTGTTTTGACAATTCTTTATATGTTTTAGGAGTTTTTTTTGTTATACGTTTACTAGGTCTATAAACATCACTTTTATAACGATATCCAATCTCTCCGCGTTGATTTACCCATTTCTCTCTAAACCATCTTCCTAAACCTTTTTTTACACTCTTTTTACCTTTATATGGATCTTTATTTTTTCCATACTTTTTTGAAAATCTTTTTTTATATTCTTGTACTAATAGTCCACTTCTATAAGCACTATGTTTTGGATATTTTTTATAAATATATTGTTTTGTTTTATTATATAATTTTTTATCTTTTGGTAATGACATATATATATTTACAAAAGTAAAAAATAAAAACCTAAATATAGAAAGCCTAAAATCGATTTTTATATAATATTATATCTATATAATATATATGTTCCCATCTAGAAATTCAAATTATAGTAGTTCATTTAGTACACAGCGATTGCCTTTGCCTCCTGGAGCTCCCCCATTTACAGAGTATGTTAGACACTCCTGCAGAGAGACACCACGCACAGGCAATGGAACAAGTACACGCAGCTAATTACTGGTATCCAGGTGATCAAGAACTTAAAGCTAGAATGGAGGCTAAGGCAAAGAGAGCCGCGGACGCGCTCGATCAGGCGCGCGGTATTCGCAGACCATCATCAAGTTTTTTTGGTGACATACCTTCTATGTCACAGAGACATCATCAACCACATCAGCAATCATATCAGCATCGACACCAGCAACAATATCAACAGCAGCGACAACATCAACAGCAGCAACAATATCAACAGCAGCGACAACATCAACAGCAGCGCCAACATCAACAGCAGCGACAACATCAACACAAACAACAACATCAACAGCAGCGACAATCGACCCCCATATCACAAATCAAGAAAGTCGATAATGAACCACTGACTAGAAAACTAATATGGCCAGACGGCGACGCACCCCCCCACTCTTACTAAAGATGTTATTAAGAAACAATATAGAAAAGTGGCACTCCAAAATCATCCTGATAAGCTTATTAATATGTCTGATGCTGCTGCTGTAAAACAACGTACAGATCTATTTAAATTACAAAATGCGGCATATGAATATTTAGATAACAGATATAAAGGTGGTACTACACGTAAAAAATTTAGAAAATATAAAAATACAAAACATAATAAAAAAAATAAAAAATTTACAAAAGTAAAAAAACACAAATACAGAAAAACAAAAAAGAGATAATATATATGAAGAAAACTAGAAAAATTAAAAAAAGATTTTTATATAATCCTGATAATCCAAAAAAGTCATTCGATGTTTATATTGATAAAAATCCAAAAGATACTATCAATATAAAATACACTACTATAGATGATGTTAAAAATACAATAAAAAATTTAGAAAAATTATATAAAACAAAACGATATCCACATAAAAGAATTTGGCAAGTAGGAATGATAATGAAAGTTAGATTAGAAGCTATTAAACGCCACAAAACTAAAAAATATAAAAAAGCAAAAAATATAAACCAAAGATATAGATTAGCAAATCGTTATTTTAAATTTTTAGGAGAACGCACAAATAAAAAAACTTTTAAGGAGAGAAGAAGAATGAAACTTACTATATAAACTAAATATATAAATGGTAAATAGAAAAAGAGGTGGTCATCGAAAAAAACCAGAAAATACTAATAAATTTACATTGTAAGATATCAGCCAATATAGGACATCATTATAATATAAATAATATGTTGTTTATATTATTATTTATATTATCTCGTTCTAAGTTTTCTAGACTTTCTAGACTTTCTAGACTTTCTAGATTTTTTAGATTTTCTTGTTTTTCTAGATTTTGGTAGTCTTTTTTTATTTATATAGCTTCCTCCAGCAAACTCGACTTGCATTGGATCTTGACCACTAGCAAGCTGTAAACGATGAAATGCACCTTGGTCACCTTCTCGTAGTAATCTAGTTCTAAAAAACTCGGTATAATTGCTAAGTGAAGGAATTCTTATACCTCTTAAACCCCATACGTTATTCTGTGCATACTCTTTATTTGCTTCACAAGCTTGACCACATAATCTATGATATCGTGCTAAATCAGCAACCAAAGGTTCAAAATTTGCTCGTGTTACTCCTGGAGCACCCATCCGAAATGTATTAAATGTATTATGGTGCGGTGTAATATATGTTGTCCACAAGCGTTCCAAAATCCCACGCATATTAGCTTCAGAAACTGGTGTGCTCACACCAATTTGACAAGCGCTATCCCATAATTGTTTTAACTGAGCTTGTAGTGGAGCACCTACAATCATTCTATGTCTACCCCAATCAATAATAAAAGCTTTATAATTTGAAGACTGAACTTCATTACGCCGAAGTACTCTTCTACCACGAACGCGATCTTCTGGAATTTCAGAAACAAAAGCATTTCCCATGTGACAGTCTTCATGAACTGTTCCACTAATTACCATACACCGTAGAAGTTCATATAGAACTGGAATTATTTGATAAGGTTGATCGGGATTATCAATAAGTTGGTGTTGTGGATCCACTGCCATAGTCATAGCAATCGCTCCTACCCGTAATTTTGCTGGACGCGTTATAGGTATACCACCCGGGCCCTCCCCGACAGTGATCGGCAATCCTGGCGTGTCTAGTGATTGTGATCCGGTCTGCAAAAGGTGACAAAATAACCCCCACGACCGGTGTTGTTGTCCAGGCTGCCAATCATCATTTCTTATCTGGCGGCCTCGCGCCGTGTCTTGCCCCGCCAATATATTAAGTAATGCTATTTCTGCTGTTTGGCGATGGTGGATTGTGCCGTCGGGACGATTTCCAGTGAAAGGCGTCACTACATCAATGCCAACTCGACGGACAGGGTCGGCGGAATTTGTGGCTTGGTCTTTACCAGCAGTATATACTATATATGGAGATGCCATTTCATATTTTCCAGCACTCTCATCATTATTAGCAGTACTTGTTGCAACATATTGTTGACTACGACATTCTCGTCCAACTGTTTGGGACGTTACAACTTCAGTACCATCGGCTGTATAGCCAGTATGGCCACCCATCTCTGCATAACTAGATAGAAGCATAAATTTTATAAATATAGATCTAACATTTCCAATTTGAGGATCAACCATTGTTCTTGCTGAATAACTTGTATATGGGCTTCGAGCATCTGGTGGTAAAGTAAGAATAACACCTCTAGCAGCAATAGAACGAACGGGCAAATATCTAATTCCCCCACCATTTAAACACATATTAATAAAACTTGCTAAAGCCTCATCGGGAGAACTATATCTTTTAGTATCATAAATAACGCCACCAACCTGTCTATTAGTAAAATTATTTACGTGTTTGTCTTCATTGTCTGTCAGTGCGGTGTGCTGGTTAATGTCTTGATTGGGCGATGCTTCATTTTCTTCAAAAATATCAACTCCATAATTTAGTGTTTCTAAAATGTTTTCAGAAACATTTTTTAAGTATTCTTCTGTAAGATTGTTACTAGAAGCCACAGTTTTAGTTTTCTTATTATTCATTATATATTAATAAAATATATTTTCTAAATAATTTAAATAGTCTCTTTCTAGTAAGTTTTATTATACCATTTATTGGCTATCCCCTTACCCTTATATTGTAGGTATAAATTTCCAATTTAATTCTTGGCATATTTTTTTCCAAATTTCATCTTGTTCTATTCTTTTCTCTCTATCTTTTAACATTGGAAAGTATGAAAGAAACTCTTTCTGATTTAAAAGTTCACATAATTTGTAAATAGTATAATAATAATTTAAAAAGTTAACACGATCTTCGGGGCAATATTTAGCATAAGGAGCTTGAATATCAATGAATAGGTTACATAAGGTTTCTTCTAATTCAGGAGTCATAATTGGAGGTTTTACACCTAATTTATCTTTAATAAATGGAATATGTTCATAGTATTTATTATATTTTAGTTTTTTAAGAACTTCTTTTGTTCTTTTATTAGACATTGTTTTAATATCTAATCTCTCTTTTTTAATTTGCTGACGAATATTTTCAATAATTTCATCAGGAATAAGAGTAGTTTCTTTGGCTTGAAATTGTGCTAATATTTCTCTAAAATGATTAATACGCTTGTATGCATAAAAGCAAACTTCTTTAGGAGGCTCTTTATATGTAGGTTTATCATTTTCAATTAAAAATTTAACATTTTTACTGCAATTATTACAGACTAAAATACCTTCATGATCAATAGGTATAAGTTCACCAATATTGCAACTTCTGCATATATCAGTATCGTGAATAAAATTATTAATATCTAAATGTAATGGATCAATATTTTTAAAATAATTTTGAATATTAATATTAGTTTTACTAGTATTATTATTATCAGTATCAACTTTATTAAAAAAATTATCTAAAATTCGAGTGTTAGAAGCACCTTTAGAAATATTTTTCTTTTCTTCAAAATAGTTAAATATATAACTAGAATTTTTTAGATAATATTCTTTCTTTTTATTTTTAAAATCTTTAATCTTTTTATCAATGTCTTTTATTTGATCTTTAATTTCTAATTTTTCATCAAAAGAAGTTAGTAAATTATTATATTTTTCTAATTTTTCTTTTCTCTCTTTTAAAAAATTAGGTAAAATATTAGAATCAATATCATTAAATTCTTCTATAAATTCTTCGTGTTTATGATCCAATGATTCTATTTTTTTATCTGTTCCAATTTTTTTTATATTTTTAGGTTTAAACCCAGTCATTATATAATTAATTTATTATTTATTTAATTATTTATTAATATAAATATTATATTTAGGATAAAATGTGAAAGATTGTTTATAATAATATCTTTCAAATTATAATGAATATAAAATTAAAAATTCCAACTGATATTAAATTAGACAATCATACACTACAAAAAATTGTTTTTGTAAATAATGCATTAGAATCTGGATGGACAATTAAAAAAATAGGAGAGAAATATATATTTTCAAAAAATCATGAAAATAAAAGAGAAGTATACTTAGATAGTTATTTAGAAAATTTTTTAAATGCAAATATAAATGTAAAAGATATAAATTTTAACAAATAATTTTAACCAAAAAATTTATAAATTTAATAAATTTAAATTTATAATTTTTTTTTCTTTAGCAATATTATAAATATGGGAGGAGGCTTAATGCAGCTCGTAGCCTATGGTGCTCAAGATGTTTACCTTACAGGTAATCCACAGATCACTTTCTGGAAGGTTACCTATCGTCGCTACACAAACTTTGCTATGGAATCAATTGAACAGACATTCAACGGACAGGCTGATTTCGGTCGCCGTGTAACTTGCACTATCAGCCGTAATGGTGATCTTGCATACCGCACATACTTACAGGTTACACTTCCTGAAATTAATCAGCAGATGCTTCCTGCTGGTGTTATTCAGGCTGACAATGTGCGAGGCAGCACCACTGCTGGTGCAAACAACAAAGGTCTCGAATACGGTGTATTTGCTCGCTGGTTAGATTTCCCCGGTGAGCAAATGGTTTCTATGGTTGAGGTTGAAATTGGTGGTCAGCGTATTGATCGCCAGTACGGTGATTGGATGCACATCTGGAATCAGCTCACCCTCACTGCTGAACAGCAGCGTGGTTACTACAAAATGGTTGGTAATACAACCCAGCTTACTTTCATCACTGATCCATCATTCGCAGCAGTTGATGGTCCCTGTGCCACCACTGCCCCTACACAGGTATGTGCTCCCCGTAACGCACTTCCCGAGACCACTCTCTATGTTCCATTCCAGTTCTGGTACTGCCGTAACCCTGGTCTTGCTCTTCCTTTAATTGCTCTTCAGTATCACGAGATCAAGATTAATCTCGATCTTCGTCCTATTGATGAGTGCCTCTGGGCTGTATCATCATTAGCCAATAACTGCACAAGTGCTGCAACACCAACCAAAGTTGCAACTGCCTATCAGCAGTCACTTGTTGCTGCATCACTCTATGTTGACTACGTCTTCCTTGACACTGACGAGCGTCGTCGCATGGCTCAGAATCCCCACGAGTACCTCATTGAGCAGCTTCAGTTCACTGGTGATGAGTCTGTTGGTTCATCATCTAACAAGATTAAACTCAACTTCAATCACCCCTGCAAAGAGCTTATCTGGGTTGTCCAGCCTGATGCTAATGTTGACTACTGTGCTTCCCTCATTTGCGGTACCACACTTTTCTCAGTTCTTGGTGCTCAGCCTTTCAATTACACTGATGCCATTGATGTCCTTCCAAATGGCGTCCACGCTTTCGCTGGCCCTGGCTCTGTTGAGGGTGCTAATGCTTTCATCACCACTGCTGGTATCTTCGATCAGGCAGGTGCTACTGATGCAGTTACCTTCCCTGGCTGGGAGTACTCTGCACCCAACTTCAATCACTCTGGTCTCCCTGCTGGTGGCGGTCCAGCTTCTGCTCGTGCTAACGGTGGAAGTGTTGACTTCCAGTCTGCTGTCTCTGATGCTGGCACATTCGTTCTCACTGAGACATCACTTGACATGCACTGCTGGGGCGAGAATCCAGTCGTTACAGCCAAACTTCAGCTTAACGGCCAGGACCGCTTCTCAGAGCGCGAGGGCACATACTTCGACCTTGTTCAGCCATACCAGCACCACACCCGCTCACCTGACACTGGTATCAATGTATACTCCTTCGCCCTCCGGCCCGAGGAGCACCAGCCATCAGGCACCTGCAATTTCTCACGCATTGACAATGCCACCCTCCAGCTTGTTCTTTCCAATGCTACCGTTGGCGGTACCAACACTGCCAAGGTCCGCGTCTATGCCACCAACTACAATGTCCTCAGAATTATGTCTGGTATGGGTGGTCTCGCCTACTCTAACTAAACTATTATTCTTGTTTTTTTCTTTATCTAGCTATGTGCTAGCCTAAAATTATATTTCTTA
>Ga0180438_10005972_pt1 | contig 16675 bp, 18 predicted proteins | sample SS_ome_12_FD_132455 | JGI IMG/M metagenome (GOLD analysis project Ga0180438, IMG submission 132455) | Hypersaline lake sediment archaeal communities from the Salton Sea, California, USA - SS_3_D_2 metaG | ecosystem: Environmental > Aquatic > Non-marine Saline and Alkaline > Hypersaline >...
CGGGCAGTCGCTGCATCACAAGCCTTGACCTGAGGAGCTTTCGCACGTCTGAGTCCGGGTCACTGAAGTCGCCGAACGTCAGGGCCCCCTCGGGGCAAGCCTCGACACATGCTGGCAGAAGGCCCGCGGAGAGCCTCTCCGCGGGCCTTCTGCCGGCATGTGTCGAGGCTTGCCCCGAGGGGGCCCTGACGTTCGGCGACTTCAGGGACCCGGACTCAGACGTGCGAAAGCTCCTCAGGTCAAGGCATGTGATGCAGCGACTGCCCGAACTGGGCACGAAACCCAACGTCTACTACGTACTCTAGGGAAGAACGACTATCAAGAGCGAGATGGAAAGAAAGCATCTGCAATCAGACGAAGACGTGATCTTCTTCGAGCCGGTGAGAAAGACCGGGAGGTCTTTCTATGTCACCGTTCTCATCCTGGTTAGTGTCGTTGTGCTGGCACTGGTAGCCTACCTCTATCAGTATCGAACCGGCCTCGGTGTGACCGGTCTTTCCCGGCAGGTCTTCTGGGGTGTGTACATCACCAACTTCGTGTTCTTCATAGGCATCAGCCACGCCGGGGCACTCATAGTTGCCGTCCTCCGTCTCGTCAAGGCAGAATGGCGAAGACCGGTTACCCGGGCTGCGGAAGTCGTGACCGTGTTCGCACTCCTTTTCGGCGTGGCGAGCATACTGATGGACCTGGGGCGACCCGACAGGATGATATTCCTGGTCAAGCACGCACAATTCCAGTCCCCGCTGCTGTGGGACGTCATCTGCGTAACGACCTACCTGACTGCAAGTAGCATCTATCTCTATCTGGCCATGATTCCGGACCTGGCCCTGCTCAGAGAGCGCGGGGGAAGACTGAGATGGCTCTACCAGGCCCTTTCTCTCGGCTGGACCGGTGACATACGCCAGCAGCAACGCCTGGACAAGGTCATCTCATTCATGACCGTCCTTGTGGTGATTCTTGCCGTCAGTGTACACACGGTTGTCTCTTTCGTCTTTGTTATGACAGTCCAGCCGATGTGGCACGCGGCGATTCTCGCCCCCTACTTCGTTGCTGGCGCCATATTCTCCGGTATCGCGACCATCATCCTGATGATGGCTTTCACCCGAAAGGTGTACCATCTGGAAGACTACCTGAAACCAGTCCACTTCAACAACCTGGGGCTTTTCCTCCTGACGATGGCCCTTTTCTGGTTCTACTTCACACTTGCGGAGTACCTCACTACCGTGTACGGCAATGAGCCCACTCAGATGGCCATCTTCTGGTCCAAGATGACTGGCGAGTACGCTCCCTACTTCTGGGTGATGTTCGTCCTGTGTTTCGCCATTCCACTGCCAATCCTTGCTTTCAAGAGGACCCGAACGATCCTCGGTACGTCCATCGCGTCAGTCTCGGTCATAGTGGGCATGTGGCTGGAGCGGTACACGATAATAGTGCCAACGCTCACCACCCAGAGACTCTCACTCACCCCGATGAGCTACACTCCAACCTGGGTTGAGTGGTCTATCCTTGCTGGCTGCGTCTCCTTCTTCGTGCTGCTCTATGTGCTCTTCACGAAGGTATTTCCCATAATCTCGATCACAGAGATAAGAGAAGGCAGGGAGAAGCTGCTGGCTCGGCTGCGGGGAGGTGCCGATAGCGGCCAGTCACATACAGATGCTGACCTGAAGGAAGACACGTGATGGGGAAGCGGGAAAGGGCTGAGATAGCTGCAGAGCGGGAGACATTGCTGTCACAGCGAGTCTATCGGTACGCAAGCTCACGAGCCTGGGACTTTGATGTCATCATCATGTCCGAGCTATAATCATGGAAGGAGGTGACTAGATGGGGTAGCCGTGCGGTGGAGAATGGGAAGATTGAGCAATCGTGGAAATACGGAGGTCTTAAATGTCCGATAGCGAAACTCCGATGCTTGACGAGCTAGAAGAGGGTCCATGGCCTAGCTTCGTAACAGAGATCAAGAGGATGGCGGGCAGAAAGCCGGCCGCCAAAGACCTGCTCGGGCAACTGGAGCTCTCTTTCAGGGACAAGGTGACGCACTGGAAGCACGGTGGCATAGTGGGCGTGACCGGCTATGGGGGTGGGGTGATCGGCAGGTATTCAGATGTGCCGGAGCAGTTCCCGAATGTGGCCGCCTTTCACACCTTCAGGGTAAACCAGCCCAGCGGCTGGTTCTACAGCACCAAGGCTCTCAGGCAGGTTTGCGATATCTGGGAGAAGTACGGTAGCGGCCTAACCAACATGCACGGGTCAACCGGCGACATCATACTCCTGGGGGCGACCACAGAGAATCTGCAGCCAGGCTTTGACGCCCTCAGTGGTGAGGCCGGATTCGACCTGGGCGGTTCGGGCTCAGTGCTCAGGACTCCTAGTTGCTGCGTTGGCCCGGCCAGGTGCGAATGGGCCTGTGTGGACACTCTGGACCTGTGCAATGACCTGACGCACGCCTATCAGGACCAGCTACACAGACCGGCGTGGCCCTACAAGTTCAAGATCAAGATTGCCGGGTGTCCTAACGACTGTGTTGCCGCGATCGCCAGGTCCGATATGCCCATAATCGGCACGTGGCGGGACGCACTGAGAATAGACCAGGGGCAGTGCGAGATTACGTGGCCAACGGGTTTGACCTGCAGGGTGAGGTCATCTCCAGGTGCCCCACCCAGGCACTCGAGTGGGACGAGGCTGCACACGAGCTCAGACTCAAGGTGGAGGACTGTGTCCGGTGCATGCACTGCATAAACCGGATGCCCAAAGCGATAAGACCGGGGGTAGAGAAAGGGGCCACAATCCTCATCGGTGGCAAGGCGCCGATAATGAGAGGCGCCCTGCTCTCCTGGGTGCTGGTTCCATTCATGAAGATGGAGCCGCCGTACACCGAATTCAAGGAGCTTGTCGAGAAGATATGGGACTGGTGGGACGAGAACGCCAGAAGCAGAGAACGGATCGGCGAACTCATCGAACGGATGGGAATGGGCCGGTTCCTGAGTGAAATAGGATTGAAACCACTGCCGCAGATGGTATTCCAGCCCAGGTCCAACCCTTACGTTTTCTGGCCAAAGAAAGAAGACTAGCAGACTGCACAAGAGTGTAACCATAAGAAGTGTAGTGATGAGATAGGAGATCATAATGGCAACCGATATTGGCCCTCCAGATTTCAGAGACATGCTTCACCCGGCGCTGAAGGAAAACTACGGCAAGTGGAAGTACCACGAGATACTGAGGCCCGGGGTGCTCAAACACGTATCCGAGACGGGTGGCGAGGTGTACACCGTCCGTGTCGGCTCGCCGAGGCTGGTGAGTGTGGACTTCCTACGTGATATCTGCGACATTGCCGACAAGTACTGCGACGGGCACTTGAGATTCACCAGTCGCCATAGTATAGAGTTCATGACTCCCGATGAGACCAAGGTACAGCCACTCATTGACGCAATAGGGACCTACAATCTGCCCGTTGGTGGGACCGGGGCGTCAATATCGAATATCGTACACACCCAGGGCTGGATTCATTGTCACAGCGCGGCCACGGACGCCTCGGCGCCGGTCAAGGCCATAATGGACGAGCTGTACGAGTATTTCGGGTCGATGAAGCTCCCTGCTCAGGTGAGGATAGCCTTTGCCTGCTGTCTGAACATGTGCGGAGCCGTCCACTGTTCAGACGTGGCAATTGTAGGCATACACAGGTTGCCGCCCAAAGTGGACGATGAGCGGGTGGGCGCCGTGTGTGAGATACCCACGACCCTGGCATCCTGCCCGACAGGTGCAATCAGACGGCATCCTGACCCCAACGTGAAGAGCGTTGTCGTCAACGAAGACCGCTGCATGTACTGCGGCAACTGCTTCACGGTCTGCCCGGCGATGCCAATCGCAGACGCCGAGGGCGACGGTGTCGCCATCTACGTTGGCGGGAAGGTCTCCAACGCGAGGAGCGGCCCCATGTTCTCCAGGCTGGCTATCCCGTTCCTGCCCAACAATCCGCCTCGCTGGCCCGAGACCGTGGAAGCCGTGAAGAACATCGTCGAAGTGTATGCACAGAATGCGAAGAAATGGGAGAGGATGGGAGAGTGGATTGAGAGGGTCGGCTGGGAGACTTTCTTCAGGTTGACCGGGATACCTTTCACCGAACAGCATATTGACGACTTCGCTCACGCTGTGGGGACCTTCAGATCGACGACGAACTTCAAGTGGTGAGCATGAGGAGGCGACGTTATTGGCCAGCACAAGTAGCGACGAGCTCGAGCAGAAAGTACTCAGATACCTGGGCACCGTAGACAAGGCCAAGAACAGGAATGTTGCCAGGGCTATTGGCGTCGACAAGAAGCTCGTGGACCAGGCGATAAGCAAGCTCGCCAAGGAAGGCAAACTGGAGTACCTTTACCTGGGTGCGTCATTTGTCAAACTAAAGGGGCAATAGCCCACGGGTACAGGTTGATGTCAAAGGGCGCGGCAGACACCGGCGGCAACCGACAGTTATCTGCTGTTGTTATCGCCGCTCCGCAGGGTCGTTCCGGAAAGACCACGGTGAGCATAGGGTTATGCTCCGCATTGAGCCGGCGAGGGCTGGAAGTACAGCCCTTCAAAAAGGGCCCGGACTATATCGACCCCTCGTGGCTGGCGGCTGCAACCGGCAGAAGCTGGCGTAGTCTGGACACCTATCTGATGTCCGAGGACGCAGTGCTGGCTTCTTTCAGGCAGGCCTGTCAGGGAGCAGACTTCGCCCTTGTCGAGGGAGCCATGGGGCTATATGACGCGCTTGACGCGGAGGGTGAGGGAAGCACTGCTCATCTAGCTCGTCTGCTACGTGTGCCTGTTATTCTGGTGGTGAACACGGCCAGGATGACGCGCAGTGTGGCAGCCCTGGTCAGTGGATACCAGCACTTCGAGGCGGAGACGAGCATTGCGGGAGTCATCTTGAACAGCGTTTCGGGGAGCCGCCATGAGAGTAAGCTGAGGGCGGCCGTAGAGCGGCATTGTGGCATTCCCGTGGTTGGCAGCGTGCCGAGGAACAGAAGCCTCAGTATCACCCAGCGGCACCTTGGCATAGTACCACAGGCAGAGGTCCGGGAGTCGGCTTCGGTAATCGACCGGATCTCCTCTGCCCTCGAAGGATGCCTGGACCTGGACGGCATCCTTGCCATTGCTCGAAGAGCCACGGCTTCGTGCGGGGACAATATTGAGACACCCGCGGCGGAGGCACCTGGAGTCCGAATTGGAGTGATGTCCGACCGAGTGTTCACCTTTTATTACCCGGAGAACCTGGAAGCCCTGGTAAGGGCTGGCGCCGAGCTTGTGTTCGTCGACTCTCTACACGACCAATGCCTGCCTGATATCGACGGACTGTTTGTCGGAGGCGGCTTCCCTGAGCTGTTCTTGGAGGAACTTGAGGCAAACGCTGACCTCAGGCACGACATCGCTCGGAGTATTGAAGGGGGTCTGCCGGTGTACGCAGAGTGTGCCGGGCTGATGTACCTGTGCTCTCGAATCCGGTGGCAAGGTAGACAGCACGAGATGGTAGGCGCAATCCCCGCTGAAGTCGAGATGTGTGACCGCCCCCAGGGTCACGGATACGTTGCGGTGGAAGTGATATGTGACAGTCCGTGGTTCCCTGCTGGTCTGAGCCTGCGCGGTCATGAATTCCACCATTCGCGGATGACCCCGTCAACAGGTCTCACATACGCCTACGGTATGCGGCGTGGACGGGGGATAGACGGCAAGGTGGATGGTATTGTACACAAGAACGTATTCGCTGCCTACACGCACCTGCATGCATTGGGTACTCCCCAGTGGGCCGAGGCATTCGTGTCTCTGGCGAAGCGAGAACGTGGGTGTCTGCGGCGACTAGCGAACTGAGATTCGAACGGAGGTAGATGATGCCTGTATGCCCGGTATGCAGCGTGGAAATCGACGAGAAGAAGGCAAGAGGTACCACGACGACACAAGGAAGAACGTACCATTTCTGCAGCAAGGCCTGCAAGAAGAAGTTTGACAGCTCAGAAGAGAAATACATCAAGAAGTAGGAGGTCTAGAGATGGCAACAGCCACACTCGGTGGAGTAGAAATCGAGATTGATGAGGACGGCTTCATTCAGGAGCCCCAGAAGTGGAACAAAGAGGTAGCTGAAGACGTGGCCAAGACGGAGAATGCCTTTCCCTTGAGTGAGGATGCCTGGAAGGTGGTCAACTACCTCAGGAACTACTTCACGGAATATGAGATTGCACCGCCAATTCGCATGTTGACCAGGCAGACCGGGTTCGACCTGAAGTACATCTACCAGCTGTTCCCCAGTGGACCGGCCAAGGGGGCCTGCAAGATAGCCGGCCTGCCCAAGCCGACCGGATGCGTCTAGAGCAGCCCGCAAGCGCGAACTGGATAGAATCTTGGCCAGGAAACGGACTAGATGGGCGTTACTGTTATTGCCATCTTCTACGGAAGCATCCTGTTTTGCCTCGTCGCTTCCGTTTATAGGGTTGTCAGATGTGTCAGGGCTCCATTGCACCTGAGGTGGGAGCTGTACCGGGGGAGTTCAGTGTACGAACTGCCCGAATGGTGGACCAGACCTCAGGTCAGCTTCCGGGCCAAGGCGAAGTCCGTCGTTCTTGATATCCTCACCTTGAGGGAGTACTACCACCGGAACAGGCGGTTCTGGTACTCTCTGATTGTATTCCATGCTGGTCTTTACCTGCTTGTCCTGTGGCATATCTGGCTTGTTATCGCTGCCCTGACCACAGATGCTGAGAAGGCACCTGTTGCGGGAGTGGTCTGGGGCCATGTTGCCACTATTCTGGTCGGTATTGGCGGTATTACCATACTGATTCAGCGAGTCGCAGACAGGAGACTGGCAACATACTACCCGCCCATCCACTATCTCAAGTGGGCGTTTGTGCTTGTGACCCTTGTCGGTGGGTTCTATGCGGTCCAGTGGCATTTTGGCGGCGACACGGCCGCTGTCATGGCATACATGAAGGACCAGCTCTCGTTCAATATGGAGCACAAGCTGAACCCGCCTCTGGTGACCGCACTCCACGTCCTGTTCGTTTCGCCGTGGATGGTCTACCTGCCACTTGGACACGTGATGCAGGTCTTCTTCAGGTACTACCACGAGCTGCGCTGGGACCATGTGCCCAACCTGGGAGGAGGCAAGATTGGGGAAAGGGTGGGCAGCCTGCTCAGCAGACCAGTGCACTGGCCGGCCGCTCACGTCCAATCTGGTAAGACGTGGCGCGAGGTTGCCGGGGAGCTTCCGGAGGAAGCCACAAGAGAGACATGAGAGGGAGAAAGAGAGGCAGAACAGACAGCATCAGCAGCGAATCTGATGAGCAGCTAGCACATCTGGCTGCGGAGGAGCTGGCACCGCTTCCCGATTGGTACGATGAACCGGATAGCGGCCCGCCGGTCACGTCACTCCCCGGGGAGCAGAAGAGCCGGTATGAGTGCTCACTTGATGGCGTGTCCGCCATTGGCCTGCCTCGGCCCGGAAGCAAGGAGGAAGAGGACAGGCTGGTCCAGAGCTTTCTCAGTGGGCTGCAGAGGCTGCTGTCCCAGGAGGACAACTGGACCTTCTGGCAGCAGTTGATGCTTTCGCTTGACAGCTGTGTCAGATGCCAGACGTGCAATGATGCTTGTCCCATATACCTTGCCTCCGGGAAGCAGGAGGTCTACCGCCCCACCTATCGTTCGGAGGTACTGCGTAGAATCATAAGCAAGTACCTGAGAAGAGGCGGCAGAGCCTTCGCAAAGCTGACTGGAACCGACATTGAGTTGAACTGGCCTCTCATCGCCAGGCTAGCTGAATCAGCCTACAGGTGCACCATGTGCCGTCGATGTGCTCAATGGTGTCCCCTGGGTAGCGACAACGGCCTGATAACGCATGAACTGAGGAAGCTGTTCAGTCAGGAAATGGGCATCGCGCCCAGAGAACTCCACGAACAGGGTACAGTCCAGCAGCTCAAAGTTGGAGCCAGCACCGGGACTAATCCGAAGGCTTTCAAGAGCATTGTCAGCTTCATGGAAGACGAGATTGAGGAGAAGACGGGCAGGAAGACCAAGATACCTGTGGACAAGGAAGGAGCTGACATTCTACTGATCCACAATTCGGGGGAGTTCCTGTCCTGGCTTGAGAATCCGGAGGCATTTGTCATCCTCTTCGAGAAGGCGGGGCTGGACTGGACACTGTCCAGCGAGCTCTGTGGCTACGAGGCGACGAACTACGGGTTATGGTATGATGACCTACAGCTCGCTAGAATAGTCATGAGGCAGACTGAGGTCGCTCGTCAGCTCGGGGTACGAAGAATCGTAATCGGGGAGTGCGGACATGCGCACAAGGCACTGACGGTCATAGCAGACAGGATACTGACCGAGCAGACCTATGTCCACAGAGAGAGTAGTATCCCACTGCTGGAAGACCTGGTCTGTAGTGGAAGACTGGAGCTTGACCCCGCCAGGAATGACTTTCCAGTTACCCTGCATGACCCGTGCAACATGGTCAGGCTAATGGGAATCGTTGAGCCACAGAGAAGAATCCTCGGGAGAATCTGCCCCCAGTTCCGGGAAATGGCGCCGCACGGAGTGGACAACTACTGCTGTGGCGGTGGCAGTGGGTTCGCGATCATGAACTCACAGAACTTCCCTGACTGGAAGGTGAGTGTTTCAGGGAGAATGAAGTTCAAACAGATTCTGGAGACTTTTCAGGACGTAATCAGCCCGGATATCAGGAAGTACGTATGTGCTCCTTGCTCAAACTGCAAGGGGCAGCTACGGGACCTGTTCAGCCACCATGATGCGTGGGCAAGATGTGGTATCTTCTATGGTGGACTGGCTGAGTTGATCGTCAACGCCATGGTGGACATCAAAGGACCGTTCCTGACCTGGGAGTGGCATTGACAGAGCCCGAGAACAAGAGTCCCAATCGAGATGAGCGGGCGGGTAGGGTCCTGTTGCTGGGGTCCGAGGGCTGTGGGACAGGGGATGGCAACCTTGGCTTTGAGATACTGGTGACACTGCTCGATGCTCTGCCTGCACGTAATGACAAGCCTTGTGCTATCATCTTCTGGAATACCGCCGTCGGTCTCCTGGCCGAGGGCTCCCCTCTGGTGGGACGTTTGAGGTGTCTTGAGGAGCAGGGGATAGACATTGTGGCAGGACAGGCATGTGTCAACGAGCTGGGGCTGGAGGGGAAGCTGGCTGTGGGCCGATTGGCCGACATGAGCGAGATTCTGGACTTCATCCTGCGGAAGCAGGTCATCAGCCTGTGAGCCGGGCGACGCCTGCGGGGACGCAACACCCGGGACCCAGCCCAAGCCTGTCCTGATGGAGAACGGGCATGGCCGGTACAGAAGCAGATATGAGCAATCCTGGCTACTACCCGTTGTTTCTCAATGTCCGCGGCAGGAAGTGCCTGGTCGTTGGTGGTGGTGAGATTGCCCTGAGGAAGGTCAGAACGCTCGTTGACCAGAAGGCGCGTGTCGTGGTTGTCAGTCCCGATATCTGCCCGCAGTTGGCCCAACTGGCCGCGGCGGGCGAAATCGAAGCTCTTCAGAGAGAGTACGAGCCGGGAGACCTGCAGGGCGCTCTTCTGGCCATTGCAGCTACCGATGATGCTACGGTGAACGTCGGTGTGGCCAGAGACGCCAGCACAAGACGAGTTCTGGTCAACGTGGTGGATGACGCGCAGCATTCGGACTTCATTGTCCCATCATCGATGCGCCGCGGTGGCGTCGCGGTGGCTGTCTCTACCGCTGGCAATAGCCCGGCGCTTGCGCGCAAGATAAGGACCTACCTGGAGCAGGTAGTGGGGCCTGAATATGCGTCTCTGGTACGAGTGGTCGCGGAGGTCCGCTCGGGATTGAGGTCTCAGGGCATTACCGTTGCCGCCGATACCTGGCAGGAGGCCCTTGAGCTTGACTCGTTGCTGGAACTGGTGCGAGCCGGCAGGCACGAACAGGCGAAGTCGCTCTTGCTGGACAATCTTGGACTGGGCGCGGACCAGCACTCAGGGAGGGAATCGGGCAGCAGGTCATGAACGCGATACTCGTTGGACTGAACCATGATACCACGCCGGTCGCCCTGCGAGGAAAGACGGCAATCAGTGCTGACCGGCTTGACGACGCTCTCCGGTTGTTCAGGGAATACGTCTCACACGGTGCCATACTATCTACCTGCAATCGAACCGAACTCTACTTCGTGAGTAACGCTGTGGGGGACGAGCCCGGAGTGGAGTTCTTGAAAGCATGGTCGAACCTGCCTGAGGCGGTACTACGACGCCACGTCTATACATGCAGGAATGAAGAGACGTTCGAGCACCTGTTCCGTGTTGCCAGCGGTCTGGAGTCCATGATCATCGGCGAATACGAGGTACTCGGACAGGTCAGGCATGCACTGAAGGCGGCTGAGAAGGCAGATATGGTCAACCTGCCTCTGCGCAACCTCTTCCACCGCGCTATCGGTGCCGGACGGAAGGTACGTGAGCAGACAGGCATCAGCAGGAATGCTCTCTCCATCAGCTCCGTGGCGGTAACACTGGTACAGCGAGTCGTGAATGACCTGGAGAAGTGCAGGGTGCTGGTCATCGGTGCCGGCGAAGCAGGCAGACTGGCGGCGAAGGCGGCTCTGGACAGGGGTGCCTCTCACGTGGTGGTCTACAACCGCTCACGCAAGAGGGCTCAGCAGGTGGTGCGCGAACTCGGGACCGCGACGATTGCCAGCGGTAGCCTTATCGAAGAACTGAGAACGTCTGACATCGTCATCAGCTGTACATCGGCACCGCACCCGGTGTTGAGAGCCTCGACGGTCAGGGAGGTCATGGATGCCCGCCCCGGACAGCCTCTGGTCATCATCGATATCTCGGTCCCCTGCGACGCGGAACCTGAGATAGGCGAAATCGACGGAGTCTTTCTCCACAACATCGATGACCTCATCGAGTTCTGCGATATCAATCGGAGTCAGAGAGAAAACGAAGTGCAGATGGCCGCCGATATCCTGAGAGCCGAGCTGGACAAATTCAGGGAATGGTGGCGAGACCTGGAAATAAGGCCGGTGATTAGCGCCTTGATGACGAAGGCTGAGAAAGTCCGGAGAGCTCAACTGGCCTTGACCATGAAGAAGCTGCCGAAACTCACTGACGAAGAGCGCTACAGCCTGGAAGCCATGACCAGGGCAGTCATCGCCGAAGTACTGAAGGACCCGATAAAGTATCTGAAGGAGCGGTCGGGCAACAATAGCGACCACGTTTCGCTGGTCGAAGAGGTTTTTCATCTGGAGCATGATGAGTCAAGATGAGGCAGCGGGTTACTATAGGGACACGAGCCAGCAAGCTAGCCGTGATACAGGCGCAGTCGGTACTGTCAGCTCTCAGGGCGAAGAACCCTGACGCCCAGTTTGAACTCGTGAAGATAGCAACCGAAGGCGACTTGAGACCTGATGTATCGCTGAGTCAGATTGCGGGGCAAGGGGTGTTCGTGAGAGCACTGGAGAAGGCACTGCTTGACAACCGGATTGACATCGCCGTACACAGCCTCAAGGATGTCCCTGTAGAGGTCCCCGCTGGCCTTTGCATAGCAGCAGTGACCGAGAGGGCGGACCCTCACGACGTCCTGGTGTCAGAGTCCGGCAGGCTTTCAGAGCTTGTTCCGGGTGCCAGAATCGGCACCGGCAGCCAGAGGCGTGCCGTCCAGTTGAAGGCCCTGCGCAGTGACCTGACTGTGTCCAATCTGCGCGGCAACGTTGAGACACGGGTGGGCAAAGTAAGGTCCGGCGAGCTTGATGCGGTCATTCTCGCAGCCGCTGGAATTGTGCGCCTTGGCCTGGAGGGCATAATAACTGAGTACCTGTCTCTTGATGATTTTCTGCCGCCGCCGGGACAGGGTGCGCTGGGAGTAGAGATTCGCTCCGAAGACGGCACCACAGCGGCAATGGTGACCGGCGTCGACCACCAGCCTACTCGTCAGGGTGTCAGTGCCGAGAGAGCTTTTCTCGCCGCGCTGGGAGGCGGGTGTCAGGCCCCGATAGCAGCCTTCGCCATCGTGAAGAAGAACGTCATAGAAATCAAGGGCATGGTGGCCGATGCGGATGGCCATACCATACTGCGCGACTCCCTGGAAGGCGAAGCCGGTAGTGCTGTGCAGGTGGGAAGGGAACTCGCGCAGAAGATGCTGGCCAGAGGCGCGGGTGGACTATTGAGATAGGTGACGGTCTCGCATGAATCAGGGGAAGGTGTACCTGGTTGGCGCCGGCCCCGGGGATCCGGGTCTGCTGACAGTCAAAGGCCTCGAATGCATACGGCAGGCCGACGTCATCCTGTACGATCGTCTGATTGACGAGAGCCTTCTCGACCATGCACGCCCTGATGCAGAGAAGACGGACGTGGGTAAGGGACACAGAGGCGGCGCCGCAGACCAGGCGGCAATCAATGACCTGCTGGTGGCCAGAGCACGTCAGGGCGAAGTGGTCGTGAGACTCAAAGGGGGCGATCCGTTTGTCTTTGGGCGTGGAGGCGAAGAAGCTGAGGTGCTGGCGCAGAACGGCATTCGCTTTGAGATAGTGCCGGGAGTGTCTTCAGTAACGGCGGTTCCAGCATATGCCGGCATTCCTGTCACACATCGCCGGACTGCTTCCTCTTTCGCTGCTGTCACCGGACATGAGGCCAGCTCCAAGTCGCAGTCGACGGTCAGATGGGACAAGCTGGCCGGAGCGGCGGATACCCTCGTTATCCTTATGGGTGTGGAACACCTGGGGAGAATAGTGACCGACCTGCTAGACAGCGGCCTTGACCCTCAGACACCGGTGGCGGTAGTCAAAGACGGGACCAGACCCTCACAGGAGACGATCACAGGTACGCTGTCTGATATCGTTGGCAGGGCGCGGGCAAGTGAGGTGAGACCGCCAGCAGTGATAGTCGTGGGTGAAGTCGTCCGGTTGAGAGAGAAGCTGCGATGGTTTGACAACCGCCCGCTTCTCGGCAAGCGGGTGCTGGTTACCCGAGCGCAAGCTCAGGCGCGATCCCTTGGCAGTCTTCTGCAGCGGCGCGGAGCCCAGCCTGTTGTGATGTCGGCAATAGACATACGGGGCCTCTCCAACACCGAAGAACTGGACGCGGCAATAACGTCTCTGGATGAATACGACTGGCTCGTCTTCACCAGTCCCAACGGTGTGAGGTCGGTCATGGACCGGCTGTACGCCCTGGGTAGGGATGCCCGCTCACTGCACGGCCTGAGAATCGGCGTCATAGGAGCGGCAACCGCCACGGCCCTGGAGGAGAGAGGGGTCCGCCCGGATTACGTTCCCCGTGAGTTCAGTAGCGCGGGCTTCCTGGCTGGGCTTGAGGACCTTGACCTGGCTGGCTGTCGCTTCCTGTTGCCGCGGTCCGATATGGCGTCTCGGCAGCTACCGGATGGTCTGACCAGGCTCGGAGCACGTGTACACGAGGTGGATGCGTACCGCACCGTGCCCTCCAGCAAGGGTGTCGCGACAGGGAAGAGGATGCTCTTGGATGGACAGATTGACGTTGTCACGTTTACGAGCTCTTCTACAGTAAGGAGCCTCGTCTCGCTGCTTGAGGGCAACACACAGACGCTTCAGGACGTGACAGTTGCCTGCATCGGCCCGGTGACGGCTGCAGCTGCGACTGACGAGGGATTGAAGGTGGACGTCGTCGCTGAAGAGTACACCGTACCTGGCCTGGTAGAAGCTATAGAACGCTACTTCGAGAACCGCGCGGAGAGAACAGAATGAGCTACTTTCCGAGATTGCGCTTGCGTCGCCTTCGCAGTGCCCGGGTTCTGCGGTCGTTGGTTCGCGAGACCGAGCTCAATACCAGAGACCTTGTCTATCCACTTTTCGTGGAAGAAAGCAGCGGCCGAATACGGGAGATAGAGTCAATGCCCGGCATTTTCCGCTACTCATTGGACCGCCTTTCTGAAGAAATCGACGACGTTTCCAGTCTCGGCATTCCGGCCGTTATTCTCTTCGGCATACCCGAGCAGAAAGACGAGGTCGGCTCGGGGGCCTATGACCCGAACGGAGTCGTGCAGAGCGCGATTCCCAGAATCAAGGAAAGACACCCTGACCTGCTCGTCATAACTGATGTCTGTCTGTGTGAGTATACCAGTCACGGTCATTGCGGACTGGTGGTAGATGGTACCATTGACAACGACCGGACCCTGGAACTGCTGGCCAAGACCGCCGTTTCGCACGTGCAGGCTGGAGCAGACATGGTGGCACCTTCGGACATGATGGATGGCCGGGTAGCCGCGACCAGGCAGGCACTGGACGCAGCAGGCTATCACAATATCCCCATACTTGCCTACTCGGCCAAGTTCGCGTCAGCCTTCTATGGCCCTTTCCGTGAGGCAGCGGAATCAGTCCCCCAGTTTGGCGACCGCCGCTCCTACCAGATGGACCCCGCCAATTCCCGGGAGGCTTTGCGGGAGATAGAGCAGGACATTGCTGAGGGAGCGGACATCGTGATGGTCAAGCCGGCCCTGGCATACCTTGACGTGATACGCCAGGCACGGGACAGCTTCAGTATTCCCATCGCCGCCTACAACGTCAGTGGCGAGTACGCACTGGTCAAGGCAGCCGCCCAGCACGGGTGGGTCGATGAGAAGCAGGTTGTCCTCGAGATTCTCACCGCAGTGAAGAGAGCTGGCGCGGATATTATCATAACCTACCATGCCAAGGAAGTGGCCAGGTGGTTAGCCACCGGTCAGAACGAAGAGAGATGAAACGCGAGAACTCAGAGCGGCTGTTCAGCGAGGCCCAGAACTACCTGCCCGGCGGTGTCAGCAGTCCCGTACGCGCTTTCAAAGCAGTCGGCCAGAACCCCCTGTTCATCACCAGGGGGCAGGGTTCCAGGATTATCGACGCCGACGGCAATGAACTGATTGACTACGTGTGCTCATGGGGCCCACTGATACTGGGCCACTGCCACAGCCAGGTAGTATCCTCCTTGAAGAAAGCGGTAGACCTTGGCACCAGTTTTGGCGCGCCGACTCAGCTCGAAGTAGAGCTGGCCAGGCTCATTTGTGAAGCGATACCGTCTATCGGGATGGTTCGCTTCGTTAGCTCGGGAACTGAAGCCACGATGAGCGCCATTCGGCTGGCCCGGGCCTTCACCGGTCGGGACAAGGTGGTCAAGTTCGCTGGCTGTTACCACGGTCACTCAGACGGGTTGCTGGCGAAAGCCGGTTCGGGAGTGGCTACCTTCGGCATAGCCGATTCTCCAGGAGTCCCGGCCAGCTACGTCGAGCATACTCTCGTTGCTCCCTACAACGATGTCAGCTCTCTGGAGCAGGTATTCGAACGCCACGGCGATGAGGTCGCAGCCGTAATAGTCGAGCCCGTTGCAGCCAACATGGGGGTAGTGCTGCCTGAGCTAGGTTTTCTTGAAGGCCTCCGGAGACTGACTACCGAGACGGGGTCTCTGCTCATATTCGACGAGGTGATAACCGGGTTCCGGTTGAGATATGGAGGCGTTCAGACCTCCTACGGCATCACTCCGGACCTGACCTGCCTTGGCAAAGTCATCGGTGGAGGCCTGCCAATAGGTGCCTATGGTGGCAGGCGAGACATAATGGAGATGGTCTCCCCGAGCGGGCCGGTCTATCAGGCTGGAACGCTGTCTGGCAACCCGCTAGCGACGACAGCCGGTATTCAGACGCTCGGTGCACTCAGCCAGCCAGGTACTTACCAGCAGCTCGAGGCTTCGTCATCTCATCTCGGCAACGGCATTGCCCAGGCAGCGGCTGAGGCAGGCCTGAGGGTGCAGGTAAACAGGGTGGGCTCCATTCTCACCGTGTTCTTTGCCCCGGGACCAGTGACAGACTACGACTCAGCACGGCTGTCTGACCTGTCCATGTACCGCAGGGTCTTCCAGCAACTGGTGGCGCAGGGCATCTACTGGCCGCCCGCTCAGTTCGAGGCTGCCTTTGTCTCAACCGCTCACACCAGCGAGGATATTGGCGAGACCATCGTCGCCTTTCAGGAGGCGTTTCACTCGCTCGCATCCGCGTGAGCATCGGAAGAGCCACGAAGGCAGAGTGATGGCTGCACCCCGCGGTGCGGGCCGGGCACTCTGGGGTCGGGGTTCCTCAGCAAGTGCCGGTGAGAACCGGGAGCGGTCGTATCGCGCCTGTGAAGGACACAGACAGGCAACATCTGTCGATGGTTGGGTGCGGGTGAGAACCAGCACCCGCGTGTCAAGAAACAGGCGGTACGGCGAAACTTGCCAGGAGTATCTCATGAGAGGGGGTGACTGGTTCAGACTATTGCTCTAGGTACCAAGACTGGGGCGAGTCAGCTACTGGCTCGCCACCCTGGAACGGAGAGAATGGGCCTTCTACGGGGTGACACAGTCACCGGATCGGCTCGCCTGCGAATCGGGAGCAGGGGTCGCGGAGAACGCGATTCAGTCCGTCAACCAGGTGTGTACATCGTCATGAATCGAGGTGTGAACAATGCCCAGCAGCTACAATACGGTTGTATATGAGAAGATTGGTCGTGTGGTGAAACTGACCATGAACCGGCCGGACAGGCTGAACGCTATGAATGCCGAGTTGTCGGCAGACCTGAGGGATGCCGCTCAGGAAGCTCAGCGGGATGAGGATGTCAGGGTCCTGCTCATAACAGGAGCCGGGCGAGCGTTCTCATCGGGAGCGGACCTCAGGAGTGGGAGGGAGTGGTGGGGCGC
>Ga0180438_10005973_pt1 | contig 16674 bp, 12 predicted proteins | sample SS_ome_12_FD_132455 | JGI IMG/M metagenome (GOLD analysis project Ga0180438, IMG submission 132455) | Hypersaline lake sediment archaeal communities from the Salton Sea, California, USA - SS_3_D_2 metaG | ecosystem: Environmental > Aquatic > Non-marine Saline and Alkaline > Hypersaline >...
GACATCGAAAGCGGCGATGCAGACATCGAAAGCGGCGGTCGGAATAACCCCGGATGAACGTACTGTGCCAGGGCGCCCCGTTCTGCACGGCCCACATGCTTCTCGACCTGTATGAGGGCCGGCACGATATCCGGTTGATCGGCATCGACGAGGAAGCCCAGTGCCGGTTTGATCCGCTCCGCGACACGATGAATGACATCGTTGAGCGACTAGGCCCGACCTGGCGCCCCGATCTCTTCCTGTGCTGGACGCCCGAGATTTATCCCCCGCCTTTACGCATCGAGGATTCGCCCATACCCACCGTGGCCATGGTGTCCGACTGGCACATCTACTACCCCGTGCTCGCAAAGAACCTGGCTCGATTCGACGTCGTGTTGTGCGACAAGGCGGGCGTAAAAGTACTCGAAAACGCGTGGGTCGCGCCGCAACATCTGTTCCCGCTCTATTCACAGGTATCAACCCTGCACAAGCCCCATGCCGTTCCGCGCGACCTCGACGTCGTGTATGCCGGCAGCCTGAATGCGGCTACTCATCACCGCCGCGCCCAATACCTCGAACGGCTCGCCAGACTGGCCGGACGCTACAATATCGAGATCGTGTCCGGCGTCATGGGCGACGACTATGCCCGGTTGCTGAGTCGCGCAAAGACCGTCTTCAACTGCACATTGCGCGGCGAGTTGAACCTGCGCGTGTTCGAGACGTTGGCGTGCGGCGCCGTACCGTTTGTCGAGGAAGAGAATCTCGAGGTCCGCGACTGGTTCCAAGACGCCGTCGAAGTCGTCTTGTACAACTGGGAGAATCTCGAGCACCGGCTCGAGCAGGTTCTCAAACGTCCCGACGAGGCCACGGCAATCGCCGCGCGCGCGCAGAACCGTGCCGCCGGGTTCGCCGGCGAGAACCGCCTCGATGCCCTGATCGAGTGGGCCGCCGAGCAGCACAGTGGCGGCCGGCCGTTTCGTCAATTCCCGCCGGATGAACGGACGTATCAGGACCTCTTGCTCTTCGGCCTTTCACGGTGGCCCGTGTACGCGCCCTTGGGCGAGCTATTAGTCCTGCGTTTGACAAAGACGCTTCCCAAGGATCCCCGGGTCTGGACCGCCTTGGCGCGGTTCCTGCTCGGACATGAAGAGGGACAAGACGCAGAGCGCTCGACCAAAGCATTTCTGCAAGCGCACCGCCTTAACCGGGCCTCGGCGCCCTATGCCCTGAATGCCGCGACCGCCTGCCGGGCGCGCGGCCTCCAGGATCTTGAGGCGGAGTATCTCGACGCCGTGTTACACGCTGAAACACTAGACGGCGCCGAACTCGTTGTCGGAAATCCCGAATGCCCGTTCTGGATCCGCTGGGGCCGCGCCGTGGCCACCAAAACGGCGGCATTGGACATGCTGCGCGCCGAGGCCCGGATCCGACTCGCAACGATACTAGCCCGACGCGGCCAAGCGCCGCTTGCGGAAGAACACTTGGCGCGCGCAGCACTGGAAGACCCCGACAATTACAAAGGGGTCGAGTTGTGCGCGGAAATCCTCTGGAACACCGAAAGGAAGGCCGAGGCCGCCGACATGCTCGCAAAGAACCTCGTCAATCTGCCGCTAAACATGCGCGCGCGGAACCGCCTGCGCGAGATGCTCGAGGCCCTCGGGAGAAATGACGCCGCCCACGCCCTCGCCGAAGAAGCCAACACCATAGCCCGTGCTTACCGTGCGAAGTGAGAGCGGAGGCTATGCGGGCAGGAACGCAGTAGGCAAACGAAAGAATCAACTCGTCCCGATCAGTGCTCACTGATTGGGTTCGACGAATCTTGACGCCGGGCATTTCGCGTTGAGTCGCACGCCGGATAGAAGCAGCATTGCCGCCACGAAAACGAATACGAGGATGTCGCCTTTGCCGTGGCCGCGCACCATAGGGCTCGCCGCGACCCTGCCGCATCCGCCGTTCACGCTGCGCAACGCGAAATCGAGCGTCGTTGTCTCGCCGGCCGCTGCGTCCACGATCTGGGATTCGTCGACGTAGCCTTCGGCGCAGACCTCGACGCTGTACGCGCCCGGCGGCAGCACTTCAAACTCGTAGAAGCCGGCCTGGTCGGTCGCCGTGTCCAAACCCAGCTCGATGATCGAGACCGTTGCATTCGCGATCGGGAGCCCCGTGTTCCAGTCCGTTACGGCGCCGACGAGCGTAGTGACCAAAATCATATCGAACGTCGCGACGTAGTCAGGCTTCGTCTCCGTGTCTGAACCGAAAGCGTTTGAAACCGCCAAGGAAACCGTATACACGCCGCCCAAGGCGTAGACGTGCGTCGGGTGCTGCGCCGTGCTCGCGGCGCCGTCGCCGAAGTCCCATAGCCACGACGTCGGGTCGCCTGTGGACACGTCCGTGAACTGAACCGTCAACGGGGCCATGCCGGAGTCTGGGTTTCCCACAAAGTCGGCGACCGGCGGAACACTCTTGCTTGCGCGGCCCGAAAGGGAGAGCTGCGTGCCCGGGTCGCCTGCGCCCCAAGCAATCCTCGTCGCCAGAAACAACCCCGAACACAGGAAGAACACGCGCGCCAATCCGCACGAAACTGTAGACCGGACGTGGCGCCTTGCCGTACAATGGCGCGCACGCGCCTTTAGTCCGGTGCACGACTTCCTCAGGTCCACTGCTTGTCCCCCCAAAAAGGCCCGGCACGCTTTGAGCGCCGCACGCCCAACACGCGCGCCGCGCCGCTCCGGAATAGGCGCGTTATATCCATAGCCATTGTAGCACAAGGGACGGCTCAATAGGCTGCCGGCCGGCCGCGGCGGCTGCCCTGTCTGCAAGCGGGGAGGCAAATAGTTCGCGGCAACAGGACTACGGGGGAGCTGCGCGCAGGGTCCGTTTCGTCCTTTGCGTCGCCGGGTTGTGGCGAGCGACGCGGCCTAGCCGCTCGGGTTGCCCATCAGCTCGACGAACGCGCGGAATAGCCCCGGATCCAATTGCCCGTCAAACTCCTCTTTCATCAATCGCAGCGCTGGAAACGAGTCTACGGCGCCTTTGTAAGGTCGCCGGGTAGTCAGGGCGTCAAAGATGTCACAGATCGTCGCAATGCGCACTTCGCGGGATAGGTCGCCCTTCGAAAGCCCGTCCGGATAGCCCGAGCCGTCAAGTTTCTCATGATGGTGCCGCACCACCTCCAGCGCTCGCTCGCTGAGCCGGCCGTGCTCGCGCAGAATCTCACAGCCGTAAACGGGGTGTTGTTTCATGGCCTGCCACTGCGCGTGGCTGAGCTTCCCCCGGCAATTGACAATCGCCGGATCAATCTGGCTTTTCCCGATGTCATGAAGGAGCGCGCCGTGACCGAACGACCGAAGTGCCGGTGAATCGCCGTACCCGGCCCGCTGGGCCAAGGCGATGCTGAATACGAAGACATTCACGCTGTGCGTATACGTGTAGTAATCGTATGACGCGGCCTTTAAGAGGTGCTCGAAAGCCGTTTGCTCGGCAAACAAGTGTTGCACGGCGTGTTCAACCAGTGCCTTGCTGCGAACAACCGCATCACCCGCGCGCGGCGCCTCGAGGAGGTCTTTGACAAGCCCCTGGGCCGACGCGTACAGCACGGCCGATTTCTCGGCCATGCCAATTTCTGGATCGGCCAGAATCGCCCCAAGGTTCCCCTCGACGTATCGGCGGTACTGCTCTTCTTCGCCGACGTCCACGTAGAGGCTCACCAAGTTCGTCTGAAGCAGGCGCTCCTGGACTTCTTGAGTAAACGGGAGGTCGCGCCGCCGGTACAGCACGGGGGCGCGCTCCTCGGGCGTGGCGAGATAAAGGTCGAAATCCGTGATCGTATCCAGCCGCAACGCCGCAAGGGGAATCGGCCTGTAGACCTTGCCCGACTCCAGGCGGACAGCCTGGCCGGCCCGCTCACTTTCCGTCATGGGCCCCTCCCCCCGGATGATAGATCGTGCAACTGAGAGCGTTCCCGTTTGATGGCTTCCTGTGTGGCTCGTATGTCCACATTCAGACCTATGACCCGGTATTCGAGAGCCCCCAATTCCAGCTCGCCCTCGGGGCGGGCAAGGTCCACGGCTGCGAGTTCCTGCGGCGCCAGCGGCTTGCTCCAATCAGACAAGTCCATGGGGTGCCTCGGATCAAGCTCGAGTTCCGGCTCCCACAACAGATCCCGCCACGCAACGCGGGCCGGTTGCTCGCCGGGATTGCACAGCACGATATACCCCCGGCCGTCGATAACGTGCGCAGCGCCATCCGGGTGTATGCCGTCCGGAACCGGTAAAACATGCTGATACACTTGGAGATAGCGCCGGTTCACCTTGTAGAAGGCGGTCCAGTCCAGAAAGAATTCAAGGACCACCGCGCGAAGCTCCCGGGGATCAAACCCCCACTGATAGTCATTTCGTGCGGCGATGGTCGAGAACATTCGACTCGCCAGTTCCGATAGCTCTCGCCCCTCGAACCAAGCCCAGCCATAGTGGGGCGGCATTACGGTCGCGTACGGCCACGCCCAGTGCGCCTGATACGCACCGGCGCGCGTCAGAAGGTCCCCCGCTCTCAAGCTGTGCTTGCTGAAGAAACGCTCCTTCGCGTCACCTTCCGGGTTCTCGGGCAGGACGGCCGACCAGTCCCAATACGCAAACTCGCCGAAATAGATCGTGTTGAAATCGCTGAGGAAATGGATGTTTCCCCAGAAGTAATAGTCGCTTCGGCTCGTGCTGTTGTGGGCAAATGACTCGAAATCCGGATAGCGCGCGCGCACTTTCCGGAGACACCCAATCGAGCGCTCGTCGACCGGAAGGTCCATGAACAGCTTGCACATATCCGTCTCTTCGATAAGCCGGGTAACTATATCCGGGTTTGCCGCAGTCGCGTGCTCGTTGATCCAGGTGTGATAGCGCATGCCGTGCCTTCGGATAAAGCGTCGCAACGGTTCAAAACCTTCAGGAAACCTGGCCGAATCGAATCGCCAACCGTCCCCAATCTTGCCTTCTTGCCAACCATCGTCCAGATGAAATTCCTCGCATCCGATGGCCGCGACGTGGGGAAGGATATCGAGTAACCTCTCAGCGTTAACGTGTTTACAGTCAGGGTCTGGGCCTTGCCACCGCCAGAACTGGTTCCAACTGAACCAACTGTGTTTCTTTCCCTGGCACGCATAGTCCTCTCGAATAAACCGCCGAAGATTCAGGAAGCCCAACTCGATGGGGCCCTCGAATGGCCAAAGCAAAAACCGCGCGACCGGCTCCTCATCGCCAAACTCCCGGGTAACGTGGTCAAGCAAACTTGCGGCCCCGTTGACGAAGCGTTCCTCGCCGCCGATACCCGCCACGAACCCCGCCATACCGGCCCGCGCATCCGGGTCGTAACACAGATGATCCGATTGCGCTACGAATTCAAACCGGTGCCGGCCCGCAAGCTTGGGCCGCCCCCCTGCAAAACCCTCGCGGAAGATATTGCTCGGCATGACGGGCCTGAGCGAAGCATCCGTTGTCAGAACCTGCGTCAAAGCCCGGCCAGGGCGGCGCCACGTTCTCGGCGCCTCGAAACGTTGCTCGAGGTAGGGTCTATCCCGATACAACCGCAGCCGCCAGATCACGGGTTCCGGCGCCGATAACCGGATCTCGAGTTCGGTGTACACACCGTGGTGGCGAGGAATCCACGACTCGACGGCAAATTCGCCCCCGTCCACGACGACCTCTTCGTCCTCCGCAATGCTCATGGGAACCGTGGGCGCGGCCAGCAACTCGCGGCCACTTTGTGTGGCCAGCGACGTCATTCGCCCTCGGCGAGCCGGGTCGATGACGACAACGACGCGGATAGCATCGTTTTCGAGTTTTAGCGTCTCGCCATCATTGCCGACGGTAGCACGGAGCGTCGGCGCCGCAAACGCCATTTGAGGAGTCCGCGGCGGCGTCCTGACCTCGGGCGCTGGTTCACAGGCCGCGCCACCCGCTAACAGAGCGTGTTGAAGCACTAGTGCAACGGCAAACACCTCAGTCCTCGCGAGCGTTGGTTTTCACCGCAATAAGGAAGCCGCGCAATCTACTGGAAGCCGCTGGCGCTAAAAGGCGCCTCTCTCGCCTATTCCTTTTCTACGACGCCCCGGAGGGCTTCGCGGATCTCCGAGACGATATCCTGTCGGACGCGGTAGACTTCGGGACCGCCATGCCGCATGGCATACCGTTCGTGGGGATTGTCTTCCGTAATTGCACCGACCCAAAGCGGCCCAAACGTTAGTTCCTCGGCGTCCTCGGCCTCTTTCGTGGCGACCTCCACAGTCAGTACCGGATTTGCCAAGCCGAACAGCGCCAGATCAGCCGAGGAATCTTCAGCCACGACGCCGTGGGCAACCACCGAACTAGTCGCGTCAAGGATGGCTTGCATGTCGCTTTGGCTCTCAAATTGGCGACCTTCGGGCTCGCGGACGCGCCACCGGGTCACCGCTTTCTCGAACACATATTCGGTTCCGTCGAACTCGAGCGCCACCCGCATTGCGCGCGTTTTGGCGAACCGCAACAGTTCCCGCGATTGAAAATCGTACGACGTTTTCTCGAGCAACGCTGTGACGGCCTTCGGCGCCGTGGCCACGGCCCCCGTTTCCTGGGTCACATACCGGGATTCACCGTCCGGGGTCTCGGCGCCAACGCGAACCAGGCCGGGTTGTTCCTCGTCCGTATAGTGCAGCGTGATGGCGATGGCGGGATGGTCGAGGCCGGTGCCTGTCGCGTCAGCCTCGACGAATGCTTCCGCCTTAATCCCTCTCAACGTCGTGAGAAAACCGGAAATTGCGAACTGGTCGCTCGTCCCCGCGTCGGGTCCCGCAAGCCGCCAACCCTGTGCCTCGTCCTTTTCGAGCGTGAACGTGGTCTCGCCGGCGACGTAATCGAGCGCGCGAAGGGCCTTGGTGGAATGGGTCATGAGGCGTTTCTCGCGCCAACTATCCGGTTCCGACGGAATGAGATTGAGGATATGTGCATCGATTTCAAAGACCGTGGGATTCGTGCCTAGTTTGGCATAGATCCGCGGATTGTCGCCGCTGTCGGCAATGCGGCCGACGTACAGCGTCTCTGGTTCTCCCGCAACGCCGGACACCACCGTGACGCGAAACCGGGGGGGGGCCAGGCCATAGTCCTCGATACTCTCCGGGGCGTCAATATAGTCTGTGCCCCGTTCGTATTCGAGAAATTTCGCGACCTCGCCGACGTATTCATTGTCGGCCAATGCCTCGACGGGCTCGAGCATGTGCCAGCGGCCGTCGGCCCCCTTCGCAACGACGGCGGCCGTCGACTCGACGTACCCGCCCTCCGCATCGCGTTCTTCCGGATGGATGCGGGCGTACTCGATGCGCGTGATGCCTTCCTCGCTTATGTCAAACACGTTGCGAAACCGCAAGTCGTCGAGTGAACGGTTCAGTTCGAAGAATGCATCGGTTTTCACCAGGAACACCGGCTGGCCGCTTTGTGCGTAGCGGAACCGCTGCGTCGGGTCGACCACGCCGAACCGCACTTCTACATTACCGCCATCGACCAGCGCGCCCCGGACGACGAGTTCGGGTTCATCGAGTTCGTATTTCTCGAGGTCGGCGGGCGCTTCCTCGATGGTCCGCTCGTTGGTCAGCCCCGCGAAGTTGTTCGCGACCCTTTCCCACACAATCGGATTAGGCCGGATGTAAGCGTGCGGTGCCGTGATGATCCATTCGCCGCCCGACGACCGCCGCGCCGAAACCGGATCGTCTTCCGCACGCTCGATGGTTATGCCTCGGATGTCGGCCCCGATGAAAGAGAAGATCTTCTTCGCTTCGAACGTGCGCCGTTCGGCAGCCTGCTCCGACTTGACCACGAACCAGTACACAGCGCACAAGACGACGAATACCAAAACGAGTATGAGTGTCGTCCAGGGTTTCATTGATATCTTCTCCGCCACACATATACGGCGGCCCCTGCCGCAAGAACAATTTGAAGCACGCCCACGGAAGACACCCACTTGACGACCCGATCTTGCCATTGGCTGAGCACGATCGGTTCGTCCTGATACCCTCTGGCGCGCACGGCAATCAGTTCCTCGCTTTCCGTGAGCCAGGCCATGGTGTTTAACAAGAAGTTGAGATTGGCCTGGATGTCGATGCGCGAGTTAATACTCAAGCTGGTGCTGCCCACGACAACGATCCGGGCCTCGCGCGTCTGGACGGTGGCCCCGCCGCCATCCGTTCGCGCGACAACAGCCACGGCCAAGTCCACCGGGCCACGTTCTCCAGGATCGACTCGGCATTTCTGATCCTTCAGGAGTAGTTGGAGGTCCGTTTCCGCCCAGGTGGACGGAAGCGAACGCAGCAGCACTGAACCGGTTACGGAGTCCGGAAGCGCTTCCGCGAGCGTTACCGAACGGGCCGCGCTCAATAACATGTTCTGATCGAGCCCGCGCGTGATCGGATGTTTGGCGTCAAAGCACCCCTCGAACGCGTCGGGCACCAGGTCGAACCCCAGGAGGCCGGGCTCCGGCGTCAGCCACACGTCGCTCTGTTGCCGCGAATAGCTCGTCTGTTCCGAAAGTACGCAATCGACGCCCACCACGATGCCGTACCGCTGCTCGAGCCACGGCTGGAGGCGCTCGTTCCCGAGACTCTCCCATACGGGATCAACCAGCAGCAGCAACCGGCCGCCCCCATCGAGGAACTGCTCAATCGCAGCGAGTTCGCCCGGGTAGAGCGCACTATCGAGACCATCTATGACAAGTACGTCACACTCGTCCGGGATATGCGGATTGCTCAGCGGGATGGCGAGGCGATCCACGGCGTACGCTTCCCGAAGCAGGTGCATGGCGAATCGGCCGCTCCCTTCTTCGTTTTGAGCGTCGGTGACGTCGCGTCCGCCGTGGCCGGCCAAGAACCATACTTTGGGCCGCGCGTCCCGCACCACGTTGATAAGCGCGTTGGCGAAATCACGTTCCTCGAGCCGTTCGGTTACATCGGACAGCGGAAGGACGCGCTGCCGTACGCCGCACTTGAGGACCACCACGCGATCGATGGCTCGATTCTCGCGCGTTCCACGCCGCAGGTCGAGCGCTTCGACCCGTTCGCGATGCACTTGCGGATCGACAAACTCGACGTGAAGGTACGGGGAGTACGTCGCGCACTGCTCGAGGAAGCGCCGGGTCTTGGCCATGGGGATGTCAGCCAGGCTGTCGCCGGTGCGCGTGAAAAAGGCCGTCACCTCGACGTCCTCGTTAAGACTCTCGAGCACGCGAATCGTCTGCTCGGAAAGTTGCTGTCGCCCCTCAAGGGTGAGATCCCAACTCCGATCCCAACGCTCGGCAAACGCATAAAGCACGATGCAGATGAGCAGGAAAAACACGCTGCCGACGCTGGCGCTCAGTCCGTATGATGGCCGCCCTTTACGATCATCGCCTCCCGACGGAATCAGCGTGAGCAGCCCCCAAATCGCCCCGCATACGATGCCGGCGCCCAGCAACACCAGTACGGACGTTGTGAATACCGCCCACTGGAACACCAGCACGTTCAGGGCAAGGGCCAAGGCCACAACGGCTACGATGCCCAGTAGTCTGCGCGCGCGCCGCACACCTAAGCCCTCCACCTTCGGCTCTCGAGGGCGCGAAACGTCAAAAACAGAAAAAACGCTATAAACAGAACGTAGTAGGCAAGATCTTTCGGTTGCACGACCCCCTGGGCCATGTCTCGGGCGTGGGTGTCAATGGGCAGTTCCTGAACAAATCGCCGGAACACGGCATAGAAAAAGCCCACAACGGTGCGCAGCCCTGCCGAGAAGGTTTCAGGGGCGGGGTTTTCCTCCGGCAGGTCCCGTCCGAATGATCCGAGTATGTACATGACAAACCAAAGGCCGAACGTCATGGTTCCGGCCGTCACGGGGTTGTTGGCCATCGCGGAAACGAACAGGCCCAGGCTGACAAACGCCATGCCCATGAGCAGCACCGTCAACAGCCCGAACCAGAGCACCGCCGGCTCGACGTCCGTAATCCACGCCAGAATCGCCATATGCACGCCGAGCACGCCCATCATGACGAGCAACATGCCGCACGACGCCAAAAACTTGCCGAAGACGATGTCGCCGTCCCGCAACGGATACGTCAACAGCAGTTCCATGGTGCCCCGGCTCCGCTCGCCGGCAAACAGCCGCATGGTGATCAGCGGGCCGATAAACATGATGAGCAGGCCGCAGAACACCAGGTACTGGCTCAGAAACGTTTCCTCGAAATCCGGCGCGCCCTTGAACAGGTACTTGCCGGGGGCAAGCGTCCACGTACAGTACTCGGTGAAGAAATAGGCGAAGCTGAAACCGGATATGGCCGCGAACGTGCCCACGACGACGTAGCCCACCGGCGTCACGAAGTAGCCGGCAAACTCCCGTTTGCATACAGCCCACGTGTTTCTCATGGGCCGCCATCCTCCTCGGACGCGATCGCTTCGATAAACGCCTCCTCGAGCGTTCTGGCGCGTGCCCCGACGCGTGCCGCGTCGCCAGCGAGGGCGGCCATGGCTTCCTCGGCGACGATGCGTCCTTCGTGGATGATCAACGCGCGCTGGCACACCATCTGAACTTCCGGCAGAATGTGCGTGCTCAACAGCACCGTGTGATCCGCCGCCAAGGCCTTGATCATCTTGCGAATATCGACAATTTGTTTCGGGTCGAGCCCGACGGTCGGTTCGTCAAGGATAAGCACCGGCGGGTCGCCGATCAACGCCTGCGCCAACCCGACGCGCTGGCGAAACCCCTTGGACAAATGGCCCACGATGCGCCGCCCCATCGAACCAAGGCCGCACCGATCCATCACCCGGCCGACCTCATCCGTCCGGGCGCCTCGAGCTACCCCTTTGACCTCGGCAACGTGCCGCAAAAACGAATCCACAAGCATCTCGTCGTATAGCGGCACGTTCTCGGGCATGTAACCGACCCGACGCTTCACCTCGAGGGGGTTCTCGGTGATGCGGAATCCCGCCACGGACGCCGTGCCGCTCGAAGTCGGCGAGAAACCCGTCAAGATGCGCATCGTAGTCGTTTTACCAGCGCCGTTTGGCCCCAGAAACCCGACGATTTCCCCTCTGGCGACACTGAATGTTACGTCGCGGATGGCGGGTACCGCGCCGAAGTATTTGGTCAATCCTACGACATCGATCATCTCTTATCGCCGATCCTCTCTGCTATTCTATCGCCGATTTTATCGCCGATCGCATGGAATGCCAAATCAACGGAACGCCTCCCGGGGCTCAACTGCGAATCTCAAGAACATCCCTCATTCCGGGCAAAATGCTAAAGAATATCCCGATTCAGTGTGACAAAAAACGTCACATAACGGGTAGTTTCTGCCCACCGGCCCGAATCGAGGCCTCGGTTCGTGTGCAACGTTTACGGCATTCGTTTGTATAGTGTATTGATCCGCATGAAGTTAAGCAAGCTTTCTCGAGAAGGCGGCTCTTGGCACAGGAAATGCTTTCCGGCCGGGAGGTGTTATCTAGAGAAAGCGAGGTAACAGCGATGGTAGTTCAGTGTTGCGTATGTAAGAAAGTGCGAACCGGGCACGGATGGATCTCCGAGAAAACGCTCCGAGAACTCAAAGAATCGATAAGCCACGGATATTGTCCGAAATGCGCTGCCAAGGCCTTCAAAGAGATTCACGCCGGACTGTCCCGCGCGTGATGAGCGGGGCGGTGCGGCGCCGTTCACGAACGACCCCGATTCTCGCATCGAGGATCGGTTTTCTATAGAAGGCATGTGGGGAAACCTGCCTCGTCCATCGGCTCAGGTTTCCCCACCGTCTTTACTATCCCTACAAGTTTCCTAACGTCTCTCACGTCTCGCGGACGCGCTAATACATGTCGGGCCCCATGCCGCCGCCGGCCGGCGGGGTCTTCTCGGGTTCCGGTATCTCGGCCACGAGCACCTCCGTCGTCAGCAACAGCCCGGCCACGCTCGCCGCGTTCTGCAGCGCGGTCCGCGCCACTTTCGTCGGATCGATCACGCCGGCCTTCATCAGATCCTCGAACGCGCCGGTCTCCGCGTTATAGCCGATAGCGCCTCGCTTGCCTTTGACGGTCTGGACCACCATGGCGCCCTCGTCGCCGGCATTGGCCGCGAGTTGCCGCAGCGGCTCCTCGAGCGCCCGCGCCACGATCTTGGCGCCGATCGCCTCGTCGGGATCCTCGAACTGGAGTTTTTCGACCGCCCCCTGGCACCGGAGCAGCGCAACGCCGCCGCCCGCAACGATGCCTTCTTCGACCGCGGCCCGGGTAGCGTGCAACGCATCCTCGACGCGGGCTTTCTTTTCTTTCATCTCGATTTCCGTGGCCGCGCCGACATTGATCACGGCCACGCCGCCCGCGAGCTTCGCCAGCCGCTCTTGGAGCTTCTCGCGGTCGTAGTCGGACGTGCTTTCCTCGATCTGGCGCCGAATCAGATTGATCCGACCCATGATGTCTGCGCTCGAGCCGGCCCCTTCGACAATCGTCGTGTTGTCTTTGTCGATCACGATGCGTTTGGCCCGGCCCATATCGGCGAGCGAGATGCTCTCGAGGGTGCGGCCCAGGTCTTCCGTGATCGCCAGTCCGCCGGTCAGCACGGCGATGTCCTGGAGCATGGCCTTGCGGCGGTCGCCGAATCCCGGCGCCTTGACGGCGCACGCCTGGAACGTCCCTCGGATCTTGTTGACCACCAGGGTCGCCAACGCCTCGCCCTCGACGTCTTCCGCGACGATGAGCAGCGGCTTGCCGCTCTTCGCAATCTGTTCGAGCAGCGGAAGAAGGTCTTTCAGATTCGAGATTTTCTTCTCATGGATGAGAATGTAGGCGTCCTCGAGGACGGCTTCCATGGCTTCGCTGTCGCTCACGAAATACGGCGACAGATACCCCTTGTCGAACTGCATGCCCTCGACGACATCGAGCGTCGTCTCGATGCTCTTGGCCTCCTCGACCGTGATGGTGCCGTCGTTGCCGACTTTCGCCATGGCCTCGGCGATGATCTTGCCGATTTCCTCGTCGCTGTTCGCCGAAATCGCCGCCACGTTCTTGATAATCTCCGTGTCGTCCTTGACCCGCTTGCTCATCTTCGCCAGTTCGGCAACCACCGCGTCGACGGCCTTCTCGACGCCTCGTTTCAGGGCCATCGGATTGGCGCCGGCCGTCACGTTTCGGAGCCCCTCGCGGTAGATCGCTTCGGCAAGCACCGTCGCCGTCGTCGTGCCGTCGCCCGCCACGTCCGAGGTCTTCGAGGCGACCTCTTTCACCATCTGCGCGCCCATGTTCTCGTATTTGTCTTCGAGTTCAATTTCCTTCGCCACCGTGACGCCGTCCTTGGTGACCGTCGGGGCGCCCCATTTCTTGTCCAGCACCACGTTGCGCCCCTTCGGCCCCAACGTAGACTTCACCGCTTTGCTGAGTTTGGCAACGCCGGTCATGATGCCTTTCCGGGCGTCTTCACCGAACTCAAGTTGTTTCGCGCTCATTGCATATTCTCCTTTTCACTAACGCTCCCTACTCATGTTACATGATCGGGTTCTCGGTTAAAGACGCCTACTCGATAATCGCCAGAACGTCGTCCTCCCGCATAATGATGTGCTCTTCGCCGTCGATCTTGACTTCCGTACCGGCGTATTTGCCCATCAGAATCCGATCGCCCTTTTTCACTTCCATCTTGACGCGCTTGCCCTGGTCGTCCACTTTGCCGGGGCCGCACGCAACCACCCGCCCCTCCTGGGGCTTTTCTTTGGCCGTATCCGGGATGATGATCCCGCCGCGGACGGTCTCACTGGGTTCTTCCCGTTTCACGAGAATCCGGTCTGCAAGTGGCCGCACGTTCATTTTCTTTTCTCCCTTTTTCGTAGCCATTTTCCTTGTCCTTGTTGGCCGGCTTGCCGGCCCCTAAACACGCCACATAACACCAGCGCCGCGTTCCGAACCCCTTCCTAAGCCATTTTGACAGCGCAAAACACTTCTGAGGGTCCAGAAACCGGGCAGTTAACCCGCGCAGCAACTAAAAACAATAGCAACTGCCATGCCACGTTGTCAACAGAGCCGTAACCCGCCATAACACAACATGTTACATGATCAGTTCGCAATAACTGCAACCCCCACCAACCTCTCTCTTTGTCCATTTGGCACGTCTGCCATGCCAATTTATGCAAATCTTTAAGATGGCCGTTGTCAAAATGGCAGCCGCGGCGCGGCGTGTTGGCAACTGTGGCAAGTGTCGTTGCCCATTGACGCTCGTGTCAATGACGCAGAAGCGTAGTTTCGCGAAATGCAATGACAGGCCGCCAGAATGACGCTGAACAGTGGATCCGGCCTGTCCGCCCATGCGGGAAGGCGTTGGCAGTCGCCGATCCGCGGTCGACGCAAACGAAGCCCCGGACGGCGAGACGCCCGGCAAGGTCACGTAGCGACGGAACCGTGAGGCCGAACGGGGGCGCAGCATCTGGGCGCACCAACCGGTTGCGCGGATTGTCCCTTTTGCAGGGCGCGGTTATAATCGGGTGGCGTCGGCACAGTCGGCTTTGCCGCGGCGCCATGAGCAAAGAGGAGAGCGCACATGAAGATCGCAGTCATAGGCACAGGGTATGTAGGGCTTGTCACGGGGACCTGTTTCAGCGAGATGGGCCACGACGTTACGTGCGTCGACGTGGATGCCGAGAAAGTGCGGGCGTTACAGGAAGGGCGAGTCCCCATCTATGAACCAGGCCTGGACCAGATGGTTGCGCGCAACGCCGCGCAAGGGCGGCTCGCATTCACCACAGACCTAAAGGCGGCGATCGAAAAGGCGTTGCTGGTATTCATCGCCGTGGGTACACCGTCGAAGGACGACGGTACGGCCGACCTGCAGTACGTGCTCGACGTGGCCACGGCTATCGGCGCGTTCATGAACGGCTACAAAATCGTCGTAAACAAATCGACCGTACCCGTCGGAACCGCAGCCCTCGTGCAGCAAACCATCAAAGCGGCCCTCGATAAACGCAACGCGTCGCATGAGTTCGACGTGGTGTCCAACCCGGAGTTTCTGCGCGAAGGAAGCGCCATCGACGACTTCATGAACCCGGATCGCGTCGTGATCGGGTGCGACGACCCGCGCACCGAAGTGCTGGTCCGCCAGCTCTACGCCAGTTTCGCCCGCGACGACCGCCCCATTGTCGCCATGCGCACGGCATCGGCCGAGATGACCAAGTACGCCGCCAATTCGATGCTGGCCATGAAGATTTCGTTTATCAACGAGATCGCCAACATCTGCGAACGCGTCGGCGCGGACATCGAGGACGTTCGGCGGGGCATCGCCTCGGACAAACGCATCGGCTACCACTTCATCAACCCCGGGGTCGGCTACGGCGGCTCCTGTTTCCCCAAGGACGTCAAAGCGCTCGCCCGCAAGGCCCGCAGCGTCGACTATGTCCCGAGGCTCCTCGACGCCATAGAGGACGTGAATCAAGACCAGAAACGGGTGCTGCTCGCCAAGCTGCGCGCATACTACGACGGCGCTCTCGAGGGAAAACGGTTTGCCTTGTGGGGGCTCGCCTTCAAGCCGGAGACCGACGACGTGCGGGAAGCCCCCGCGCTCACCATGATCGAGGAATTGCTTGCCGAGGGCGCGACGGTCGCGGCCTACGACCCGGAGGCCGCCGAGGAAACCCGGCGCTGTCTCGGTGCGCGCCAAGGAATCGAATACGCAGACAACAACTACGCCGCCCTCGAGGGATGCCACGCGCTGCTGCTCGTGACCGAGTGGCCGCTGTTCCTGAATCCCGACTTCGACCGCATAAAGGATCTGCTCGCCGCGCCGGTCATCTTCGATGGCCGCAACGTTTACTCGCCCGACGTGATGCGCATGTTCGGCTTCGACTATTTCCCCGTCGGCCGCAAGCCCGTGTTGGCCTATTCGCAAGGGAGGTAGGCCATCAACTGCGAGATGGTAAATCTCGCGCGTAAGGAACGCGGCGAGACGCCGCTTCTAGTGTGCCTGTGGGTGCACGTTGTCAGAGAGGTGCAAGTCCTCTTCAGGTATGCACTCTCCGGCCTGTAACCGACCGTAACTGCGTCGCTCCGAGGCGGGGTGGGAAGCAGTAGTGGTGAAGCGCCGTAACGGGCGTGGAGCGAAGGACGGCAGGAAGGTGGATGGGTGAAGACCAGCGACAGGGAAGAGACACCGGCGACAGTGAGCCGCCCATGCGGTTCTAAACAAGCCGGAGACATCCGCGCCCGCTGGGCGTGGACGGAACCGAGCGTCTGGACGGAGCCCATGTTGACGGCCCTCGAACAGGGGGGGAAAGGAGGCCAATGGTTCAGCTTGATGGATAAGGTGTACGCACCGCGCAACCTGGACGCGGCCTTCTCGAAGGTGCGGCGGAACGGGGGGGGCGCGGGCGTGGACCACCAGACAGTGCAAGCATTCAAGCACAGTCACTGGAACGTGTTTCCCCGCGTCGACGGCTGGGTGCGCATGCGACTGCGTAGTGTTCTGCGCAAACGGGCGCACCGCAGCGGCCGAGGACGCGGGAAAGACCATCAACGCTGGCCCAACGCCTACTTCGCTCGGCAGGGACTCTTTAGCTTACAAGAGGCCTATGCCAAAGCGCGTCAATCCTCCAAGAGGTAAAACCACCGACCGGAGCGCCGTATGCGGGAGAACCGCACGTACGGTTCGGAGGGAGGGGAGGCCGGGAAACCGGCTTTCCCTACCCCTATCATTGGCA
>Ga0180438_10005975_pt1 | contig 16670 bp, 29 predicted proteins | sample SS_ome_12_FD_132455 | JGI IMG/M metagenome (GOLD analysis project Ga0180438, IMG submission 132455) | Hypersaline lake sediment archaeal communities from the Salton Sea, California, USA - SS_3_D_2 metaG | ecosystem: Environmental > Aquatic > Non-marine Saline and Alkaline > Hypersaline >...
ATGGTACTTCAGTAACAAGTGTTACTAATAATCAAACAGTTCTAAACATTGATATTGATAATTGTACCACTTATAATAATACACTATATAATATAACACAATATGAGGAAAGAACTAAAGAATTAATGGATAATAATACTGTTGAACTTCAAATTAATATCTACGATTCGTCCAAAAGTCAACTTTTCATCAACTTTTCTCAGATTTTTAATGATACTAACCCTGTACAGGTTTGTTTAGGTGACGCTTTACTCCCTAATGTGAGTTATTCTTCTTACGTTGTAATCAAATATTATGCTGAGAATTATTCAATTGAGTACTATAACACTTTAAATGAAACAATAAGTAATACAACAATACCGAAAAATGTTACGTTATATAGCTTAAATGAAGATGAAACCACACAATTTCAGTTAACTTTCAGGGACCAGTTCTACAACTTGGCTGAAGATATCCTGGTAAACGTGTATAGACAATATCTAGAAGATAACGATTTTAAAGTGGTAGAAGTTCCTCTAACTGATAGTAATGGACAGACAATCTTAAACTTGGTAAGGAATGATATTGTCTACAATTTTGTCATGATCGACGAGTTAGGTGAAATAATTGCAACTTTTAACAACGTTAAAGTGTTCTGTCAAGATTATACCATTGGTGAATGTACTTTAAACTTGGCTCCACCTTCAGCTGCGGATGAAATGTATAATTATGAAGAAGAGTTCAATATTTACATTTCGTCACCTACTTACGATAACTCGACTGAACTTATCAGTATTGAATTCGTCACTGACGATCTTGAACCAGTCACAGTAAGAATGGACGTTGTGAGAAATAACGATTTCGGGAATAGAAGCGTTTGTACTAACAGTTTACTTTCAGCATCAGGTACGCTTAGTTGTAACGTATCGTCAGTGGTTGACACTGATCAATTCTTGTTCATTTCTATCTACGTTAGTAATTCAATCGCGAGAGAAGATACAATAAATCTTAACGCTTCAACCATCTCCTTCGGGATACTTAACGGCGCTTTTTTCGCTTTCATCATTTTTTTACTTTTAATCTGCCTTTTCATGGAAGATCGAAGAGTTCTAACTGTATCTTTAGGTATTGGATGGATTGTTGTAATATCTCTTGGCCTTGTTAACGGGAAATTGGTAGGATTCGGTACAGCCGGTATCTGGTTATTAATAACAATCGCAATCTTCATTTGGAAGTTAAATAAGGAGGATGTAAGATGACTGATATAAAAGCAATATTTCAAAGTATGATGGTACTAGGTTTACTCATTTTTTCCTTAATGAGTTTCATCATAATTTTTCAGGAGGATAATAGTGTAGAAGAAAGGAATAAGATTACAAATAATACTTTAATCAATGATAGTTATGGTGGACTTTATAGTAACTTATCTTCAAGTCAAAGTTCAACAGAAGACGCTTTAAACTCTTTAGAAGACGTTCCACCTGAAGAGTATGTTGGTGATCTTAATGTTGGCTCTACTGTTTCCACTACAAGGAACGCTCGTGCTGTAATTTCTGGATTATGGAACATTTATGTTAAATTACCAATGGTCATATTAGGAGTTGATCAAGTTGTAGCTGCTACTGTTACTTCAATCATTTTACTCCTCATCGCTATCGGCGTATGGGCATTATGGAAGGGGGCCATATCATAAAAATGGTAAGTTATCCAGATTTGTCAAGTTTGAATAATGGGTCAGGTATCGCCGGTTTAATGGCTTTACCTAACTCAAGTTACCCTTTCTTTTGGGCTTGGATCATGGGCGGTTTATGGTTCATAATAGTGTTAACTATGTACTTCACTGAGAAGGAAAAGGAAGGTAAAGTGAGATTACTTGATTCAATGGCTGTATCTTCTCTTGCGATTTTAGTTTTAAGCACAATAGGTACAGTGTTCAACATCATATCATCAGAAATAATGGTATATATCGTCGTTATAGCGGCCATTATTATCGGGATTTGGTTCATACCACGTGGTAGATGATTAGTTAACTAATCTAATAAAAAAAGTTAATTAGTTAACTTATGTTTATAAAGTGTAAAACTTAATTATTCTGAATGAATCATTTTTATTGTAAGGAGGTTAAAAAAGACTTATGGCTAAAACTGGACTTCCAGAAGGAATGAGAGGTGTTATTGGTTGGGCTTTAGGGGTTGGAATCATTGCATTTATTCTATTGATCCTTTTAATTATCTTTGGTAATTTATCTGGTAATGTAGGATTCTCAGTGAACACCGCGGGATACAATAATACTCAGGCTGTCATTGATAACTATTCAATTTCTGCGACTAACACAGCTGGTCAATTCCCAGTGGTAGGTACAATAGTAGGTATAGCTTTACTTCTTCTAGTACTGATAGGTATCTTGGTCTTCGCGATTGTGAAGATGATGCATGTCGCTGGAGCAGCAGGAGGTAGAGGTAGTAATGCTAGTTTCGGATAAAACCGATAAAAAAGGTTGAAAAAACTTAATTTTTTTTATTTTTTATTTTTTATTTAAAAAGTATACTAAAATATTATCTGTAAGGAGGTAATGAAATATTAAAAAAAAATATGGCTAAAACTGGACTTCCAGAAGGAATGAGAGGTGTTATTGGCTGGGCTTTAGGGGTTGGAATCCTTGCATTTATTCTACTAATCCTTTTAATTATCTTTGGTAATTTATCTGGTAATGTAGGATTCTCACAAGATTCTACTGCTTTCACTAATGAAACAATAGTATTCACTGACGCAGGTTCAACTCCCGCGACAGCACAAAATAGGGTTAATGGTGCTTTAAGTGGAGTTGTTGTAAGAAATGCTACAGGAGGAGAAGTTGTACCATCAACTAATTATACGATTTCAGGTGTATTAGTTATCGCTGATGGTTCTTCTGCTTATAATGGTACAAATGTTAATGTTTCAGGTACTGTAAGTTATGATTCTCAAGGTTTGATAAATTCTAATAGTGTGATCGATAACTATTCAATTTCTGCTACTAATACGGCTGGTCAGTTCCCAGTGGTAGGTACAATAGTAGGTATAGCCTTACTTCTTCTAGTATTGATAGGCATCTTAGTATTCGCGATTGTGAAGATGATGCACGTCGCCGGAGCAACAGGAATGTCGACAAGGGGAGGAAGTAGTAATTTCGGTGCAAGTAGATCAAGTTACGGCTAAGAAAAAAAACTTAATTTTTTTTATTTTTCATTTTTTTAACTAGGGATTAAACCTTCTTCGTCAAAAGAGAAATGTTTAAAACCTGAATAGGAAGAACAAGAACAGTAGAACTTTTCATTATTTAACTTATTCATTTCTTTTATTGCATAATTGAAAGGTTTTTCTCTACAAACTTGATTTTTATAATTATTATACAAGTAACCAAGACCAAAACCAGTTAGAAGAAGAACTATAATGAAAATGGTACTACTTACTTTAAGCCAAAAATAAAACTTATCATTTTCCATCTTTCCCTGCTTCTATCACAATTTCTTTACCATTTTCGTCCCTTAGTCTAAACCTTTTCGCTTCATACTCAACACCGTCGATAGAAATTTTATTTTCCCTTTTCCCTTCCATGAACTCTTCAGCGTTAAGGATTAAGTTTGTTTCAATCCTCTTCATGTTAAACTTGAAAAATATGAAGCCGATGAAAATACCAAGAAGTAATGAAATAATTATAAAGAAAATCACAAGTAGATTATTTTCCATTTTACGCTTTAACCATCCCAGAATTTATATTTTGCGCGTTAATCACTGCTTGTGATAACTTTTCAGCTATAATGTCTAACCTTTCCACGAAAGGACCTAACTGTCCTACAACTGTTGCTATCTTAGCTATTAAGAACCAACATCCGCCCAAAAAGATTAAACTCATGATAATGTATGATATTATGTTCATTATCACTGGATCTTTCCACCAAACTAAAGTTTTCTCTTTATAATTCTTTTTAATTATCTCTTTAAGGTTAATGTATGCATACCTTGTATCACGATGATCATAATTAGCGTGCGCTAGAGTATTCCTATCAGGATCCATCGACATATCGAAATTGATCCACTCCCCGTTTTGCGCTATTGAGTACCAGTATTCATCTTTCCCCATCGGCCGCGTTGGACGTGCTAGGTAAATCTTGAACCCTTTCAAATAGAATAAGCTAATATTTGAATCGGGTACATAAATCTCTTTCGCCCAGTCGAGCCCGATCCTTATCCTTTTCCCGTTAATGTCTTGAAATATTGGAATTTGATTTTTGAATGCTAATTTGTTAACCTTCCTTGCAGCGAAAATGAAAGTAATACCACCGGAAAGAATGAGAATTATGAAACAAACGAGGATTATTCCGCCCCAAAATAGTACAGCAGAAGAAGAAAATCCACTGAAAAATCCATCAATCCCTAATTGTTCCAGTAAACCCATACAAATAATAGAGTAACGTTAACTTTATAAACATTTTGTTTAGTTAACTTTATTCTTCAAATTGAAAAGTTTTATATATTTTGAATCATAGTATATTGTATTAAAAGATGTGTAGAAAAAAAATCTTACTAGCTTTCATGTTCCTTTTCCTCTCCTTAAATTTGGTTCTTGCTGAAGATTTTGGTTACAATTTGATCAGGGGTCAAACTTTCAACAACGTCACTGCTTTCGTGAACCAGTCACAGTATTGGAACACCGGAGATCATGGTCCACTAGGAAACGTTGCAGACATTTTACATTCATGGCTTGACCCTACTTCCCTTTTATGGTCTAACGCTGGTCACACCATTGATACAACTCTTGATATGAACAGTAATAATATCGACGAGGTTAACAATATTATAGGGGAAGGTGAAGTAACTTTCACTAACACTAACGTAGGAGTTAACGAGTTTTTGATGAATTCTACTAATCCCATTTCCCTTTCATCTTTCAGGGCTGAGACTGATACCGGATCATTCGCGGCTTTAGTCTCCATCGGCTCCCAATTCCCTGGCGCGAACAGATCAGCGAACGATTCCGGTATAATATCTGGCGGCGGTAGATTAATCTTTGTCAATAATGGTATAGAAGATATAGCTTTCGCTCACGTTACAGGTGGCGGGTCAAATTTTAGTAATGCAACTTTCACTTTCCGTCTTGACCAGTATGGTAACGCGTTCTTGGAGGGCGATTTACACCTTGAAGATGAAAATAAAGTGATAAAAACTGTAGCGATCGACGGCGGTTCTGCTATTTTGTTTGAAGATCACGACTCTTTAGTTGCCGGCGGTTTTCCTTTCGTCTTCATTGCTAACGATTCTAATGGTAAAACGATTGTAACATCCTGGCAACAAAATGGCCGAAATAATTCTTACTCAGGTCAAATGAACTCGTTCGGTACTTACCCTAAAAGTTACATTTTCTACACTGTTGACCAAGTTCAGATTAATCAGGATAACTTATCCGCCCTCTTCGATCTAAGCGATTACGTTGACTACTGTACTTACCTTCAAGATAACTTATCCATTGTCGACGAGGGATGCCGTTACTTCGCGGACACCACCGGAAGGTTGGTCCCTTTACTCTTCGGTGGCGATCTTGAGATACATCGTACCGCTACAATACATGAAGGTACCACCCTTTTTCAAGACTTCGACTACATCACAAGGGATAATGAGGATGCCGACTTCATCGGCGGCGATATTCATCTACGGAAAAATCAAAATTTGTTAGAGAATTTGACAGATTTGAACATTACATTATGTGACTTCGACGACGGTACACTGTGCAACTTTTACGATACAACCTTAGTCCCTCAAGTAGGTAGACAGTGGAGAAATGTTGCTGAAGTTGAATGTCACGAGGATAGGTGTACACGTGCTGACGGTGGTACACTTAAAGTTCTCTGCGTGGACCGTTCAACTGTAAATTTGACGAACATAAATTTTAGCTTTTGGTACACTTTAGACGGTTCAGTTGGAGACGATCTTAACGTTACCCTCGACGATAACCTGGGTAACACCACTACTCCTTTCACTGACACAGCTCCAGCCGTAGATCTGTTAGGTTCCTTCTTATTCCCTTCTTTATACGAGAATAAAAGTAATATCACGATTTGCTTTGAATGGGACGGCCAAAACCAAATTCGAACCGTCTGGCTTGACTTGATAAAACTTGACGCCGAGTTATCTCAGGCACAGTTCATCAACGTCACTGAACTTGAAGGAAAACTCATCCTCGGCGAGAACGCTGACGATCCTGACGAGTGTTACATTCACACTTTATTCCGTCTAACTCCTCTGGGTGAAGCGTATAAAGTCATGGACCTTGGATGTCCAACATCTCAGACAATAGTGAACGGTAGCGAAGTGACTGTAACGTCACTGGAAGGCAGTTACACCGGCGGTAGTGCTTACGTCTGCGTCTATAATAACGGTACATTGTACACTGACGAGACTGGTTGCTAGTTAGTGAAAATGTGGAAAGATTTAAATAGTGATTTATAAGTTTAACGGTTTTTGGTCATACTTTTCTTCCCTTTCAATGAAAGGTTGAATCCTGTCCTCACCTGGATGGTAGTACCTCAAAATGCCTTGTTCATTCACTAGGATATAGTACTCACCCTCAGTAGCTACATGAATGAAACCGTCAAGAGTGAGATCTACTAACGTTTTAAACTGTACATTTTCCTTCACCAACCTCGTCATATCACCTTTCATCATTTTTCATTAACTCTTTAATTTTCCTTTTTAACTCTACCTTCTCTTTCAGGTGCGTTTTGAGTGAAACTGTTTGACATTTCAGCTTAGTTTCAAGGTATTCAACCTTCTTAAAAATCTCTTGGTACAACCCCTTCGGCATGATGTATACTGTGGGTTCAAGCTCTGCTGCTTTCTCTAGATCTTTGAATAAACCTTTAATGAACTGTTTTGTATTTTCTAATTCTTCAAGTTCTTTATCTTCCATCTTTTCCCTCCTTCTCTTCCTTCGTGCTAAGATTGTAACAATGAAGACAGATAAGATCCCCGTCAACCACCGCATAAGCTGTCCTTAACGCCTTACCACAGATCCAACAACTTTTCTCTTTACACATATTTACCTCGTTTTTTATACATCAGGGGGGCGAAATAATACCCCTAAAACGCCCATAGAGCCATTCTAAGCACACTTTTCACTTTTTCTATGCTTGGATACTAGCAACTTCACTCGGACCGTCTGAGACGTTCTCTTCTGTATCTTCTTCAACAAAGTTGTACCTTGTATTCTTCTGCGTGCCTGTCTGCATAACTTTGAACACGTTTTCCCCTTGTAGACCTTTCTGTATGATTTGACCATACATAGGATTCTTCACGTTCAACCACCATACAAGTTTCTCGCCCTTAACTTCTACTGGGATGATAGCCTTAATTGTTTTATTCTCTTCATCCTTCCACTTATCGAACGGTTCAGAGAAATCGACAGTGATATTGACCACAACATTCTCTTTAAGTTCAAGAGCTGGTAACTTTTCTCCATCGAAAGCGTTACTTTTATTTTCTTCAACTTCTTGTTCTAACCAATTACTATCCTTTGTTTCTTCAGTTTTCGATTCTTCCATTTTGACCTCCTTCAATTTAATTGAATTTGATATTGTCGCGAGTGTACCGTGATCGTGGTTAAACTCTCTCACTTTTTCTTTGAACATTTCTTCACTCATCTTCCTTACCTCGCTTTAGTTCTTCTTCAAGTTCTTTCCTATTGACCCAACCACCGCCTTTGTAAGAACACTTAGATATCATTTCTTTGACATCTTCAAGGGCTTTGTCATATGAATGTTTCCTTATCGTCTTAATAACATTAAGTGGTATATCATATCCGTTTATCTTTCTTGTTTCCATCTTAATTAATTATAAAATTCGGAGGTCAGGCGTTCTAGGTGATGCCTAAAGAGATGGTGAGACAGTTTTAAATTGGATAAAAAACAGTCCGTATCAACACCTAAGCCTCTACCTCCGAACTTTCTTCTGAAAAAGGGTTATGTATATTTTCTGAAGAATATGATTTAGTTAACTTCTGAAGACAGCGAGCTATCTCGTCCAAACTGTCCGCGATGTAGTCAAGAGATTGTTCGATCCCTTTCAAAGAGCGAGAATCGTAAGAGTCAAGAGTCATTCTTTTGTGCCTCCATAATAAGGTAAACCATACCAAGTGGTTCTAAACCTATTAGGTTTAATTTCATCAAGTATAGCTTCTTGACATTTATATCCAACATATAAAATTAAAGGAATTAAAAATATTTCTTTTAATTTCATTTAACTTTCTTAATACGTGGATTAGAACCTGGCCTAAATCTCTTAGTTTCATCAGCAAAGATTACTGCTTCAGATTTATACTTAAATCTTTTAGAAGTAACCCTTTTACTTCCTTTAGAAACTTTGGCCGTTACAACATATACCATGCGTATTTAACTCCTTTCAAGTATTTATATTTTACCATTCAATATAACCTAACTGACGTTGAAGCTTTATGTTTTTTGCGTCCTCATCGTTCCATTTAATTCTTAATTTTCTCATACAATCTTGACATAATGTTTCCTTTCCCCATCCATCAGGTACACCGCATATAAAACCTGTGCTTAAGTTCATCTTAAATTCTTTTCCACAACCTAGGCTTTTTTCTTCACTCATCTTCTTCGCTGACCTCCAATCTAATTTGTTCTTTCGTTGTTTCAATATTATCAAGTATAAATTCACAAACATTACACTTAGGGGTAAAATTAAGTCCAGTATTTAAATGTTCTAAATCTTCCTTCTTTGCCTTGTTGTAGCCTTCTTTGTAGCCACTGTTAAATATCTCTAAAGCTTCCTTTCTTTCACTTTCACAAACCATTCTTTTTATTTCCTCTTTACTAGTCATCTTTCGTACCTCTCAAGATCTTCCTTTATTATCCGTTCAATCTTGTAAGCTGTCCCCCAGTCAAGGTTCAAGACGTCAGCAGCGTTTAGTTCACGGTGACGGAAAGGGTTAACCATCTTGTACCTCCTCAGCATCCTCAGCATCCTCAAGTTGTTTATTTAAAATAACTAGCATACTAGGAAAATTAGCAGGTTTACCTGTTCTAAACTTTAACCTCTTATTAATCCATAGAAACTTAGCATTTGCTTCTTGTAACTTTTTAAACCACTCAGTTGAAGTATCCATCCTAAGTAACATTACAATCGTTTTACCTTTTTTATTTTCTTCAATCGCTTTATTTACCCAGGGGAGCGGTTTAGAGTATGGAGGATTAACGTAAGTCTTATTTTTCCACTTTATTTTTAAACCGTCAAAAGATGGATTTTCCTTTAAAGGACATGGGTCAAACCAATCGTCAAACAATTCCATAATAGACAAATCTGTTGCATATTGGTCACTACTCATCTTCAGCATCCCGTTTCTGTTTAATTAGACAATCTGTCAACTGTTGTTCAGCGTACTCGTGCTTCAACGTCTCGTTCTCGTAATCAGCTTCAGTGATAAGACGGTTTATTAGATCGTCGAAAGATTCACTCGGCTTCTCTTTCAACTTCATTAAACTCTTCCACGTATCGAATGTGATCGATACCGACGTACTATTCTTTTCATTCGTTTCCATGTTATTCTATAGTATTATAAGTTTATAAGTGTTTCGGTACTACTGGTCACCAGTAGTCCTTAAGCTTGTATAAGTACTCAGGTACATACTTCCTCCTCTTACACTGAAGCACTTCAACCTCTCCATACTTCCTTAACTTGGCTAATGACTGCGTGATGGTGGTACGCGAGATTTTCAACTTCTTCGCGATCTCAGCTGAAGTCATCCACTCCTTCTCCTTCAACGCTTCAATCACTGTCGCTTGAGACATGAACCTCACCTCCAATATTACATTCAACAGAGTTACAGTAGAACTTCCCGTGATGTATCGCGAAATCGTCAGTGAAGATCTTGATCACTCTCCCGCACTTGTTACACGTGATATAACGATATTTTGGTGTCATTTTATCTTTTCTCCTATAGCTTTAATCACATTAACAGTTACAGCGTTACCCATCATCTTGTACCTCTGTGTATCACTGAACCCTTCTGTCCATCCGTCTGGGAAGCCTTGCAGCCTCTCACATTCCAGAGGAGTGAGTCTTCTGATTTTATGATTTTCTGCGACAACTTTGGGATCTTTATAATCTCTTGCATTGAGTGTTGGACTTTTGTATCTCCATTTAAATTCTCTTGGACTAAAGTTCGAGATTTTTGGTTCTTGCCAGCCACCTGTTTTGAGGTGGAGACAAGGCGCGATCCCTTTTGGATCGTAGACTCTCGCGATTTCTCTGTCACTCTTTTGTACGTAGACAATTTCCTTAACCTCTCCATCGCATTGTCTGAAAGGTAATATTTCTTTTCTGGGTGTTCCTCTAAGACTTGCGATAATGAACACCCTTTCCCTGTTTTGGGGGACTCCGAAAAATTTGCTATTAAGTACCATCCATTGAACTTCATACCCCAATTCTTCCAACGTTTGAAGGATGACGGTGAAAGTTTTCCCTTTTTCGTGATTGAGTAACCCTTTAACGTTTTCAAGGAGTACAATTTTAGGTCTTTTAACTTCAAGTATTCTGCTAATCTCAAAAAACATTGTCCCCCTTGTATCATTGAAACCTCTCCTTTTTCCAGCGATTGAGAATGCTTGACAAGGAAATCCTCCACACAGCATATCAAAGTCTGGTAATTCTCTTGGATCAATCTTTGTTGCGTCTCCGTAGTTTTTGATGTTTGGGAATCTTTGCTTGAGGAGTTCATTTGCGTATTTGTTGATTTCTGAGAAACCAATACATCTGAAGTTTGGATGGTTGGTGCAATATTCTCTGTGCTGTACACTCTCCTCGTCATCTCGTACTCCACTTTCTTCTCGTAAAATTCCGTCACGTGTTTGTCGTACCTGTCGTCTAGATTCAGGATTTCCTTTAACTTCATCCATATCTCTGGTTTCGGTATCGCTCTTGACTTGTCCGTCCTGAAATAATGTTCTGTTTGTGTCTTTGGTATCCCTAGCTTCTCTGTTATCTGTTGGAGGGTTAGATTCTTGTTGTCCTTCAAATATTGGTTGATTTCCTTCGGTGTTTCGTATGTCCTCTTCCTTGCAGTGATGTTCACCATCCCTACTACTTGTGGCTTCAAGTCCGAGTTCGAATCCTCCGACTCCTGTGAACATACTGAAGTATCTGATTTCATTCTTCATCTAAACATCTCCAATTTATCTTTAGCTTTTTTAATATTCAGTATAACTTCCTTCCCGTCTGACACTTTCCTTTTATGGTTTATCAGGTTTAACCTTTTAAGTGCCCTTCCTATCCATTTAGTATTAAGCCATTCAAAGTTACTATCCCCGTCACCTAAACTTAACTTGAAATCGTTTGTCAATTGTTTAATCTTATAGAACTTTTCAGCTTCAAGTCTTGAAACAAAACTATAAAGCATCACATCTTTACTTTCAGTGATATCATCAATCCTTTTATTTTCTATATTATTCTTCGCTATTTCTAGGACAGTGTTAAGCAGCTCTTCACCTATTTCGTTAGCTATTAGAAAGAATGGAAAGTATAATTCTAGATCCCTTCCTTCTATGTCAACTTTATCAATTTTAGTGAATAATTCCTTTTCTAGTGACGTTAGTGACGTTAATGTACTTAGTGATGTAAGTGAGTATAGTGACGTTATAAAGTCATTCCATTTGTCTAAAATAGTGACGTTATTGATGTTTTTTTCCGTAACGTAACGGCACAAACGACACTTGTCAGAGTTGAGTAGTAACAAAATCTCCTCAATTTTTTGATTATTTTCAAAATTATCGATCAATTTGGTGTAAATCTTCTTATTTGACTTTTCTAAGATTATGGTGATACACCTATCACCTAGAACTTCTTCCATCCCCCAAATGTTGGCCATCACCACAGGACGATAACATTCAAACTCTTCATTTACCTGTTCTTCACCTGACATTGTTTTCTGTTTTTTCATTCTTGAAACGTTAATCCCTTTCTTGTAACCAGCGTTAAGAAGTTCCCTTAAAGATTGTTTATCTTTACTCCCCAGGTTCTCGAACTCGTCAATACCAAGAGTACCTTTATTCCTGAAAAGGGTAGCATCAGTTAAAGAGATTAAAATCTTTCCATTCTTTGCAAGTTTTGTTATAAGTTTAAGACTTCTCGTTTTCCCTGACCCTCTCATCGCGTTAAGGAAAAGGTAAGGGTAAGTTTCAAACTCTTTATGGAAATACGTTCCAATGATCCATAGTGTAATTATTATCTTATTTTTATCATCCATGTCAACATATTTATCCAAAAGTGTTAAAATTTTATCATAAGCCTCTTTCAAGTTTTCTTTAACTTTTTCTTCTTCATACCTTTTAAGATGTTTATCCGGTACATTATATTTAACGGCAAGAGTGTCCATATGTGTACTTTCCAATTTATTAGATTCGATTATATGTTTTGATTTAGCATACGTAGCATCATCCTTTTTATTCATTCCTGCACCTCCAGTAGATACAACTCGTCCTCGCAGACGTATACAAGTGCTCCGTACTTATCGATCAGTTTTATTATATTATTGTTAACCTCTTTCACTCTCCCAGAATATATCCTTCCGTTACGAAGTTTGAGGTACACCTTCTTTCCTTCTAATTCTTTATCATCTTCCATCTTTTTCCTTTCCACTGAATATGTTCCCCCCCCGCTTGTGGGAAGCAGAGGGGGTCAATGACATCAAAAAGAGTCTGTTACTCATAAGACACTGTTTTTTACAAGTTTGTTTGACAATTGTATAGTTGTTTCAATTTAAATATTTTATTGACCACTTTGTAATGAACTCTTGTGAACTAAGGTGAACTTAGTGCAAAGAAGTATGAACCGAAAGGTTTATATATCCCCTATTCCATCCCCTATTATGGAAAAGGTAAACTTTGCAATATATGCGAGAGAAAGTACATCTGATACTAACAAGGCTCCACCGATAAAGAAACAAATCGAGATCGGGAAACGGTGGGGGAGAGAGAAGGGGTATAACCTTGTCTTAGTTTTCTCTGACAATGGTTATTCAGGTGGTGATTGGAATCGGCCTGACTGGAACCGTGCAGTGAGGGAAGCTAGGGGGAACCACTTCAAGATCTTGTGGACATGGGACCAGGATCGTCTTGCGAGGGACACAGAGCAATTTTTATGGTTTTATCGACATTTGAGTCAACAAAACGTAAAAGTGTTCTCAGAGACCGAGGGAGAGATTAATATGGATACTACAGGGGAGAGATTAAAGCATACTTCTCTTGCTATGGCGGCAGAGACGTTTAGACTGATAACAGCGGATAAGGTGAAGAAGGCGTATGAAAGTAAGAAGAAGATAGCAGAAGAGAAGAATGAACGTGTTAAATGGGGACGTAAACCTGGGAAGTATAACGTTGGTAAGATGATTGAACTTCGTAAACAAGGGTACGGGTACAAAGCTATCGCTAGAATGGTGGGAGATTGTTCATACCAGACAGTGAGACGCATTTTACAGAATACCCCCCTTAACTCGACGAGTGAAAAGGAGGATAATACGGGTACTACAGAATAACCCTATTATGTAAACCAAGATGAAAAATGATTTAATATCACAACGGAGAATTATACAAAAAACTATGGATGAAAGGTTTCCTTCAACACCTGAGTGGGAAGATGAACATCCTTTACTGGCCACTATCATCGTAATTAGTGCTTTATTACTAAATCCTGTATCATTACTTATCATAGCATTGATAGTTTTGATAATTCAAATGCTTTAAGATGGAAGAAGAAAAGTGTTCTCATGTGTTTTGCTCTGAAAGTGGAAGAATAGTTGTTTACCCAAAAACCACATCAGTAAAAAATTTGGTTTGTGTGAAGTGTGGAAAAAAAATAAAAAAGGTTAAACTAACACAAATCCCAAGTGAGGTGAAAGGATGAAAAGTGAGCCGGAAAAAGCCGGATATGCATATTCAAATATATATGTTGCAATAGGTGTCAAAATAGTGAAAGTCGCAATGGGAGTAGGCGTATGAGGCCCTTAAAATACTGTTGGAATTGTGGAAGAAAAGTACTTTTAAAGGAAGTGCCTAAAGCGGATTTTAATGTAAAATATTGTGAGAAATGTAAGTTATACTGGCCAATTGAAGGGTGGAGGGATGAGGATAATGAAGATGGAAAACTTTCAATGTATGACATTTTATTAGGAATTTTTGCGATTGTTTCAATGCTTTCACTCATAACTTTAGCACTAATCGGTGCAAATGATGTATTGAGGGGATTCTTTCCATGAGACCTTTAGTATTCGATGAAGGAGACGGGATCAGGCTTGAGTTGGACCTTGAGACAGGGATGAGCGTTAATTTGTACATGGACGATGAAACAGCGCAAAATCTGGTCAACATTATTCAAAATAAATTGGATGGGAGGTTTTAAATAATGGATAAGCATTTTTGGATTAAATCTGTTGAATTTTTCATGATAATAGTTTTAATATTGATACTTCAATTAACTTTCCTTCTAAGTTTTGTAATACCTATCTTAGATATAATTGTAGAATATGCAGATGATGTAATCAGTAATGATACAGCATTCATATGTATACTCTTAACAGTGATAATATTTGTATTAATTTCAATATATACATTACTATATTTAAAAATGATTTTCCTTGACTTCAAATGGGACAAATAAGCTTCATTTTCGCTTTAACCCTATCTATAGCGACGATGATTGCACTATTTTACTTACTCTGGCCGAGAGAGAAAAAATGAGATTGAAAGTGTACGATGATGACGGGAATTTGAAAGTGATGGAAGTGGATTTCTTCAGTTTCATGAAGTGTAACATCTTGACAAGTTTTGGAGCCGGATTCATCATTTTTTTACTTTTTTTCGCTTTTTTCCTGTTCACTGAATTGATTCTTCGCCTTGTCAACTAAAACCCCTTTTAGGTTCAACTTCACCAAAGATACCGTCGATAAAATCGTCGGGAAGGACGAGGATGATGATCGCTAGAATCATGATGAAAAGACAGAAAAGGGCTAGAGGAAGACGGGGTAAGAAGTGAGTGTCACTGTCGATTAATGAAAAAATAAAACCTACAAATCCTAGAATGAACACTATATATAGGGGATTGATTTTCACCATGTGCTAGGTTTGAGGGGATTCCACTTATTCTTCCTTGAAACTGCTAACTGATTCCTTGCCCCGATGTTACTCCCTCCCTGGTTCTGGGTCACGATGGCTCTTGATCTAAGGTTATACTGTTCAGCTCCCCCTATCGCTCGACGGTAGCAACTCTCAACAGTGTGGAGAATGTTTAAGATCATTAAGGAATATTTACTCTCTTTAAACTTTGAATCCATCCCCATCTTCTCATAATTACAGTATAAAAAGTCGTTCAAAGCGTCACCCAAATCGCCCATTATCTCGTTAATTCTTTCCTCAGTGTAGTAAGAAAGGAAGGTTTCCTTGGTCACATACATGGAAATTATTCGCATAAATTCTGCTACACCGTAATCGTTCAACGGTTTTTGTTCATCGTCCTCGATCGCCACGTAACGGTACCCTTTATTTTCCAATTTTACGTTTTTATCGTCGGTGATTTTGCTTAAAATGATTTCACTATCACGCTCCAAAACGTTGATCTCCATCCCGTCCTTATTAACAATTTTGACCAAAATGTGCTTTTTCACTTCAGAAGTGTCAGGATTCTTTTTAATTTCCTGTATATAATAGGTGATGCCCGTTTTCTTATCAAATTTTATCTGCGCTAAGACATTCTTCGTAGGTGAATCGAAGTAAGAACCGTTATCATCGAAGCGGACCACGTCGCCACGAAGGAAATGTTTAATCCTTTCCAGTATCTTATCTGTCTCTAATTGGTACTGGATAAGGTTTTGTTCCTCTTCAGGGAGGAAACCTTGCGCCGTCATAGCACCAGACATCCTTAAATTATCCTGTTTTAGCTGCTCATTTTGGGTCTCAAGGTCGCTAATATGGTCCATTGGGTCAAAATTTTCTTCCATTTTCACCTATATAGTTAACTTTATTCAACTTTTTAAGCCTTCCTATCAAAAAATAGCTGCGACACCATCGCGCCGTAAAAGAAGCATTAACTGATTTTGTAATCATGACTACGGTATGCATGACGTAAGCCTTCCATGCTAAAGTCCTTAACTCCGGCTTCTTTTAATTCTTTGAACAATTCAGTATATTTTAGATTCATTTTATCTTTAATATACTTAATAAGTTGATCTCTTTGTGTTAACCATTTTTTTGATTGGTTAGAAATTTTGGTTTTATCCTCATCGCCTAAAGAGAGAATAGCTTCATCCTTTTTTCTTTCATACTCTTCAATTTGTTCTTTGGTGAAAATTCTTTTTGATGCAATATGGAACCTGCCCCAAAAGGAAAGGTATTCATTATACTTTTTTACTCTTGTTCTTTTCCAATCAGTATATAAAAGTTCTTTTTTCTTTTTAGTGAAATAACAGAATAAACCTTTCTGTGTATTATTCTTAGAGTAAACATGAACTAAACCAATAGACCTTTCTTCAATTTGGTATTGAGTTAAACGATGAAATTTCGGAATGCATAAAACAATGAAATGTTTTTTCTTTCTAGCAATCATTACAAGAGTGTTAAATTTTTTTTGGATTTTATTTTGCCAGTCGGTA
>Ga0180438_10005977_pt1 | contig 16664 bp, 3 predicted proteins | sample SS_ome_12_FD_132455 | JGI IMG/M metagenome (GOLD analysis project Ga0180438, IMG submission 132455) | Hypersaline lake sediment archaeal communities from the Salton Sea, California, USA - SS_3_D_2 metaG | ecosystem: Environmental > Aquatic > Non-marine Saline and Alkaline > Hypersaline >...
AGGCGGGGTTTATTTAAATTCTCATGCTAGCTATACAACTGTAAACAAGTTATCGGATTGGCTTGGTATTAGTATAGTTGCCAATTCTATTGATAGTATTGATACTTGTGCGATTGTTGGTCCAACTGATTCTACTTATAATTTGGGTGGGTCCAATACTGTTCAAACGAGAGATGATAGCGGCACAGTTAATGACATGTTTAAAGGCACCGCTTTACTTGTTAAGCACAGTGGTAATGGAACTTGGACTCCAGCTGATACTAGTAACTCAGATAGACGTAGATTCTTATGTAATTATAGGCGCAATAATTGGTTAAGCCAATATGGTGGTAATACTTATCAGGACAGATCTTATAATACTTATATTGCTGCTGGTAGTTGGCAGTATACCGTTGCTGATCATCTGGTGCATGGTGGAGATACTTATATAGTATATTTTAATCAGCTGAGTTTGATGAGCGATCTTTCTGTGGCCAGTGGTGGTTATCAGTCTGAGGTTAATATGTTTCCAGTGGAGACTACTATAAATTGTGATCTACGTCATGACAAAAGTGATGTAAATAAGCTTTTGCCAGCAGACACTGCTCCTAAAAGGATTAATCTTCAAATGACTCAGGAGACCGGTGGGACTCAAGATGATGGCACCAATGAGTATGAGCAGGAGACAGATTTGTATTTGTACAACACTGTTTATTCACAAGAGAATACAACTGTTCCGTTAATTGCCAAACCAGTTGAAGCTCTTTATTCTATATCAGAAGTATACGACACTAGGGTAAAGTACTCTGATAGGAAAGTAGACGGAGAAGTATCAGATAGTTGGTTTAGGTTTAGGACTAATAATTTTAAGGACGTTGAGAAAGAACGTGGCTTCATGACCAATTTAGAGATGTATAAGAACAGCCTCATGTTTTGGCAAGAGCATGCTTTTGGTGTTCTCTCAGTTAGTGAGAGATCTGTTTTAAGTACTGATACTGGGGAAGGTCTTGTATTAGGCACGGGCGGTTTGTTAGATCATGTCGATTATATATCTAAAGAGATTGGTAATATCAACCGTTTCGGTATAGCCGTTACGGATGCTTCTTGTTATTGGATTGACAATAGTTTGAGAGAGATATACCAATTTACTTCCGGAACAAGGGGGTCTTATTCTTTACGTAGTTCTAATGATCCATTAGCTACAGCTAAGGGTATGTCTTCATATCTAAAGGATTTGGAGAATATTTCCGATGTTCAGGTTGTGTCTGATAGAAAGAACAATGAGATATTGTTTACTATTACTCCCGGTAGAAGGGGAGTATTGGAAACTGGACCGGGTTATAATATAACTTGTGATTCTTCTGGTACATTTTCTGGAGATTATGTTATTGTAGATGGGTTGTATTATTTACAAAGTTTAGAATCTGGTGGGAATTATCTTCGATTAGAGGGGATTCAAAACCACAAAAACGTTGGTGATATTTTCTATGTTGGTGTTGATCCAGATAGGTTCACCTTTAGTTTTAATGAAACTATAAATGCGTTTGGTTCATTCTATTCGTTTGCTCCAGCTCATTATATAGACTTTATAGATAAGTTTTTCACTACGGAGAAAGGTACTGATCTGAAAGTTTACTTACATGACTCTGGGAACTATTGTGAGTTCTATGATAATACTCCCTCCGATTCTGTAATTACATTCACTGTTAATCCAGATTACCAAGTCACAAAAGTGTTTGATAATCTCATGTGGACTACTGAGGTTACAGATGAAAGCGGGTCTAATATTATAGACAGGTTTACTGATACTTTCAGTACTTTACAAATATATAATGGTTATCAGAATTCCGGGACTTTAGACTTGGTTTACAAGACTCCATCAGCTACAACTGATATTGCATATGACAGGCGTGAACGTGGGTTTGCTTTGGCTTTGCCACGTAATGCTGTTAGCGTTGATGTAAGCTCTAACCCTGATATATTTGACTCCGGTAACATAGATCAGACTCAATTGTATAAAGAAAGAATGAGGGGTAAATATAGTATATTGACATTCACTTATGACAATGCTAACAACTATAGAATTGTTTGCCCGTATATAACAACTAAATATAGGTACTCAGCAAGATAATGGCTAAAAGGTGGATACAGAAAGCAACTGCTTCAATTAAGAGGCGTGGTACAGAAGGTAAATGTACTCCTATAACTAAACCAGGTTGTACAGGGCGTGCTAAGGCTTTGGCTAAAACATTTAAAAAAATGGCTAAGAAGAGAAAAAAGAAACAAGAAGGTGGTTATATTGGAGATGATTATAATATTGATTCACTTGCTACTGTACATCCTTGGGTACATAGGGCACTGACTGACACGTTAAGGATACCACGTGCTGATGGCCAAACTTCTTCAGTAAGTACGTTTACTTTTTCTGATGATAAAGGACATTACGTAGCTCCCACTGTACGTAAAAAGGGAGATAAGTTGAAAGAATATGATTATAAGAAAGCTGAACGTATAGCAAGAAAAAATAAAGATGCAGTTAGATTTGATACCCTTGAAGAAGCTGAGAGATTTTCTCAAAATTTTTCTAATTATTTAGGACAAAGAGATGAATATGGTCTTGGTGGTATATTAGGTGGAGCTGGTTCCGGGTTACTTTCTGGGGCAGCAGCGGCGAGTTTTATTCCTGGTATAGGTACTCTTCTTGGAGGAGCAATAGGTGGTTTAGCTGGTTTGTTTGGAGGTATTGGCCAACACAGACGTGAAAAGAAAGCAGCGGAGCAACAGCAAACTTTATATGATCAACAAGCTTCTGTTCAAGCTACTGCTATGCAACAGGCTGAGGAACAAAAACTTGAGCAACAACAAGAACGATATTTAATGAATTTGGAGTCTAATATGTCTGCTAACCCATTTACACCAACTTTTCCGCTTGGTGGTACATTGCCTTATTCTGAGGCTGAGATTGAAGGTGGAGAAGTTGTGCAGTTCCCCAATGGTAATTTAGATAGGCCTACTGGTCCGTCTCATGCTGAGGGTGGTATAGATATAACTGCACCTGTAGATACAAGGATATTTAGCGATCAAAGTGAATATGAACCTGGGGTAACATATGCTGCTAAGGCGGATATGATTAGGAAAGAAATTAAGAAATACGAAAAGTTATTGACATAATGGCTACTAGGATACAAAAAGATACAGCTAAGCGTATGATAGGTAGGCTTAACAAGGAATTGGATGTTTTATTCCAAAAGCAAGAAATGGGTAAAGGAGGTCGTGTAGCTCAAAAATGCTGCAGAGGTGGCAGATTGCGTAAACAAAAAGCTCAAGGCGGTTTACAACTGGGCAATGCTATACAAGATATATTTGGTGGCATAGGTATTGGGGGCGGCACTGGTTTAAATACCAGTAACTTTCCATTCTTTGGCTCGACGCCACAATCAGGTTTACAGTCGTATGGTGGAGCTGGTGCCGGATTTTTGGGTGGTTTGGGTTCAAATCAATTTAGTACTCCACAAACTGGTAATACCCAGGGGTTGCTTGGCAAAATTGGGCAGTTTTTTCAGAATCCATTAGTGGGTAAGATAGGTCGTGGTCTCGGGAATCTAGCTTATACTGGCGCTTCATTTGCCCCAGCATTGTACAATATAGGTCAGGGATTACAACCTGCTGAACAGATCAGGTATGCAGATTACAGGAATCCAGAATACAACAAGGCTGTTGGTTTGATGGCTGGTAGACGGTGGGATCCTAGTCAGCAACTTGAAGCTGCTGAAGAGGCTGACGCGGTTTATCGTCAACAGATTAGGGGGTTACCAACTTCCCTCGGGGCATTGCAGAACAGGCTTGCTGGTGCTGCTACTCGTAGATTTAAAGGTAGATCTGGTGCGTTCAGGGAAGCTCAGCTTAGGAATTTAGGTTACGAAGGAGAGGAAGCACAATTTAGGGCTGGTTTAGGTGCACAAGATGTTGGTACAAGATTTAATGTAGAAGATATAAATGCTCGCAACAGGGCTGCTAGACGTGGTTTCTTGGGCAGTGCCGTGACTAATATGCAACAGATAGCAATGCAAAACAGGTTGATGAGTAATTTGAGACAAATGGACGAGAGGTTATTTAATTTGGCTCAATCTATGGTACCGAATTATCAATTTGATGAGGATTATAGGTTAGGATTTAGAAGTTAAGATATGGCAGTTAATAGATATGATATACCGGCACAATCAGAGTTCATAAATACTTATGTGCCAATTCCATTTGAGCAAATGGTGGGTGCTGGCCAAGTACAACAGCAACGTTACGATACTGCTAGTGCTGCTATTGACCAAAAGATGGCTGATGTAGCTAATTTACAAGCCATACCTAATTCGGTAGATGAAGATTATGTTATGGGTCTAAGGCGTAATATGCAGGATATAGTTGATAGGTATGCTGAGAAAGACTTAGGTAATCCTGTGGTCATGCGCCAAATAAACGCTGAGATACGTGGTATAGCAGATCCCGATAGAATAAAGAGAATACAAGATTCTTATCAGGGCTGGACAGCTAGAACTAAAGGAGCTGCTCAGTTGAGTGCCAGGGGGGAATACAATGAATTGCTAGAAGGTATCAGAGATCCGTCTTTGATGGGTCGTTATGATTCTAGTACTATGGGTACTTACCAATATTTGCCAGGTGCTTATGAGGATCCTACTCAAGCTATGCGCACATATTTTACTGATATTCAGGAGAGAATACTTCCAGTTGACGAAATGAGTCCTGAATCGCAAGCTTTGAGTAAGGAAGGTTATACCATAATGGGAGTGACGGAACAAGATGTAGACAGGGTAGTTGAGGAAAACTGGCGTGATTTTGCTAGAACTGTTACTGGTCAGAATGAATGGGAATTGTATAAGAGGCAAAATCCGGATTGGCAAGAACAAGGAGTAACCAAGGAAGAGGTTGTTAAAGGAATGCTTAGGGATATTGGGGAAAGGTTTTATAGACAACAGCCAGCTGGTAGTAGATATCCGCAAGGTAAGACGGGTAGTCCATTTACTGGGGGTATAGTTAGAATAGGTGAGACTGAATCCATACAGATGCCCTCAATAAATCCTACTGTTGTTAGAGATCAGTTGAAGGATTTGCAAAGTAGGTTAGCTATGATGCCTGAAGGTTCTGCAGAACGAGCGGACGTTGAGAGGAGTATATCTGAATCTGAGGATATGCTAGAGTTCTTCGAAAAGCAAATGGCTGAGTCTCAACATGCTTTCGATCCAGCAGAATTTTTCAGCAATTACGAGAAAGCTGGAGGTAAAAAATACGGTACTGTTGAAAAGTTTGAAGAGGCAGTAAAGGAATATTCTGATCAGGGTAGACGTGAACTTGGTAGTCAAGTTATACAGGATTATCAAGTACCCACAAAAGCAGAGTCTGAGTTTAATAAGGCTATAGATGAATATTCTAAGCGTAAAAAATCTTTTATAGAAGAAGGTCAGTTTGCTATCAATGCTAATGTTATAACTGGTACAACTGGTAGCAAGGAGTGGAATACTTGGATAGGTAAATTTAACGATCAAATAACAAAAGATGTTATTAGACATAGTACAGGATTTACCAGACCTTTTGATAATCAGCAGTTAAATGTTATACTAGAAGATAAAAAATATAAGAATAGGGATAGGACTAAGGATCAGGTTGCTCTTACAGATGCTGTTATGGATGGGAATTTGCAATATCAGATTTCTATGTTTGACGAGAAAGGGCAACATTTAGGCAGTGAATTCGTTGCTCCTCAGGGAGAACGCGGTCAAGATGATGCTAGACGTCAATTATTGATGGCTGCTAATGAAATGATGAATGAAGGTGCTCGTTATGCTTCATTAACTGGTGATCCTAGTTTATATCAACAAGGTGCTCAAACTATTGCAAATGCTTGGTTTAGAGCAGATATACAGAAAAGTGGTTTTAGGAACAAAGTAACAGGGCAATTACCTGTTGCTGATCCTGGTCGTACTAACGAACCAATTCGTTTCGAGTTAGAAGAAGGAACTACTTTAGATAATCCGTCATATAAGCTGTACATACAAAATGAAGACGGAACTAAAGATTATTATAGAAACGTAAGTGGTGATTTCGTTAGGGTAGGCGGTGAACAACAGCTAGCCGCATTCTTGGCGCAACTGTACGGCGTAATACAATAAATATGCCAGTAGTTAATACACAGGTAGATCCTACTACAGGGCTTCAGCCCTCACCTAGTAGGGGAACTGGAACTGTTGTAGGTTTTGACGTACCTACCCCAGATCCGGATATACAGAAGATAGACATCTCCAAGTACGAAAGATACGTACCTAAAGGAGATGTTTTTGTTAATGTAGGTTTAGAGTCAGCTCGTGCTGCTGGGCAAGGCGGTATCGAACAGTTTGGTGCTATGCTTAATCAAGCCATAGTGGGTGAGATTATAGGTGGTACCATGGAAGGTGTTGGATACCTATTAGATGCAAAGCAATACGGCGATTTGATTAGAGGTACCGAACAAGAGTTTGGTAATTGGTTTAGCGATTTGGGGAAGGGTTTAAGGACTTGGACCCAGGATGTCACACCTATATATACAGATTATGAGCCGGGGTCATGGTCTCCTGGTAATTGGTCATGGTGGATGTCTAATATGCCGTCTATAGCCTCTACTTTGAGTCTTATGATACCCTCAGCTGCCGCTGTTCGTGGTGTTTCTGCGTTGGCTCGTGCTGCTAATTTATCAGCTAAGGTAGGTAAAGCTACAAAGTGGATGGGCAGGGGTATTACTCAGGCTGTTGTATCCAGACATATGGAGAACTTGATGGAAGCTTCTCAAACTGCTGAAGAAATAAAGGAAGCTGCTATTGCTGCTGGACAATCTCCAGAAGAAGCTAAGAAGTTAGCTGCTATTGCTGCTGCTGATTCTTATAACCGCAACTGGGTTATGGTAGCTCAGGATATTCCGCAATATTTATTGCTTGGTCGTGCCTTTGGTAAAGCTAGTAGACCTGCTACAGCAGCTGTAGGTAAGCGTATGGGGTATAATTTGGCCCCTGTCGTTGGCCGAAAGATTGCTGCTGTTGGCTGGGATATGATTGGGGAATTTGGTGAGGAGGCCTATCAGTACGTAACTGCTGAAGAGTCCAAACATTTAGTATATAGGACATTAAATCCAGAGTTGGATTCATCTTTTGACGAACGTATGCAAAGCTACCTTCGTGACGGTGAATTGTGGACTGCTGCAACTTTTGGTGCTTTAGGTGCAGGTGCCATGCAAACTGCTGGTCGAGCCCTTAATGACGCTATTGCTGGTAAGGGCAATACCGAGAATGCTAGGCGTGTAGCTAATATAAATGCTTTTGCTCCACAGATAAAATATTGGGCAGAAGAGATTAGGCGTGCTGAAGACATGGGTGATGTAGCTGCAAAAGCTGAAGCTGAGGTAGGTCTTGGTGCAGTTATGGGTAGCAGAGCTGCTGCGGTTGGCGGTCTTGCGGAGACTATAGATATGGTGGAAACCATGTATAAAGAAGGCGGACCTACAGCAGAGGATCTTGAAAGATTTGGTTTAGATGAAGAGGATGCTAGTACTATAAAGGAGAAATTTCCTAATTTAGTAGAACAGTTAAAGAGGGTAGGTGAACTATATGATTACCACAATAAAAACTTTGATAGTGATCTAGCGGCTGCTATGGCTCAGGGAGAGTTTCGTAGGGAAGAACTTTATAAGAATAGTGAGATTTTAAAGTCGCAAATAGAGGAACAAGCTAGTAAAATAGTTTATTATGACAGCTTGTCCTTGATGGGTAAGCAAATACTTGATTTCAACACTGAGATTAAGGCTTATTCTAAGAGAGTGGCGGCCCTCAAAAGAAGGCTTCAGAACGATCCTAACCTCAAAGATAACCCGGAGGGTAGGAAGCAGGTAGAAGAGCAGCTAGCGAGCTCTGAAAGGGCTCTAGAGGAGCTTATTAGCAAAAGAGATCAGGCTGTCAAGGAGAGATCTGCCGAAGATAGGGCAAATGATCAGAAATTCGAGTCTGAGATGACTCCTGAGACTCAAGAATCTGTTGGTAGATTGTATGATCTTAAGTCTAAATTGTCCTATTCTGAGTTAGCTTTGATGTCCTTGGAACAACAGATGGAACAACTCAGGCAGGCCCAGAAGGAAAGAGCTAAAAAACCTAAGAAAGAAGCTGCTCCTGTTGAACCAGAAGTAGAACCTGAAGAGCCGGCTGAACCTAGAACTGCTGAGGAGAGGGCCAAGGAAGCAACTAGGAGAAAGAAGGAACGTGAGGAGGAAATAAGACAAACAGCTGGTGAGGAAGACACTCGGCCAGAGCGATTGCTGGATATGGCTAGTAAAGATTATACCATCAATCAGTTATTGCATTCCGGTGGAGCTAAGTACACGGGCTTTCTAAATAATGAGCCTGGTATATTCTATTTCGAGGGTGGTCAGTTTAAGTTTAAGGAGGATAAAACTGGGGAAGAACGTATCTTAGAAAAAGACCATTTGTCTGGGAAGACTCTAGGTTCTATAGGCGCTGTATTAGCCAAACATTCTTTGTTTGACACAGAGCTAGGTATAACGAATGGTGTTATAACCTTATCTATGGCTGGACTGGAATATGAAGTTTTGCCGTTGGATAGACCTCTAGATGCTATTAAAGTTGAAGATGGGTTGCCCGTTTCTATAACGGTGTACAGGAAGGGTACGAAAGTACAACTTACGTTTACCTCTCCGCCTTTTGTCCATGAAATGGCATATGGTATAGCTTTGTTAGAAGAAGCCAAAGAAAGAGTGCTGACAGATTATTTCAAATTAGATGACAATAAAGGTGTACGTGTAAGAGATCCGGAATCGGAAGCAGAGAAGGAATACGAAGTTTACAATAAAAAGGGAAAATGGGTTGTTGTTAACCCAGAAAGCGGCAGAACAATCAGGAGAGATAGCAAAGTCGCTAAGAGGGTATTAAAAGTTTTTAACGAGGATATCTATTTCGCTATCGAAACTGATATTGCTGGAATAGGCCAAAACATAAGTAAAGAGGAGAAAAGAAATGAAATATACAGAGGTGTTGTCTACCTTAGACCCCCAACTCCAGAGCAAACTAACAAGTCAGCCGATGTCTCAACGGTTCAAGACCCTAAGGGAGAGACAGGAGAAGAGGTCACAGAGACGCCTGAATCCATTGAGCGTGGCGAAAAAGCTGAAGGTAGAATAGTAGATACGTTTGCCAAAGATAGGGCAAGTGAAGAGATTGATGAAGAAATGGCTAAAGAGGATGCTGAAAGGCAACCTGATACCATCCAAGGTACATCAACAACTGTTGAACCTTTAGCTGATACAGAGATTCCTTCTGAGCACAAGGCAGATCAGGGAGAATATGCTGGTACAATAGGTGACGTTGATCACATAGGGCCAGGCAATAATATAGTTTATAGTAGGCCGGACTCTGTTGTGGCTGTTTATAACCCAGCGTTTGTACCGGAATTAGACAAATTGCTCTCGGATCCTGCAACTGATATCAAAAGCATTACAGCGGAGATAACTATTGTAGAGCAGAATAAGAATGGTAAGTGGATAGCCGTTGAGGTCGATAAAAAGATGTCTGACAAGGAGATAGGCAATTTAGATATGCAAGTTACTGTCAGACATAAGGGAAAAGTTATATCAGATAACGTATTTTTACCCCTGTTAGACGGTAAGCTTAACATAAAAGATCCTACAGATCGCAGCTATTTGCTAGACCATCGTAAACGGGTAGTGTCGGATAGTTTGGCTGGGAAGAAAACTATAGTAACTATATCACGTTCCCCGGGTAAACCTAATAACACTGGTGTTAGTAAAAATATACTTCAATTACTGACTGAAGCTGGGAAAGAACTGAGTGATGTAGACTTTGCTTATGGGGATTTAAACAAGGTTCCCCATAGTTTGCATGGATTGCATCATGAAGTGGCTCACAGGAATGCTTTGACAGTGGGTCCTGGTAATGTTGTTATGATACACAACATGACCCCAGACCAAGGAGTTGTTGCTTCTAAGGTTAATCCCCGCAAATTAGGTACCAAACATGCTACTATATTGTGGCAAGCGTTTAAAAATGCGGCTACAACTGAAGGAGCTTTTGGTGCTGTATACAAAGGAGAGGGTGTAAGTGGAAATGTTACCAACGGTGAGGTTATAAGTTTCCTAACTTTTGCCGGAGCTATCACTAAAGAGAGGATACAAGAGGGTGCAATATGGCTTGCTGATAAGGTTTTAGCTTTCAAATTCAATAAAGGCAACCCGTTTATAGAATATAATTTTGATCTAGACACGTGGGATACTACCAAATTATATATAAAGACAGCTACTGAAGAACAAATAAATGATTTTATAAATTTTGCGGCTGAACATAAGAATTTCTCTATTGATTTTGATGTCTTAGGGGCGTTAGTTCCTAATAGTTTTACCATAGGTGATATAAAATTCAACAAAGGACAGTCTTTCTTGCATGAAGCGTTGGCTAATGATATTGTTACGACTGATCTTGAGTTGTATTCAGGTAAGTCTGCGTATAGGTCACCGTTGCTTATACTTAATTTTGAGGGGCCACAACCTATTGCTCCTACACCAGCTGAGCCAGACGAACGAGAACTTGCTTTTGCTGAAGATGGGGCCATTCCAGAGCCGATAAGCGCAGAAGAAGCAAGGGCTGCAGAAGAAGCAACAGCTGAAGCTGAGAAAATCAAAGTGGGGGATATAGTGGTAATGAGACCGTTAGATCCGGTTACTGAAGGAGTTATTAAAACGGATATACGGCCATTTATAGTTGACGAAATTAAGGAGTACGAAAGAGACATATTAAGTGCACTGGAAAGCGGGGATGCAGATATAGCGGCTGCTGAAGAAGCTTATTACGGTATTCCAGGTCCTGGAGAAGAAGGTTATGTGCCCTCTATGGTAGCAGATTTGACCCCAGTAAAATTAGAAGGTGGAAAGTGGGTTGTGGACGTCGACGAAGGGAGAGACCCGTTATTTGGTGCTCCTATGGGTCGCCTAATGAAAACATCTATTAGAAATGAAGAGATAAAATTAGGTATAGAGCCAAAGGAAAAACCAGGTGAGACTCTTGATGATATACTTAATAAGGATATACCATTCAGTCACCGTACTGGTGTGAGGAACGTACAGGAAAAGATAGATCTTAACAAGGATTTAGCGTGGTTACGCGATAAGTTAGGTGCCGTTGATCTTCTCAGATTTAATGAGGTAGTGTCTATGGCTGTACAGAAGGGCCGTGAGGTAATGGGCTTTGTGTATAAGGGTGCTATAGGTATATTTGAGGATGCCAAGCCTGGAACTATACAACATGAAGGTTTTGAGTTGGTGTTCAAGCATTATTTAACACCAAAACAACAACAGAGGGTATTGAAGGAAGCTAAAGAAAGATATGCTCCAGAATTGTTGGCTCATTATGTAAAAGATAGTTTAGATGATTTAACAGATAAGCAAGTTGCGCATTTTATAGCAGATAGATTCATGGAATTTGTCGAGAGCGAAGGTGAAGTTAAGCCTGATGGTCCTCAAATGCGTAATTGGTTCCAAAAGATTTTAGATTTTATAAGGGCACTTGTCCAATTTAATAAGTCTGAAATAGAGAAGCTTTTTGACGCTATACAAAGGGGAGATTTTAGGAATAGGGCTGAAACCTTTACTAACGATCAAAAGGAGATTATAGTCCAGAACCTTGCGTACAGGTTAATGACAGAAAACAACATTGACAAGTTTGAAAACATAGAGGAACTTGACTATACTTTAGTAAAAAAATATTTAAATGACAGGTTAGAAGGACTTAGGAAAGCACAGGAAATAAAGGCTAATGTAGATAAAGCATTGGAAATAGCTAAACTAGCTAGTGTCCACGAACGTATACTTATGGAGTGGAATGAGTTTGTTGAGCTGACTAATGATTATCTGGGGCAATTAAATATAAAACGTAAGGAGGGAGAACTCGTTGGAGACACAGAAGAAAATGAAAGAAATGAGTTTGAAATGTATGACAAAGCTCCTTACGAAATATCAGCTAAGGATAATGTTTTAACAGAGATAAAACTCCTGATATCATCATTACCTAGAGGAGAAGTTGTAGATGGAGAGAAAAGAGGACACTTAGACGATCTTACTGGTATGTACAGATTTGTTGATTTTGGTACTATGTGGTCTGATCTCATACATGAAATGCACGATGCCCTCACCGATACAGAAATGATACGTAGACTTGAAACTAGAGCTAGGAGATCTCTACCTCATCATGTACTGTTATACGGTGGACCAGGTAGGGTTGGTCTTATGAATGGTCCGGACTCTCTGCGTGTTAAGTTTTTCACCACAATGCGTAAGCACAGAAATGATTTTGTGGATTTCAGGTATAACGTGATTGGTGATGAAATAGTATCAGCCGGTATAAGATCTTCTTTTGTCCGTACTCAGGCTACTAAATATTTACAGCAGTGGGGCCAAGAGTTTTTCCTTTCAAGTTTCTTCAATCAAACAACTAAACAACCTAATAGAAATCTAGCGTCTAAAACTGTTGGGAGATTTGGTAAATTTATACAGGAAGTCAGGAATGCTTACACTGGTGAACAGTTCACTAGAGAGCAGTTTAATGACTTTTACAGGCAGATCTTAGGTTTTTACAGAGATTTGTCTATACCAATGGACTCAGGTACTTTAACCCAATTGCTTAGCAGAAGTCTCAACGAACAGCAAGCACTACATAATTTTGTTGTGTATGATATGAGTAAGGTGTTCGGTGTTGGTGGGTTGTTACACAACATAGCTACCGGTAAGAAAATCGTTAATGCCGCTAAAGATGTAGTACAGCCACGTGACTACTTTAAGAACGAGTCTAACATAAGAAAGGTGGCTAGAGCCCACGCTGAAGATAACCCACACTATGCAGAATCTGCCATATTAGGACCAGGAGGAAATACATTCTTTGTGTATTCACCCCCCTCACCACTTACTGATCTTATTAGTAAGTTAGCGCAAAGTTCTGAACAGTTGGCAAAGTTGGCCAATGTCACTTATAACAAGAATTCCCAGTATATTAGACAAATACAAGGAGGAGCCAAAATTAATGTACAAACACTCAGTTCATTTGTACAGGAAGCCAGTGGTGAAATAAGTAGGGACTACCTTGAAATCAGTCCTTTGGAAGATTTTGTGTTAAAGGTTTCTGCTGTACAGAGTAATTCAATACCTCTCCCAACTTTAGCGGAACGTAAGATGATGTATCTGTGGTCAGGTCTCGAAAGAGTTCAAATGATTGATGCTATAGTGGAGGATGGGGAGATTGTTATACCAGAAGAGGTTATCAGTATTTTTGAGGGATACAAAAGCGATGAAACCGCCCGTATAAGAGAAGCTAAAAAAGCTGTAGATGATGCCATAGAATCTGGTAATTACAAGAAGTTAGTAGAGAATTACCACTATCAAACAGATGATAATGGTAAGCCAATATACAAAACCAAAGATGGTAAGTATACTGGTAATGCCATGAGATATACTCATTTTAATAGTAGCAAATCTGTAGAGGAAATAATTGATGATAGAATTAAGGATACTATAAAGATGGCTGGTGAGCTAGATGTTATCACCGTCAGTGAGGGTAGAGTGGTATCTAATAATTATTTACCTGAGATTTACATAAAGAAATTTAGGAAGAAATTTGGTAGTGACAGATTGGCTGTCGAAGCTTTGCTAGCTGAATATACTGTTAATACCATGATGTCGGCTATCGAAACTGAGAAATTGTTGGCTGGTGATGGTGCGTATTACAAGTTAGCAAATGATGAAGTACATGATGATAGGGTGAAAAGACTGGCTATACTTGCAGCTTCTGGTGATAAGTTGGCATCTAACATGGTTAATCCACAGGATCCTTCATTAGCTAGAAATGCCTACAAGGTTATTACACTTAATACACAAAAATATCGTAGCGAAGAAATATATGATGAATTAGTAAAAAAACAAACTCCAGTTTACCAGAAACTTGGAATGACTGAAGAAGCTGCTAGAGCTTTAGCTAAGAGTAAACTAGGAGCTCTTCTTGAAGTAGATCCCACTGACGCCCAGGTATATATTTCACCGGAAATGTACAGGCAAGTTAGTATGAGGTTGGGTGAGTGGAATAGTGATAAACAAGAGGCTTTTGATTTGTTGCAAAGTGAAGAAGAATTGTCACCAGCTGACGAGATCAAAGCCATGAGTATTGTCATGCAACCCTTGAAACTCGTTTATTTTGAACAACACTTTGAGGGTACGTTGGGTATACCTGTGCTTGACAAAATGTCACTGGCTACTATCTTTAAGAAAGTTGCGGCTGGAACCCAATTAGAACCATTGTACAACAGGATGGTTGATAGTAACAATCCTATTGATGCTATTAAATTTGATTCGGCTGTCAAAGCTGGTGCTCGTCAACAAGTAAATTACTTTACTGATGATACCAGGGACAATGTTGATGTTGATGTTTTAGCTTCGGCTCCTGTGTATGAGCAATTTTTTAGTGGTTTATACAGGCAGGTGGTTACAGATCCTCACGAGGTTATGAGACAACTGCTGGGCACCCAGATGAAAAAAGTTGCTTTATCTAACATACAGCCCACCGGTAAGTACAGGATGGGTGGTAAGCAAGTTAGTGGTACTGAGGTAATAGAAGCTGTTAACAAGGCACTTAGTAATTTATCAGACAGGGGTAGAGCACGTATACTTAAGAGACTTGAATTAAATGAAAGTGACCCAGAAATACGTGACCCAGAGGCATTGCTTGAGATGCTTCATAGTGAGGGGGTTACGGCTCGTATGCCTAATAATGTAGTAGACGCATTGGGTGTAGATGAGTTGGGCGATCCCATATTAGAACTTGATGCCCTACCTGACAGGATGTGGATTGAGAATAGACTTATGTCGATAGTATCCAAGAATACAGTAGATTTGAAAACTGCTGGTGGTGGGTTTATACAGATGTCTAACTTTGGTCTGCGCGATGTCAATGCACTAAAATCTAGTGATCTTAAACTTTTCAATGAAGAGGGTAAGATGGAGATTATGGTGTCTGTTGGTTTGTTTAGGGATGTCATACCTGGATATAAGGAAGGTAAGGTATCATATGAACAGGCTAGGAAGTGGCTGTCAGAGAATCTTGATGGTATAGGGTATAGAATACCTACACAGGGTCTAAACTCTGTTATCGCTTTTACTGTAAAAGACTTCTTGCCAGAGATGGTTGGAGATACTGTTGTATTGCCTACTGAATTTACAGCACTGACAGGTTCTGACTTTGATATTGACAAACTGTTTATAGCCAGATATAACTATAGAGTTACCTTAAGTGGTAAACTCAGACGTATAAAGTTTATTGATGTAGATACTTCTAGTGCTGAAGGACTTACTACGCTTTATGAATCTAAATATCGTTCTTTGCTGAATTTATCGGCAGAGATGGAAAAGATAATTAAAGGAGATGAGGCTGTCGATAAACTGCTAGCTGCTATGATAGGTGAATTGCCAGAGTACATCACAGATCATGAGTTGGATGAAATGTTTAGAGATAGTGGTAAGGATTTCACATCAGAGATTTATGATAAAGTTAAGGAAGTTGCCGGTACTATACCTACTTTAGAGGAATTTACAAGAGCTAGTTTTGGTAAAGATATATACGAATTAAACAATCGTTTAGCAGTTGAGAATAGACTATTGGATGCTTATACTGCTGTACTTACCAGTCCATTGCATGTTGTAGATAACTGGACACCATTAGGAGCTTATACAGATGATCTGAAAGATATAGCTAAGGAGGTACGTAAGGCTGAAAGAAAAGATGAGAAATTAAAGGCATTAGAAGCTGTAGCGCCTAGGTATCAGACTGAAGCTAAGCTTAAATTTACTGATAGCAAAGCTGGTATCGCCCCATTTGCGTTGAACAATGTACATCATTCGTTGGGGCAAATAGCTGGCTTGAGACTAGAAACACCAGAAGCATTAAGTGAGGTAGATACCATAAATTATAGGGAAGGGTTAATGGATATAGCCCAAAAAATGGGCACCGACGGTGTAGCCATAGTGGATTGGCTGTCAGCTTTTATTGACGCACACGTGGATGCCCCAAAAGACCCGTATATAGTAGACCTAAATATCGGACCAGCTACGTATAATGTTGCTAGTATGTTACTCAGAGCTGGTGCTGGTGCAGAATTTGTTGGTTACTTGTTGTCACAGCCTATAATGAAGGAGTATGCTGCCCTTAACAGGAGTTTAAAGGGTAAAATAGGTGGTGATAGATTTGTCAGTGCAATTGGTATCACACGTAAAAGATACCTAGATAAGACAGCTGAGTTTGTAGTGGGGGCAGTAGATAAAACTAAGCTATTGACAGTGCCTAATTTAAAGAAAACTTTGAAAGGTACTACTGCAGTTACTGCTGTTGGTAAAGAAGGTGCACCAGTTGCTTGGCATGCCGCACAGGTAGCTATACTTGATTGGTTTAAGGCAGCAAATGATGTGGCGTATAAGCTTAATGATGCCGTACAGTCTAGCCAAATAGATACTAAGAGGTTTGGGGCCAATCTTGTGCAAGCCAAAGCCTTTACTAACAGGTTAGAAAGGGTATTACGTGATAAAGTTGTTGTAGGAT
>Ga0180438_10005978_pt1 | contig 16663 bp, 34 predicted proteins | sample SS_ome_12_FD_132455 | JGI IMG/M metagenome (GOLD analysis project Ga0180438, IMG submission 132455) | Hypersaline lake sediment archaeal communities from the Salton Sea, California, USA - SS_3_D_2 metaG | ecosystem: Environmental > Aquatic > Non-marine Saline and Alkaline > Hypersaline >...
CCAGATCGCGCTTGGCCTTGTCAGCCCCGCTACCCCGCAAGTCCGCACCCTCAACGTCGCCGTCCGGCATGATCGTCATGCCATTCCGGAAAATCCAGACCCGCTCGTTTTCGTCGCCCCGGTAGCCGTGCGAGAGATACCAGACGCTATCCGCCTGGAAAACTCCCCACCCGTCCGGGAGACACCGGTTGATCCTTTCCTTGCTGGTGACAGTAGGCCACCCGCCGTTATCCAGTACGATCCGGCCGTCCGGATAGAACGTCACCACATCCGTCTCGTGAAGCCGGAGCGCTATCGTGTCGCCCCGCCTCTCTAGCGTTGTGTTGCCGTGTACCTTGCGCCGCTCCCGGCACCGGCCCTGCAACAGCGCGTCCGCCTCTGCGAACGAACCCGCGCACTTTTCAAAGCTTCCCATATGGAACCTCCCGATTCCGTTTTGCCTTTCGTCAACCACGAAACAAGTATAGCACGAACGCCATACTTTGTCAAGGGGTAACCAGAGCGCACCGTGTAAGGTAATATACCCCGCCCGTCGCACGGTGCCCCTTTACGGTGCCCTTGACTGTAAGAGACTTCATTCCTTTGAGCCCTTCTGCAATGGCATTGACGGTATGCCCATAGCTCAAGGACCCCAAAGTCATTTCTTCAAGCTGGTCCATGAACCCAGTATTCTCCGCCGCCTTCACAACTGCGATTGCGCCGTTATCATCCCGAAGCTCAACCACGATTTCAAGCGCCTTGTGACCATAATACTTCGGATATCCAGGCCGCACGTCAATCCGCTCAATCTTGCCGGTAACCGTATTCCGGACCTTGCGCTCCGGCATGGCTGCTTTGTGGTTGCGCCCCATTTCACGCTGAACACAAGCCGTCTGTTTTTCACTCAGGCTCCCGCGCTTGAATACCTGCTCTCTAAAGCTCTCCCATATCTCAGCGGACGGAAGACGCGGATACTTCAACGGGTCCGCTCCGGCATTATGCCATTCCTGAAGCACCCGATCGCAAGCTTCATGAACACGAGCGATATGCTCGTCCAAGAACGCCATGATCGCAGGGTTGGCCTCAATGAAACGCTGAACTCGTACCAGCCGCTCCCGCTCCGTCTCTTCATCCGCCAACGCTGCCCGGTATCCTGCCGCCTGCCTGTTCAATCCGCTGACAGTCTCGCCAGTCAATACCTTGACGCACGATGAGCCTACAGTGTGAACTATGCCCGTCTGATTGTCCTTGATGCGATACAGACAAGCATAGAGCACCGCTCCGCACCGCTCGCACTTGCCGATCTCGGAGCGCTCATCACCCTGCCGGACCTGCACGCAAGCTTCGATTGTCCAACGCGGCATGTCTGCCATGGAACCTCCAAGCTCCTTTCGTCGTTCAACCTTACACAAGCATTATAGCACGAACACCATACTTTGTCAAGGGGTGTCCGGATTCCTTACTGTCAAACGCTCTGACACCTCAGGACAGACCTTGCCCTTCCTCACGTTAGAGCGTGCCCCTTTCCTCACGTTAGAGCGTGATTCTTAGGATCACCCCCCGCCCTTCGCCGCGCCGTCCCGCCAGTTTCGGCCCGTCTTCTCGGTTTTCCAATCCTCTGGGTTTTTACCTCCCGTTTTCCTTTCGTCCACTACATACCTGTATTATAGCACGGAAGCCATGCCTTGTCAAGACCCCCCTTTCGGGTCCAGTCCAGACAGCCTTTCTCGCATACTCCTTCGGGCCCGGTCCCATGACAGGCAGGACCGGGCCCTCTGGTTTACCGCACTCTGGTCACCGTATACGCCTTGACGGCGAATCTCGGAACCACAGCCAACGAATCCCCGATGCGCAAATTCATGATTTCGATTTTGCGCCATATCAGATCAGGATGATTCTCGAAGAGCTTTATGACGCTCCAGATTTCACCCAGATATCTGAATTTCATCGGATCACTCTTCCGGATTTCGTGCCGCCTCTTCGGCACGATCATCCGCGATTTTGATCATTTCGCATGCCTCGTTCCGGCTTCGGTAGCCATGATCATCCACGCGCCCCACCATGCCCTTGTCGGGCACTTGAACCAGAATCCACATTTCGCCGTTCTCGTTGTCGTTCACCACGAGCGAAGAATCTTCACCCCGGTACGATTCGAGTCGGACCGCAATCAGCCGCCCGGCCATGACCCTATTTCTCCAACACCGGCGCAAGGTACTTGATTGCCGCTGTCACTCCGACGATCGTAGCCGTGCAGAACCGGACCGCTTGCTGATTCAGGTCATTCGCCGCCGACTGGATTCCCAGACTGGCAACGTGCAGACCTCCGGCGTCTCCTGCCTCCAGAGCGTTCGCGGCGTATTCGATCTTGCGCCGAATCGTCTCCAGAGCTTCCCATGACTGGTTGATGGCGTCCTTCTTGACCGCCTCCAACTCCTTGTCTATGTCCATACGGAACCTCCCTTACTCCATGCACCCCGGAGTTTCCACTTCGGCTTCCCACTTCTGCCGAAGCTCCCGAAGCGTCGTTCTGTGTCGTATGCCAAACCGCATCACCCTGAGAATCGAGACGTCTTTTCCCAGGTACTCCCGAAGCTCCTGCTCTTGCGTCTCGTGGTACTTGAATCTTTCGGGCATTGTCTGCCACAACAGCTTGAAGTGAGCTTGTCCCGCCTTGCAACAGAACCCGCCGCAATTGTTGTGACTGAATCCAAGATCATAGAGCCGGGGCGCAGGCCCCGACGTGGCTCACACCTCCTCTGGCTCGGCGTCCCTGGCGGCGGCGGCGGCGGCGGAGGCGGCGAAAGCGGCCCGCAGCGCGGCATGAGCCGCCGCGATCCCGGAGAGTCCCTCATTGGGGCCATAGAGTGAATCCTCCGAGCAAGGCGTCACACGCGCCTGGATGGCTGCTCCGTCGGAATCGCGCCAAATCCAATAGCCTGACTGTCCCATATATGAGTTGGACCAATGGGCGCCGCGCCGGTAGCCGCGTGGTAGCTTATCTTTTTCGTATATGTTCATCATGTCATCCTCCTGTGCCCGGCCTTGCCACCGGGTAGGCCCCGTAGCATCCAAGCTTTTGACAGTCCCGCGCCGAAATGAGCCATGCGCGAATCAGCCAGTTCGAGAGAATCTCAATCACGCGAACACCGCGACAATCTGAAGGTACATTGCCGTAGCGATGCCCTTGTGCATCAGGCCCTTGACGAACTCCTCAGCCGCCCGGCGAGTGTGGAAGGCGTCTCCCGTGAACTCGCCGGTCTTAATGCTACGCAACCGATAGCTCATATTCAGAACCTCCCTTGTCCTTTCGTCTTAACCTTCACCCTGAAATATAGCACGGACACCATAGCTTGTCAAGCCCCTAGCCGCGCATATCAGCAAGCATATATGCGCACAGGGATACCCCGGTACAGGTGTACCCAGTAGGGCCGGGTGGGGCCGGGGGGCACCGGGGCCGGGTGGGGCCGGGGGGCACCGGGGCCGGGCCAACGGGGGGCTCCCCGGGGGGGCGTCCCCCTCCACCACTGCCCCAGGGGGCGCGACGACCTTCGGGATAATGGACCCCTATGTCTCTCTATATTTTTTTATTTTGACTTTTGTGGTACAGTTGAGTCGCGGGGAGGAAACCGCGACATGGGAAACTTGATCAACTACAACCGACGGGCAAGTGCAGAAGAGCGGGGGTAGAGATTCAATCCATGACAGGGGCGGGACCTCGGGGAGTGCAACCAGCCCCGGGGTTTCGTTTCTCCGCCCCTCAAGGTATACTGTCTTCATGACGATAAGGACCGTCCGTGGGCACTGAAGCTCAGCCTTCCCCCTTCATCGCATCCGTCGGCGACACCGACTCCTTTCAGCGCAACCTGAAGACCATCAGCCAGCTCTGGATCGATGAGGACAGCCGCAAGTCCAGCCGTCCGACCCTCGGACCGAACATAGACGAGTACGGTCGTCCGATTCCCCTCACCCAGACCGTCAACAACTCGGTCGTCCACTCGTTCAACGTTATGGCGAGTCGGATTCGCCGCCATCTCCGCCCTCAGCTTCGTCAGCCCTTGCCGTCACACGACCTTACTGCCCTGGCAACAATTCAACAGCGATGGTACACAATCGTCTTCCTCACCGCCCTGGCGCTGGCTCTGATAGCTCTGAGCTGAGCAAGCTCGGCTGGCTGCGTGAAAACATGGCCGGAATTGTTTTCATCATCGCTTTCCTCGGCACAATCGTGATCGGCTGCCTCAGCTTCTTCTGATCTTGCCGTGAGCTCAGCTTATCGGCCATACCGTATCGATTGAGACAACGTGATCTTGATCGTGTCGATCGCCGCCAGCGCCGCTGTCCTGCTCTTTGCCTTCTGGGATTGACTCTTCCTTCAGCCCTGTTCTGTCCCGCCGCCGGTTCGGCGGCTTGACAATCCGGCAGTTCAGCTCTATTCTGTCTCTCAGCCTCACCGAACTCCTTCACCGTTGTTCGCGTGATGGTCGCTCCGGGCCGGGCTCTCGCCAGTCATGCGCTCGGAGCTTTCGATTTTATCCACGAGGAGTGCCCATGATCGTATTCGGTATCGTTCTGGTGGCTGTTGTAACCCTGATTGCCTTCCCGCTGGCAGTTCTGAAGGCGGAGAGCTGGTGGAAGGGGCGTTGACGTCCCTTGGCGCCCAGGGGTAGGATCGAGACAGCCAAGGTGGAATCCACTGCGGCTTGGTAGTGACCCCGGTTGGGATGATCTGCATGTGCCCAATCCCTTGGAAATGAAGCCCAGCCGGGGTGGCTTGATAGTACCCCTGGCCGGTGGGTGACCCGAAAAACCCTTCTTAAAGGCCGGCCAGGACTGAATTCATGCCCCGATAGCGGCCAAAAGCCCATTCGGGGCTTTCTTTTCCCCTCGGATATGGGACTTGCGCGATAACCCTAGTTGTGGTAAAGTGTGTCTGTAGTTAACGAAAACGAGACGAAAAGGAGGACGACGAAAGGATGTGTCCGATAATTGCGGCTGTTGTGGCTGGCGGGATGGGTCTGTGGGCCTGGAAGTGGCGGGTTATCGCCCCGCTGACGATCCTGACTGTGGCATATACGGTCTGGTGGGTGTGGTTGAAGGTGTCGTGAGGGCTGTAGTAATAAATTCTACAGGCAATACCCCTGTTTTGGGGAGCCTAGCCGAGACGGCTCGGAGGAATCCGTGAAGAGACAACTGAAGAAACAGAGGGAGGCGAAAGAGACGTGACCTGCCCTATGGTTCCGTGTCCTCAGAATTGTCCTTCGTGCGAACACTATCGCGTCGATCACAACTCCTGCAACCTCAAGCACTATTTGTCGGCGGTTCCTGGAGAAGGAAGAGAGATGTATCCCAACGGGAAGCCGGAGACGAGCAACTGCCTCGTTTCGCATCAGATCGAGCATCCTCGATCTCTGATCGGCAAGTGTTGCTGCATCTGCGATCTCCACGCTCCCGTTAGGGAATTCAGAAGCAAAGAAGAGAAGTTTCTTGGCTGGGCATGTGTGGCGGCAATTGTGATCGACAAGCGATTCCACTCCCCCGTTTTCTTTTCCAAGAGCAACCATGGAATCTGTGAGCTGTTCACAAACAAGAGTGAGAGCAAGAAATGAAAGTCACCAAAGGCGACGAAGTCATGATCAGAGAGATCGTCTGTCCAACGAAATGCTCCGATGAAGATCGCTCTCGGTGCAAAGACAACTGCGATCTGGTCAGTCGACTTCTGGATGCGGCCGGTCTCACACGATCGAATGCCGCCCACAAGCAATTGGTGTCTGAGCCACTTCCTAAGACGGCTCGGCAAAATTCCGTCACACGAGTCGACCGGAGACGCATTCCGTATCCGGTGAACGGAGGATGGCTGCCTTGTGAGGAAAGACCTGGGCAACGGTGCATCGTTCGCTGTTCAGAAAACATCGACGGAACCTGTTGGCCCACGTTCGCATGGTGGAGGAGGAGAGGAATGGTGGATCGTAAAGAGTATTGCGGATGGATCAAGCAACCGTGCGACCAAGCGGACACTATGGATTGTCACTTCTGTCCGCATATGCAGAAAGGCGCTCCGTTGCCGCCTTTGTACATCTGGCCGGCAAAATCGGGCTATTCGGATTATTCATCAGGCACGTCGGGTTGGTCGGGATACAGCGGAGACGGAGGATACTCCGGGTACTCTGGCGCCGGTGCGTCCGGATACTCCGGATACGGAGGCACATGGTATCCGCCGAAGCCGGGATTTTCTTCGGGAAGGCATAGAGAGAACTTGGCGTTTTTCAATGGCGTTATCCTTCTCCTGGTCATCGGGGCCATCGTGCTGCTGGTGACAATGTTCATCCGATGAAGTGCGATTGGTGCGGAACCGAACTTTCCGTCGTCATGTATGCCTGGGATCATCTGGTTCTCTGCCAGAGAGACTACGAGGTAAAGAAAGAAGGAGGAACGCTCTGTCTGAAGTGCAACGATACCGGTGTACAGAAAGTTCCCAACCCGATTGCGATCGGAACTTTCATAGGCGATCTGCCTGATCATGGACACACAGCTCACGCGCCATGCGACTGTTCAATCGGACAGAGATTCGACAAGAGGTTCAAAGAAAGCTTGAAGGAAGTTTCAGAGAGATTCGAAAAGAAAGGTGGACTATGAGGTACAACGAATTCCGTCCGTATCGACACGGAAGGAAAAACTGCATGAGCAATCGACCGGAAGGCTACATGAAGAAAGTGACGGGACAATGCAGCGATAATATCTCTCCGAACTCCTGCGCTATGCAAGACGATTTGGGCTTCTGTCACTCTAAATATCGTTGTAGTTTGAAGAAGCCGGAAGCGACTCAGATTTCTCGAAGAGACATAGTCAGAGGAACTTCCGGATTCCAGGCTTTCCTGGCAGACACATCTGAATACTGGCTGAACAAATGGTGTCAGGAGAATTGTCAAACGGGAAAGAGTTTGAAAGAATGCCAATCAAACGGAGCGGCATGCAATCAGGCTCTCAGTGTGCGCAGACTGATAAGAGACATACTGTGGACGAAGGTAGAACTTCCTCTCCGACGAACTCTTTCTCTGCGTGAAAAACTTAGGGAGAGATTTCGTCGGGTACTGGCAAAATACAAGCTGAATTCCAACACAATGCGGTCCGTCTTGAAACAAATCAACAAGAAAAGAGAGAGCTTCGGACTGCCGAGTGCTCTTGAAGTGGAAGAGTGTACCGACAAAGAATTCGGATTCTTTATCGGTATGTACGAGAGACAGCAACAAGAGAAATTCAGGCTAAGTTGGCTACAGAAAAGTCGCTAGCTTTATCGACACAGGAGAAAAACTACATGAGTATCGACTCGCCATTCACGAGAGGTTCAAAAGAACTCAAAGTTTTCAAAACATACCCGGAAGACCGCATGTATCCGGTACTCACTCGGCTCTGCATCGAGATCGTTCACGCGGCAAGACATGGACGGATACGTCAGCAACCGCAGATGTCCGGAGCATTCGCGGCGCTGATCGCCGGCCTGGACGAGGAGACGAAGAGATACATCGCCGTCCACCTGCTAAGTCGTCTTGCATACGACGATCTGTGCTGGCTGGAAGACCTTATCAAGGTGGCGCGGAAAGAAAGGCCTTATCTTCACCCAACTTCTGTCAGTGGAGAAGAGAGCCTTGCGATCAGCAAGAAGGCGGATTCGTCTGCCCTCACATGAAAGGATACTCGGGATACTCCGGGTACTCCGGAGATTCTTTGGAAAAGGAGCAAAAGTAAATGGAGTGCGCAGTATACAATCCCAGGCACATGATGATAGCGGCGGCCTTTCTGGCTTTCGCCATAATCGGATTGATTGTGTGGTGGAGCTTCAGGCGAACCGACCGAGACATGGAGACCGTGTACTGGCCGGATGGTCGGAAAGTTCACGATCCGAAACGCGCCGCTGAACTTCGTCGAATGCACATGGAAGCAATGCTCTGGAAAAAGGGCTGGGAGAAGTGGACGGCGAGATGGGACATGAACACCCCCCGATTCGGCAATGGCCGAGTCTACTTTCAGCTCGATGAAACCGGCGAGTGCATTTGGGAACACATCGGCACTCAACCGTGCTGGGGGCCCGTGAAGTGAAAAAGGCCAAGATCGATCCGAACAAGCCATGGCGAACCGTGTTTGTACGAGAACACGCCGGAAGTGGACTTCCCTACTTTCTGGTCCAGGTTTGGCTTGGTCGAGATATATTGGGTCAAGGACAAGTGGAATGCACTCGAAAGGGGCCTTTGGGCATTCAAAAACCGAAGTCTCCTCTTGAACTTGAACAAGAAGTTGATCGTTTGGAAGCGGAGATTAGAGGAAAGAAGCCCTTCAATCGCTGGGAGTGGATTGCCGGAGTATTGACCAATCAGCGTCCTGGTTGGAACAAGAAATCCAGTAAAGGCACCGAAGATAGTCTCCGTGCCTGGGAGAAAGATGAAATCTAGAAATCTGTCTCAATGGACGCTCGACAAACTTGGTTTTGCGATTACCAGGGAAGGTATTTGGTATCATCGGCCGGTTTCGTGGAGTCGTCAGGCCAAGACGACCAAGTTGTGGCGTTGGCCGTGGAAACGAGTCAGGTTGTCGGCGTGGAATCGTTACTATGGAGCTCGATTGCTTGATTCCAAGAACAGGACAGAGATTTCCGACGAGTTAGGCCGTTTGCTGTCTACACAAAGAAAGAAGTGGCTGGAAGGCGAAAAACAGCGATTCGAAAATCAGCATACTGAAATGAGTTGTTTCGGTCCGCCTAACAACAAAAAGAAGACGGGATCATGACGAGCAAAGAACTTGAACAAATACGAACGTTGGCAGCAGACCCTGATCGGCTTCATCTTCAGGGTACAGTTCTTGGGTTGCTTGAGCACATTGACGCCCTGGCAAAAGAGCGGGATCGTCTGCTTGCCGGAAACGATCGAGCGACAGACGTCGCAAATGCTCTGAACGATCAGTTGAAATTTGTAAAAGCAGAACAAGATAAAGAAATCAAGGCAGTGCATTCGCTGTGGGTGAAAGCTCAGAATAGTTGCGCTGATGGATGGCGGGAAGTGGACAAACTGAGAACGGTGTTGAAGGAGCTGTTGGATGCAGGAGACGCGATGAGACAAGGAGCGGAACTAGGGTGGTCTCGGGAGCTTTATGGCCGTTTACTAGATGCAGAATGGAATGCTCGTGCCGCTCTGCGGGAGAAAGGAGAAAAATCGTGAGATTATCTGGAGTGACAATGCCTCCGGGAAACAAGTGTGATGTACCAGGATGCTCTAACAATGCTTGTACGTCGTTGTGGACGGATGATCGAAAGGGCCGTGGAGAAGGACGTGTTCAGTTCAACATTTGCGGATGGCATTTGAAGGAGCGACACGAAACTGAGATCACCGAATTAAGGAGAAAGAATGCTCAAGAAGACGGTGTCTTTACTCATTGTGACTGCCCGGCCGGGAAAGACCCGAAGAACACAGCATGATAGTCCGAGAGAAGGATCGCTATTATTTTCAAAGTTGCGCTACAGGAAGGCACTCTTTGTCGTATCAACGGAGAAGCTGGAGGTTTCGTGCAAGCGGCCGGATGTGGCGTGGAGAGCATCTGGTGATCGGCGACGTCCCTCTCTACGATCTGCATTGCAAAAAGTGCAATCGCGAAGAGCGCGTTTGGTTTCCTAAAGACAACCCGAATGCACCATATTTCTGTAGCCACTGTCTTTACGAACGATATCTCAGACTGTGGAGCGTTCACTGGAAAACCGTTTCAACTTCCGACAAATGGCATACTCGTGTTTGGGGAATCGGAGAAAGCATCAAGTTCGTCGTTCTGATTCCTTGGGTGATTATCTACATCATAGGTCTCGTGATCTTTATTTGGGGCGTATGCGCATGGCAGAAAATTGAGGAAAGCAGAATGAACATCAACGCAACAGCGAAGAAAATGTCGAAAAAAGAAGAGTCGGTCAGATGATCGAAAGGGCCGTGGAGAAGGACGTGTTCAGTTCAACATTTGCGGATGGCATTTGAAGGAGCGACACGAAACTGAGATCACCGAATCAAGGAGAAAGAATGCTCAAGAAGTATGAGGCGTTTTTTGCATTCGCGATTACTCGCGGATATGCCGGCAAATGGTTTGGCAAATGGGTTCCCCGATTGAAGGCGGTGGTAGTACGCCACGAAACAAAACCTCGGTTTGCTCTACCGGTCGGCGTGGAGTGCGGAACGCTGGAGCAATTGCGTCGTATATTGCACAAAGAAGTAAACCGGGTCGTAGATGAGGCAAAGGTAGTGTGGCCTGAATGAGCTGCCCTCAAGTTCCTCCGCCGCCGGGAGGCTGTCTCAAATGCCAGCAGTACCACGAGCGTCTCAACGCCTGTCATCTCAAGAATCTTGGATACGCATTGGCGCCGGAATTCAGGGGAACTCTTCCCAATGGACAGATCAACTTTGCTTGTCTCCCTTGGTGGCGTCGTGACAAACATGGCTGGCCTATTGAACGAGTGATGGGCCGGCATTGGTTCTGGTACGGAGTGCGGATCGTCATTCAGAATCTTCGCAAGATCAGACTGTTGCGGAGGGGAAGATGAGCGACAAGTGCCTCATTCATAATCCGATCGAGCAACCTCGATCTCTGCGCGGGAAGCGTTGTTGTGGGCATTGGTTACTTGGGTCTGATGGCGTAGGGCCAAAAGAAGGCCGACGAACTTGCTCCCATTGATAAGCCAGCGAATGAAAACCACAATTGAATTGATCAAGGCTGCGCTGAAGATGGTGGAGGCGCTTGAGGACCTCGATCCTGGCGTATGGAGCGATCCGGTGTGGCGTCCAAAACATATGCGAATGTATCGAGGATTCCAAAATGCCGTGAGAAAATATCTTGCGGCAAGGGAGAAAAAATGAAGCAGAAGAGAAAGAAAGGTTCGCTCGTTACGCTGAACAAAGAAGATTTCTGGAAACCTGACATATCAATTCAGGACTCGTGGAAATTCTCCGCCTTCACAGGTGGTGGATGTCCAGTTCTCTTCTTGCATCATGGCGTGAAGATATGGGGTTCTGGACCGTTCAGAATTCTGCGCGACAGACTGCATTTTGCGTGGCGCGTCATTCGGTATGGCTCCGGACTGAGTGGCGACGACATTGCCCTGTCGCCGGCCGACTGCAAGAAACTGAGCGCGAAACTCACTGAGTTCGGTCGGTGGATGGACAAGAACAGGTGGAAGGGCAAGAAGCCAAAGCCTCAGCCTGTGTGCGAAGAATGCGGAAGCAAGAAGATCAAATGAGAGGATCGGAAGTGAACAACGACGAAATAGAGAAATTCATAGGGAAAGGCGACCTAGGAGTCTCTCGAGGAAGCGATCAAGAAGGAAGTTCAGAAGCGCGTCAAGAAAATGGCTAGTCCTTCAACGTATCCGCTTGAACGGAAGCCCAACAGTCCAGCCAATCAGCTTCCCGGCATGGAGAATGTGGAAGCGTGGCAGATGGGCCCGGTCTTCATCCTCAAGGGATACGAGGGTGATGGCCGCTGGCATCTTTCGATGTCGTGCGAAGATCGTCTGCCAACTTGGGACGAGATCAAGGAGGCGCGGAATCGTCTGTTGCCTCCCGACATCTTCCTGTGTCTCCTCTTCCCTCCAGAGAAATACTGGATGAACGTTCACGAATACTGTCTTCACCTCTGGGAGATACGCGACGAATTCTTGCTCAAGTCGATGATTGCAAACGCTCCTGAACGATCGGGGAACATAGTGTTGCCATGAAGAAGTTTATTGACGATCACGCCGAAAGGATCATGAAGCTGATTGAGGAACGCGGCACGGTCCAGTGGAAGGGAGCGACAACGCAAGACAAAATTCGTTCCTGCAACATCGTTTACTGGAACGTCAGAGAGCATCTTAGAAGGGCGGTTGAAGAAGGCAAGCGCTCGAAACATGACGAACTTTTCCCTCCGTGTTCCGCCAGCAACTGCGATGACCAAGAGGGCGGTCGGTGCGTGTCGGAGTCTCTGCCGTTAGAAAGCTCTCCAAACAAGAAAGCTCAAGGGCGAAACAAAGGTCTCCACGATGCAGCCACGATCGCGAGGTCCTGCAAGACGTGAAATATCTTCTTTCGTCGAATGCGAAGTATCGGAAGCGCTATCGATCTTCCCTGCGCATCTTCGGACTCCCTGCCTTTCGGTCGAAAGACGGCCATGTGACCTGTCCTGGCGCCGGCGAGTGCGTTCATGGATGTTACGCTTGTCAGGGTTGGTACGATCGTCGACACGTCCGAACAGCCAGGGAACGCAATCTGGCTCTGGCGAGGTCCGTGGCTTTCATCGAGACGATCAAGAGAGAAATCAAGAGCAGCCCAGGTCTTCAGTATATCCGTCTCCACGACAGCGGAGACTTCTTCTCGATTCGGTATTTCGAGCATTGGCTGAAGATCATGAGAGACCATCTCAACATCGTATTCTTCGCTTACACGAAGATGGTGCCGATGATCTTCGAACACCGAGATGAATTGCCGAAAAACTTCTACGTTGTCTTCTCTGAGGGCGGCAAGTGGGACGATCTGATTCGGGGCGCGTATCATCGCTTTCCTATTGCTCGTATCTTTCGCTCTGCGGAAGATATGCATGGTACTGGATTCATCAATGCCACTACTGGCGACGATTTGAAACTTGTGATGGACGGAGTAAAGAAACTTGGACTGGTGTATCATGGTCGACCCGGTCGGTGGTGGGCCACTGACGGAACCGATCCAACGCTCTTCAGGAGGAGCTGATGACAAAGTACGTTTTCGTGAACAAAGAGGACAAAGAGATTGGTCGAGCTGATTTCGATCGCCCTCTCGCGCCTGGAGATCGCGTCACGCTGGGTAGGCATACCTACAGAGTCGACGGGGTTTCCAGAATTCTGAACACAGACACCACCGATGCCGCAGTTCAATACAAAGCGGTCGTTGAATTTCTGCCTCCCGAACTGAATTACGAAGCGATCGTGAGAATTCGGAAAGCCATCATCGCACAGAGAGTGGCTGCGAAAGAAGGAAAGACTCAGGCTCTTCCTATTGTCATTCATCCCGACGTCATCGCTACGCTCGAAGATTTGTGCGATCGACTCGTTAAAAGCGATGCACTTATCGAGAAGGTCGAAAAGGACCTTCAACGAGTCCAAACGAGAAACGAGGCGGTCGCCAGATACATCAGCGGAATGTATTGGGACATTCACTATGTTGGGAAGGGAATGCCCAAGCCTGAATGCAAAGACTGTGAGGCGATCCAGTCAGCCAAGAGGTCACTGGAAAGACACTCTGCGCTTCAGATACCGTCGGAATCCATTCAGATGTTTTTCGACGGCTGGATCGATCGCTATGCCGGCGTCGAACGGACTCACTGTCCGTACATGGAGGGCAATTTCTGTTCCACTCTCATTCTGGACAAGATCGAAATCTGGCAGAAGGGTTGGGATGCGGCTGACAAAGAGATCAAGAAGCACATTATCGATCCTCCTCCGAGTCTCTTCTGGGAAGATCGTCCTGGTCCGTTTCCGCCGCGTGTGGAGTGAAGGAGGGCGAATATGCTGATATCGAGATCGGGAAACAGCCATACGGCTCTTCTAGGAGGGGTTCTATGCCCTCGGGCACAGTGACCCCTAAACCCGGGCAATGGGCCCTCTGGAGGCGTCGTATGGCGATTCTAGGGGCATTCCTGGGGGTGTTTGTGGCCGGAATGGCTGCTCAATGGCTTATTCAGAGCCGGGAGGCCCCCCTGAAGCAGGGAGAGGCTTACTACTGGACTCTTGAATCAGGTGGAGTCGTGTTGGTCTGTGTCTCCATGGACAGCAACGGGCGAGCGGTAGTCGAGGTTATCCAAGAGCAGTTGTTCGAGGATGCTAGAATCAGAATGCGTTCAGTCAAGTTTGGACGAGCGAGGAGAATGAGATGACAGGGCGGTATCGCTGCTGCAACTACGGAGCAAAGGTTGATGCCGCCGAAAGACTCCGTGGGGCGTAAGGTGGCCCAAGGTTCGCGACCCGTCATTAGCCAAGACCTCGCATACCGCATGAGGGAATGTCTGCTTGAGGAGGAATGGCGGCCTGCATCGGAGGTTGTTGATGAGCGTTTCTGTCCGTGCTGTGCTGCGTATGAGGAAGACGGACATGAAGCGGGCTGTAAGTGGGCAGGTTTTCTTGCTGAAGTGCGGAAGGCGGGGAAGGGAGAGTGATGACTCAGTTCATTCCCGCGCCAAGGATCGTCACGGATGAGATGGCTGTCTGCGCTGAAGACGTTGGTGGTCTTGTGCCCTGGTACTTCGGCCGGACGTGCTACGAGTTCCACGCGATGCGCACAATCTACCATCCGATTCCGCTCAACTACATTCTGCGCGGACTTCTCCGTCTGAGAATCTGGTGGAACAGGTTCCGTAGCCGGCCGAGCGAGATCGACGAGTACATTCAGACTCTTGTCAGAGTTGAAAGAGAGAAGGCGTTTCGTCAGGGAGAAGAGCGCGGCATGGAGCGCGGTATCAAGATGACTCTCATGGTGACTCAGGAGAAGAAATGCTGAGGATCACGATCGAAATACTTCCCTTCGGTTTCGAAAAGAACAAGCGTCACCTGGGCACGGCCACGATCGCGAACGACGGCACCGGCACTCTTAAGACTGGTAATTACACATACAAGCTGTCGAAGTGGGGTCGGCCAGATGCAGTCTGGAGACGCGGACACATCACCGGATTTCCTCGCGGCGGCCGAGGATCGCTTGGGCCGTGGGACTTACTTTTCCGCGTTTTGAAAGACGCGGTTGGAAGGAGGAGCATTTTGAAATGAAAAAATTCATTGAAGCGAAAAGAGAGTATCAGCCGAAGCGTTGCGACGAATGCAACAAGATGCAGCATCCAGAGATCAAGGGCAAGTATATGCATCCGGTCATCATGGTCTACATTAAACGCGGCAACATGAGAATTCGTCTCTGTGCTTCGTGTGCAGAGAAATTCGGCGAACGTCTGAAACCTGACTGGCCTGATCCGTCGGCGAAGAAAAAGAGAACGAAGGAGAAGTCCAATGTCGAGCCCCAACAAAACTCCGGATCATAGCTGTCAGCATCAAGCGGTAATCCGAACGACGGAGCAGGTAAAGCCGGGCGAGCCTATCGTTCGGATCGTTTGGCGTTGCGCCAAATGCGACAAAGAGTTCTTTGAGATGTCGAGATTGGAAAGGACGAAGCTCGAGTTTGAAATGGCCCGGCAAAGCTTCGAATCTCGATCCTGGAATGATGCTATCGACATGTGCATGCGTATGATCAATCCAGGCTATTGGCTGATCTACACTGGCCCGGGCGGATTCGATCCAGAGCCAATCCAGTTCAAGGCCATGAAGCGCCTCAAGTCGATCAAGCAGCAAGACATCTCGCTCTTCCCCCTTCACATGCAGGGGGACGTTCACAGAAGAAATACGAACATCATGGCCGGCCACAAGCTCTGCAAGAAATGTGACGGCACTGGTAACGAAATCTATTCGATGTACAAGAAGTGCTCGGAATGCGGCGGGAGTGGAAGCATTCCTCGTTCAGAAGAAGAACGGCAAGCTTGGGACAAAACACAGGAGGACATCGAGATGAGCGACGAAGAAAGTCCAGACATCTGTCCGGATGAGCCAGCGAACGCAGAAGAAAAAGTGACTGAAGCTCCAGAGCCAGAGACGTCGGATAAGGAGCCTGACGATGTACGCAACATGTTTGGAGTCTTCGCATACCATCTAGGAACTGTTGCGAAGGAAGGTGTTGTCGTCGGCCGTTGGCCAGGCAACTTCGTTCTTCGTGAAGAGGCGCTGAACCTTGCGGCATGGTTGGCCGCATTCGCTGATCCGACTCAGAAGGATTTCCCTGCTCTTCTGAAGAAGGTTGTCGATCTGGGAAACGAATGAAGTCGGCGGCCACGTTTGAAGACGAAGATATGAAGAAACGCAAACGAAAGGCTCGCATTCCGTTCTACGATCTGGACCTTCCAGAGTTCGGGGCGACTTTCATCGTTGGAGGCGGGAGGCCTCTTGTGCAACTGGGAGGAATTCTGGATTCCCAGACTGGCATGGGTAGAAACAAAACGGAACGCGAACTTGAAGAGTATGTGGACGGTGTGATCAAGGTATCCGCCCAGGACATACAAGGACGCATCTATAGCTTGATAAAGAACATGCCGTGGTTCTGGTCGAAGAAAGCGGTGTTGAAGGCGATCGAAGAACTTAAGCCCGAAGAAGTTGTCGACTATCTGATGCTGGGTGTTGCGAGACAGAGATGTCTCGAACAAGCCAAACATCGCATCTCCGACAAGCATCCTGTTCTCAAACACATAGATCGCCAAAAGGCGAAGAGGAGAAAACGTGCTAAAGCTCGGTAACGTCGTCACAGTAAAAGTTGGAGATGATGGCCGCTGGATAGCTTTCCTTCGTAACGTCAGCACGACATCGTTTGACGATCGTTGTGCGGCATTGGAATGGGCAGCGGATCGTATATCTGAAGAGCTGGAAATTCGGTATGCAGTTGAACCGTCCAAAGACCACTGGACGATTCGCATTCCCAATTTCAGCTTCTTCTCGTATACCACAAGAGAAGCGGCACTGGAATACTGTGTTACGGTGCTGGCTTCGAAACTCAAAAGAAAACCGGAGAATCCCGATGAGAAAAAGCGATCTCGCAGGAAGACTTCTTAAGGCGGCCCGAGCGGCCTA
>Ga0180438_10005979_pt1 | contig 16661 bp, 14 predicted proteins | sample SS_ome_12_FD_132455 | JGI IMG/M metagenome (GOLD analysis project Ga0180438, IMG submission 132455) | Hypersaline lake sediment archaeal communities from the Salton Sea, California, USA - SS_3_D_2 metaG | ecosystem: Environmental > Aquatic > Non-marine Saline and Alkaline > Hypersaline >...
CAAAGAAGGTCATGGCTAAGGCAAAGATAAAGCGACGCCAGGTGAACCAGCGAGCCAGGTGCTCGATCAGGTTCAGGCGCTCGTCGCTTGAAGAACGGGCGATACTATTCTGACTCATGGTTGCCTCCGTTCACTCTTCTTCCACGTGTCGCATGACGATGCCTACATAGAGCACCAGAAACACGACCAGGATGAGCAGCAAGATCATGGCATTGGCTGCCCCTTTGCCAAAGTCATTCAGTTTAAAACTGAACTGATAGGTCAGTACCGGCAAGACGTTGGTGCCAAAGCCACCGCCGGTCAGCAACCAGATGTCATCGAACTTGTTAAAGGTCCAGATCAGGCGCAGCAAAAAGATGGCGCCCAGCACATAGCGCAACTCGGGCAGCGTCACGTACCAGAACTTGGCCAATTCACCAGCGCCGTCCACGTCGGCGGCTTCGTACAAGGTTCTGTCTACGGCTTGCAGACGCGCCAGGATCATCAGCATGGCAAAGGGAAAGTAACGCCAGGCCGTGAACACGATGACGAGGAGCAGCGCCAGCCCTCTTTGCGCCAGGTAAGCCTTGGGGAGATCTATGACGCCCAAACGCATCAGTATGTCGTTGAGCACCCCTGAGGGGCGGGGGTCCAGGATCCATCTCCAGACGAAGGCAACGCTGACGATGGGGGCGACATAAGGGAACAAAAACGTGGCCCGCGCCAATCCCCGGGCACGAAAGGGGCGATTGAGCAGTAGCGCCGCGATCAAGCCGACAACGATCGTTACGACTGTCGAGACGAACGAATACACGACGCTGGTGACCGCCGCCCCCCAGTTTTGCAGCCCCTGAAACTTGAACGCGAAATCCCGAAAGACGGCGCGATAGTTGTCCAGGCCTTCAAATTCTGCCTGAAAGACGTTACCGAGTTCTTTGAGCCCCACGTTGTGAAAGCTGATCCAGATGCTAAAGATCGCCGGAAAGAGGACCACGCCAAAGACGATCAACGCCGTGGGCAAGATCAGTATCCAGGCCAGGCGCGCTTCCTGGGCCTCGATCGAACGCCACCGTCGGCGCGCCGGCGGTCTTGCCTTTTGAGCTGAAACAGTCATCGTCTCTTCACCTTTCGGCCTCTAGGCCCAATTACAAGTTGGGGGAACCTGGCGGCTTTGACGTGTAGGCTACGAGCCAAAGCTCGGCCGAGCGGTGGGGACGGGCCTGAGGCCCGTCCCCACCATTGATCGTGACGATAGGTCTACTCCTGTCGCTCGGCGAGTAGCGCCTCAACCTGTTCCTGGAGCCACTCGGCGGCCGTCTCGGGCGTCATGATGCCCTCCAGGGCGATGTTGCTGATGGCCTGGGGGATCAACAGCCGGGCCTCGATGTCGCCGACCACGGCGCGCTCCGTCGCCCCATAGTCCGGGCGGAAGAGCCAGCGCTGCATCGTCTCGTAGCCGTTGGCGATCTGATCCAGCGTCTCGGACGAGTAGGACGCGAAGAAGGGGCTCAGGTCTTTCCACCCATCCACCGCACTCTTGAGCACGGGCACCTTGCCAAAGGGAGCCAGGGTGAGGACGTCAATGTAACCTTCGGTCAAGAAATACTCCACCACCATCTGGGCCTCAGGATCGGCGCCCTTGGGGATGGCGAAAGTGACCAACTGCCCGTAGGAGGCAGAACCATTCGGCCCCACCATCTGCGATGCAAAGCCGGTCTTGAGCGCCAGGTCCTCGACGGGGATCTCGACCTTGCCGCCGCCCGCCAGGCCCGAGCCCTCTACCAGGTCGTCCATGATGTAGGTGCTGTAGAACAGCATGCCAGCCTGGTCAAGCTCGTAAGCCTCCCGTGCGCCTTGCCAGTACTGTGGGCCTGGCAAGGCGCAACGTTGAAGCTCCGAGTAGAAGCGGAGCGCCTCAACCATCTCCGGCGTGTTCATGGTGACGTTGCCTGCCTCGTCGAAGGGCCAGGCATTGTTCGACATGGCCACCTGCTCAAAGACCTGATGCGGGTAGTTCTGACCCGGATCCGTCGCCAGCGTAAGGCCGTAAAGCAGGTTGCCCATGCCGGGTAGGGCATCGCAGGCAGCGTTGATGTCATCCCAACTGATCGGTGGGTTTAGACCTGCTTCTTCGAACACGTCGGCGCGGTACCACATGGCCTGGATCCAGCCGTCAAAGGGGATGGCGGCGCGCTTGCCGGTGGCAGGGTTGGTGACCATCTGCAGCGGACCGGCGCGAAAGTCATCTTCGCCGACGCTCGCGATCACGGCTTCGGCGGCGTCCTCGTCCAGGATCTCGTCGGCTGCAAAGGCCGCTACGCGCTCGACACCCATGCGGATGATGTCCGGCGGGCGGTTAGCGGCCAGTGCGGTCGCTATGCGTTGCGTCACGCCTGCCTCCTCGATAGGGACAATACGCACGTCGAGCTCGGGGTGCTCGGCCATGAATCGCGCGGCGACCGCCTCGTACGTGTCCACCCGCTCTTCCTCGTTGTCGGTGGACCAGAACTCAACGATGGTTCTCTCGCCAGCGGGGACCTGCACCACGACAGTTTCCTTCACCACCTTCTCGACTTCGACTTCCTTGGTCACCACCTTTTCGACTTCCTTGGTCACCAACTTCTCGATGATTTCGGGCGTCGGCGTGGCACAGGCGGCCAGGAGGCTCATCACGGTTCCCAGAAGCAAAAGCAGTGATAGTGTCTTTTTCATTTTCTCCTTCCTCCTCGCTCCTTGAGACAGATGTGGAGCGATCTGATAGGGGTTCCGATACAGTCGTCAGAATTGCTCGATGGGCTACCTCCTTTCTTGGACTCTGGCTGATCCGCATCGCTTGAGACGAAACGAGAAACTAACCGGATTCCCGCACGATAAGCTGAGGTTTCAGGAGCACTTGCCTTTCCTCCAACGCCTCCTGCCGGATAAGTTGGACGAGCATGCGGCACACGGTGATTCCGATGTGATAAATGGGCTGATGCACAGTCGTCAGCGGCGGGTAGGCGTGTTCGGCCAGGGGAATGTCGTCAAAGCCAGTGATCGCAATGTCCTGGCCAATGACCAGGTTCTGTTCGTGAGCCGCCTTGAACGCCCCGAGGGCCATCAGATCGTTGCACACGACGATGGCCGTGGGCGGGGGCAAAAGACTCAACAACCGCCGGGCTGCCTGGCGTCCACCTCGTTGTGTGAGATCGCCAAAGGCCACCCGCTCCTCGACAAAGGATAAACCGTTCTTCTCCAGTGCTCTCTTGTAACCGTTCATACGATGGTGAGAGAACATCAAGCCGTCGGGGGCTGAAATGTAGGCGATGCGGCGATGCCCCCGGTCGATCAGGTGTTGCGTCGCCTGCTCTGTGCCACACGCTCCATCCACATCCAGCCAGGGAAAGTCAAATGCCAGGTCGGAGCGGCCAAAGGCCACGAAAGGAAATCCTTGCTCGGCCAGATAAGCGATGCGCCAGTCCTTCTGGCGCGTGCGGACGACCAGCAGCCCATCTACGCGCCGGCTGCTCACCAACCGGTGGTAAGCTTCTTTTTCCTTTTCCTCGCCCGGAGGACGGGTGGAGACGAGCAAATCAAAGTCGTGCTCGGCTGCCTCGTTGCCGATGCCGGCCAATAACTCACTAAAGTAGGGATCAGAGAAGCGCGGGCCAAAAGTAGGGATGACGAAACCGATGGTGTCGGTCCGGCGCTTTTGCAGGTGCCGGGCCGTGGCACTGGGATAATAGCCCAGTTCCAGCGCCACTTGCTTAATGCGCGCTTTTGTCTCTTCGGCGACGTCGTCGTAATCGTTTAACGCTCGCGAGACGGTGGTCACGGAGAAGCCCGTCGCCGTGGCAATGTCCTTGAGAGTGATGGGCATGACATTCCCTGATAGCAGCGTGCCGATTCTTGTGAAAGAGGTTGAGAGACTTGAGTGATGCGGGTTGCTGAGAGGATGAGCTGCAATGATAATCCAAAACGTTTCGGATACAACCCCATTATACTCCAAAACGTTTCGGATGTCAAGCCTTTTTTTCTTGACTTGTGACCGTCAGACCTGGAGCAATACCCGATTTGTCAGATAGCGCGATCAATGTTACAATTGAAGCATCGTTGGTGACAACCCGATGGCTGAATCCTCTGGCGCCTATCTGAAGGATCGTTCAGGGCTGGCGGCGGTTCTCCGTTAAATAGCTCGACCGAGCCTTCGTCCCGACTTCATCGAGGGACTCGCAAAAGTCTGTGGTACAGTAGGAGCACTGAGACTTTTCAGGCAGGTGGGGATGAGAGGAGTGGAGTCATGCAGATCACGCGTGTGGAAGTCTTGCCCGCTGAATTTGGCCTCCGATTGCCTTATCGAACAGCCTATGGCGACGCAGTGGATCGCGTCGGGGCGGTGTTCATCCGGGTAGAGACGCGCCAGGGAGACGTGGCCTGGGGTTGCACGGCGGTCGATCCGACGGTCACCGACGAGGCGCTGGAGGATGTCGCCCGGGTCTGCCGGGCCTGCGCCGACCGCGCTCTTGACCTGAACCCCCTCGACACCGCGTTCGCCCTGGCCAAGCTGGCCGAACTCGCCGGGGACACCTCGCCAGCTCTGTGCGCCTTTGACATCGCTTTTCACGATCTGCTGGGCCTGGCTGCCGGCCTGCCTCTCCATCGTCTGCTGGGCGGTTATCGCCATCGGATCCAGACGTCTATCACTCTCAGTGTGGCGCCAGTCAAAGAGACAGTCGAATTGGCCCGCCATCGCGCCCGGCAAGGCTTCCGCATCCTCAAGCTAAAGGGCGGTCTCGACCCCCAGGAGGACGTCCAACGGGTCCAGGCCGTTCACCATGCCCTGTCCGATCTGACGCTGCGCCTCGACGCAGACCAGGGGTATACCGTCCAACAGGCGTTGGATGTGGCTCGCTCCTTGGAGGGCAAGTTGGAGATGCTGGAGCAGCCCACGCCGGCCGATGACCTGGACGCCCTGCGAGAGGTCACCCAGCGCAGCCCGGTGCCCGTCCTGGCCGACGAGAGCGTCACCGGGCCGCCCTCGGCACTGGATATCGCTAGCCGACGTGCAGCTAATGGACTTAGTGTCAAGCTGGCCACCTGCGGGGGATTGGGCTGCGCCCGCCAGGTGGATGCCATTGCCCGGGCTGCCCGGATGTCCACCCTGGTGGGCTGTGTCAACGAACCGGCGTTGCTCATCGCCGCCGGGCTGGGCTTTGCGCTGAGCAGCCCTAACGTCCGCTACGGCGACCTTGACGGGCACTTTGACTTGATAGGCGATCCCACCGTGCCCGGCTTCCGTTTTGAGGAAGGCTGGCTCATTGCCACCGACGTGCCCGGCCTGGGCTGCACGGTCGAACTATAAGGCGTGGCCCGAGAGCGGGCCCGTGCGCGGCGCAATGCTGTCCTGGCCAGGGGCCCAATGAATGGGGTCCTGGGGAACGCCCTACCAGTCCGCCAGTTGCGTCGCATAGAGGTCTGTCACCACCGCCAGCATCTGCTCACCTAGCTCCACCGAGGCCAGGCGCGGGTCGGTGCCAATGACGCCGTGGGGGAAGCGCTGGCGAAAGACATGCTCGGTGAGCACCTCTATGGGCCCGTTGTCCAGACTGTGCTGCGCCCGCTCCAGCCGCACCAGGTCAGGGCGCAAGCTCAGCACAGGAGCTGTCTCTCCAGCGTCGGCGTGCCCCGGATAAGCCACGCCGAGGGCTGCCTGGAGCAATTCGCTCATGGCTGGGTCACGCCACCAATGACGGAGTTTCACCACCAGGTCGGGCAACTTGCCCAGCACATTGGCTAGCGCCACCTGGAGGGAAGCCGTGTTGCCGCCGTGACCATTGATGACAAAGACCCGCCGGAAGCCATGGCGATACAGGCTGTGCAAAAGGTCCTCCAGCACATGGGCCAGCGTCTCCGGACGGAGGCTCAGGCTGCCCGGAAAGCCCAAGTGGTGTAGCGACATGCCATAGGGCAGTGGGGGAGCCACCAGCACACCGGTTCGCGCGCCCAGGCGGCGCGCCAACTCTGTTGGCACCAACGTATCGGTGCCCAGCGGCATGTGCCGCCCATGCTGCTCCGTGCTGCCGACGGGCAGGATAACACGGTCGTCGCTCTCCAAGTAGGCCGCCACGTCGGGCCAGCCCATTTCAGCTAGCAGATATGACATGACTATCCTCTTTCCTTTCCCCAATTAGAGTGTGTCTGATGGTTCATCATTGTGATTCAGACCAGGAGAACCGGTCCCGAAAGGGTTCTCGGGAAGCTCAAGATCACGATCATGATTTTAAAGGGTTTTTTCAGAAACCCTTAGGGTCTGGCTGATACAGTTTATGCTGCCGGATGTACGCCTCTACCGCCCGCGGCACCAGGTATTTGATGGATAGCCCCGCCCGAATCCGACGTTGGAGGTCGGTGCCCGAGATCTGTAACAGCGGCATGTCCAGCAACTGTACCCGGGCGATGGCTCCTGGCAGCAGGTCGTCCAATTCTCTCAGATCTACCTGGTGCCCCGGCCGGGTCAGGGCGACGATGTGACACAGGCGGATGAGTCGCTCCGGCTTGTGCCAGGTCAAGAGTTCCGCCAACGAGTCGGAGCCCATGATAAAATAGAGCTCTGCATCCGGTCCGTACTCGTCGCGTAGCAGCTCAACTGTGTCCACAGTGTAACTTGGTCCGGACCGGTCTACGTCTACGCGTGACAGGGTAAAGTAGGGGTTGTCGACGATGGCCAGTTGGACCATTTTCAGACGGTGTTCGGTAGGACTGACCTTTATGTCGAGCTTGTGCGGCGGCAGGCCTGCCGGGACAAAGACCACGCGCTCCAAAGGCAGTCGCACCCGCACTTCCTCAGCCGCGACCAGGTGAGCGAGGTGAATGGGATCAAAGGTTCCTCCGAGAACTCCTACTCTCATGAGCGGCTCCTCAGAAGATAGAGAATTGCTTCCAACGCGCTACCGCCAATGGCCCGCGCCTTGTCAGAGATGGTAAAGCAGTGTTCGACGGCGGCGCGGGGGTCCACGTCACCAACCTTGCAACCGTCGCGCACCGTCAGGCCATCGTGCAGAAGGCCGCGCAACACCCCATCGATCTGAGCGACGACCGGCTGTCCCGACACCTGAGCGATCGCATCGCCTGCCTGGACGATGTCGCCGATTTTTCGCTGGCCCACAAAGAGGCCGCCGGCTGGCGCTCGCAGCAATCGTCGGGCTGCCTCACCCCCTACCCTGCCGGGTATGCCAGTATCGGGCTGCGCCTGCCCATGGTAAGTGATCCGGCCCAGATGGTGGCCCCGCTGGGTTTCAACTACGGCGTGGCAGTCTCTTCCGGCGGTGAAGCCAGGGCCCAGCGCCACCACCGCCGGTGCGGCGGCGATGGTCGTGCCGGTGTTGCGCTTGGCCATGATTGCGTCCACCACTGCGTCAGGGTGGAGCCATTGCACCACCTGCGCCTGGGGATCCACCCACACCGGCACTTTGCCGGCTGTCAGTGCGCGATCCATGCCCGTCTCATCCGCCACCCGGCAGGCGACGACCCCTTCTACTTCCCAGACCTCTTCGTATACCGCCGAGGCAAAGGCCACCGCCCGCCGAATGGTGAGCGGTTGTGGCAGTTCCGTCGCCACCACTCTCATACCAGCCCGATGCAGTCGATGGATAACGCCAGTCGCCAAGTCGCCGGCGCCTTTGACAACGACCAGGATCTGGTCGAGCATCTTACTCCCCTGTTGATTCAAGAAACGGCCACAAGCCAAAGCGGCCCCGGTCTCATGCGCTCTACCGAGGGCCGCTTCTGTCTGGTGTCAAACGACCGGTCTACGCTGTATCTCGCCACTGCCAGTCTATGGGTCGTTCAGTCTGGGTCAGCAGCAAGGGTTGCGACCGGTTGGCGATGGTGTCTTCACTGACAACGCACTTGCGGACATCCCGGCGCGATGGAATCTCGAACATCACGTCCAGCAGCGTCCGTTCGATGATGGTACGCAGGCCTCGGGCGCCCGTCTCCAGTTTCATCGCTTCTTCTGCCGCCATGACGAGGGCGTCCTCGGTAAAGACCAGCTCTACGCCATCCAGGGCAAACAGGCGCTGGAACTGCTTGACGATGGCGTTACGCGGTTCGGTCAGGATCCGCACCAGGTCATCCTTGTCCAGCGGGTCAACGCTGACGGCCATCGGCAGACGGCCAACGAACTCGGGGATGAGGCCGAATCTAAGCAGATCGTCGGGCGAGACGTGCTGTAGCAGGTCGCTCTCGCTCCACTCTTTCTTGCCGTTGGGGGCTTGTGTCCCCGGGAAACCGATCTGACCTCGCACGCCGATTCGCTCGGCGACGATGTCTTCCAATCCGTCGAAAGCGCCACCACAGATAAACAGGATGCTGGTGGTATCCAACGGCAGAAATTCTTGCTGCGGGTGCTTGCGTCCTCCCTGGGGAGGCACGTTGGCCACGGTTCCCTCGATGATTTTGAGCAGCGCTTGCTGTACCCCTTCACCCGACACGTCGCGGGTGATCGACGGGTTGTCGCCGGTCTTGCGGGCGATTTTGTCAATCTCGTCTATGTAGACGATGCCCCTGGCGGCACGGGCAAGGTCATAGTCGGCCGCCTGGATGAGGCTCAGCAGGATGTTCTCCACGTCCTCGCCGACATAGCCCGCCTCGGTCAACGATGTGGCGTCGGCGATGGTAAAGGGCACGTCGAGAATGCGCGCCAGGGTGCGAGCCAGCAGAGTCTTGCCACAGCCAGTAGGACCGATGAGCAGGATGTTGCTCTTCTCCAGCAACACGTCGTCTGTCGGCACATGGTGTGAGATGCGCTTGTAATGGTTATAGACAGCCACAGAGAGTACGCGCTTGGCTTGATCTTGTCCGACCACCCATTCGTTGAGGTGGCGGTAGATCTCTCGCGGCGAGGGGATACGCTCCAGCTTGAACTCTGGCGGTGGGACTTGCTCCGCCTCCTCCTCCAGGATCTCCTGGCACAGTGTGACACATTCGTCACAGATGTAGACATCATCCGGACCGGCAATGAGGCGATTGACTTCTTCCTGGTTCCGCTTGCAGAAGGAACAGCGCGGCTCTGCTTGACTCAACATCACTCTGCGTCTCCGGCTGGAATGTCCGATGAGAGGATCATTTACTCCTCTTCTTTCTGCCCGGCGGGCTTGAGCACTTCATCAATGATGCCGTACTCAGCTGCCTGTTCCGCGGTCATGTAAAAGTCACGATCGGTGAAGCGCGCTATCTGATCCTCCGTCAGCCTAGCGTGTTTGGTGAGGATGGTGTTAAGGAGGTCTCGCATCCGCATGTACTCCCGAGCTGCGATCTCGATGTCGGATACCTGTCCAGAGACTCCCCCGATCGGCTGGTGCAGGTGGATGGTGGCATTGGGCAGCGCATAGCGCTTGCCTTGGGTCCCGGCTGTCAGCAGGATGGTGCCCATGCTGGCCGCCAGGCCCACCGCAATGGTAGAAACCGGTGATCGAATGAGCTGTATCGTGTCGTAAATAGCCAGGCCGGCGTTGATCTGCCCGCCCGGTGAATTGATATAGAACTGGATGTCCTTGTCCGGGTCTTCGTTGTCCAGGTAGAGCAACTGGGCCACGAGGACATTCGCCACCTGATCATTGATGGGTGTGCCCAGAAACACGATCCGGCTTTTCAAGAGCAGGGAGTAGATGTCGTAAGCCCTCTCGCCCCGCCCGGTGCTTTCTATCACCATTGGAATAAGGTCGTTCACGCTGTCTGTTCCTTTCCTTTCATTGCCCGTTCTAGCATCACTGACGGGCCATACAATGACTATCCACCCGCATCCGGAGCTTTGTCGCGTGGTGTCTCATCTATCATGTCTTCCGCGTTCTCTTCTACCGCCTCTCCGGCCGTCTCTGCTGGCGCGGTTTCTAGTGTGACTGTAGTTTCTTCTTCTTCCTGTGGCTCTGCCATAGTTTGGGGCTTGTATTCCCCCCGGGCAATGGCCTTCAACGTGTCCATAGCAGACTGGGTGAGCAAGCGGTTGCGCAGCGACTCGCGCATCCCTTCACTGGCCAAGGTCTGACGAAAACTCTCCTCTTTGTCGCCAAATGCCTTGGCCATGCGGTCAATTTCGGCGGCAACGTCGGCTTCGGCGACCTCCAGCCCTTCTGCCTGGACCAGTTCCGCCAGGACTAGTCCTCTGCTTAGCCGTTTCTCCGCCGTCTCCCGCATCGACTCGCGATACTCGTCCCGGCTCTGCCCGGTCATGACCAGATAGTTTTCCAGGCCCAGCCCGCGCTGCTGCAGCGACTGATCCGCGTTTTCCATCATGCTGTCAAGTTCGCGCTCTAGCATCACGGCTGGAAACTCGATGTGGGCCTGATCGGTGAGCGCATCAACTGCAGCATTGGCATAGTCCTGTTCTGCCTGAGCCAGGGCCTGAGCTTCCACCTGTTGTCGGACGCTGGCACGCCACTCGTCTAGGGTTTCATAGTCACCCATGGTCTTGGCCAGTTCGTCGTCCATGTCTGGCGTTACCCAGACTTTGAGGCCGTGCAGGTGCACCTTGAAATGTGCCTCTTTGCCCGCCCAGGCGGTATTGGCGTGATCTTTTGGATACGTCAGGGTGAACTCGTGGTCCTGTCCGGATGACATGCCCACGATCTTTTCGGTAAAGCCAGCCACTGGGTAGTTGATGTCCTGGCTGACCACGACCGTTCGCTCCTTCACATCTACCACCACTTCGTCGCCGATGCGCCCCTCGATGTCCAGCGTAGCCACGTCCTCCAACTCGGCTGGGCGTTCAATCGGCTCCAGTGAGGCATTTTCTTGCTGCAAACGGGCCAGTTCTTTTTCCTCGTCTTCGTCGCTCACCTCGGGCGGTTCCCAATCGAGGCGAAGGTCTTGATACTCACCCAGGTCCACCACCGGTGCGACAGGCAGCGTGAAGGTCATGACCAGGGGATCGTGAGAGCTTACCTCCAACTTGGCCTGGTCATAGGGTTCCAGTTTCGCTTCTTCCAGGGCCTCCTCGTACCAGCCCTGTCCTTCGATCTCTACCACTTCTTCCAGCAGCGCTTCTCGCCCGACGCGACGCAAGATCACGTTATACGGTGCCTTGCCAGGCCGAAAACCGGGGATTCGCATCCGTCGTGATAGCTTTCGCGTGGTCTGGCGCAGCGACTTTTCTATGCGTTCTGGGTCAATCTCCACTGTCAATCTGACTTCGCAGTCAGGTAGTCGCTCTGTCGTAACTTTCAACGTCTTTGTCCTCCACGAGAATCCTGTATCAACGTACAGACTGCCGGGTTCGGCAGTCTATGAACATTATAGCATAAAAGCGGATTTAACGCCACAGGCCAGAGCCACGGCCAATCTTATGTGCTATGCAGTTTTCTCCACGACCAGCCAAAAGTTGGGTCCGTCGTCAGTCAGCGTCACCTGTCCACCAGCAGCCTCGAACAACCGCCCCATCTCTTGCGGGGGAAAAAAGCGGCTGCGCATAAGGGCCAGCTTTTCCGCCAGCGCCACCAATTTGACGGCACCACGTCTGATGTTGGGCTCTTGGACCACCAGCCGACCGTTGGGGGTCAATACCCGCATCATCTCGGCGACTGCGCCAGCTTGATTGGCCAGGTGATGGAAAGTATCTACCATCAACAGTCGGGGGATAGCGTCATCAGGGAGGGGAAGCCGTTCCGCCTGAGCACGTATGGCCGGGAGTCCTTTGCTTCTGGCTTCTTGTAGCATGCCTGGAGATTCGTCCAGAACAATGACCTGTCTGACGTCAGTCGCCAGCGTTTGGGCCACCCGTCCCGTGCCACCACCCACATCCAGGAGGCGAACCTTGGCTGGAAGTTGAAGCAGTGTTTTCAATTGCTCAGGCTGCACGCGGGTAATAACCCGGTCGTATATGGGAGCAAGAAAGTGAAAATGGCCCGACCATGGCATGGAAAGTTCCTAGCGCCAGTAGAAGGCTCTTGTCTCGCTCAGCGGGCTCAAGCTCTCCGTCTGGCGGGCACCATCGGGTGAAATACCGATAAGACGCATGACGCCCACCTGCCACTCAATGGATTCATTAGTCGTGACGTCCGAGGGACGGCGTAGATTGGCCGGCACGCGCCAACTTGTGGCCTTGGTCCACGTGGGTTCAGGTTGCCCGGCCCAGGCAGGGACACGGAGGCGTACCACGTACCACTCGTCCTCGGCCAATAATCCCACCGATGCCCAAGTGAGTAGCACAGTGTCCTGATTCACGATAACCTGCCCGTCGGAAGGCGTGAGCAGGATCGGGGCCAGATAGCCACTGATCGGTGTGGGTGTGTCGGGCCAGGGCGTCGCCGTGGCAGTTGGGGTGGCGGTGGGTGTGCTGGTGTGCGTGGGCGTGCTGGTGTGTGTGGGCATTGGCGTGGGCGGCGTAGGCGTATCCAGCGGGATGGCAAGCACCTCGTTCACTTTCGGGACATAATCTTCTGGAAGGCCGTTGGCGATGCGGATCGCTTCGACGGAGACGCCGTACCGCTCGGCGATCTGCTCCAGCGAGTCGCCCCGGCGCACGATGTGTTCCAGCGACGCGATCGTGGCAGCGTTGCTGTCGCCCACCGGTGGGATGCGCAGCACCTCGTCGATCTGCAGGACATCGTTGATGCCGCGACCGTTGAACCGCGCCAGGTCTACGGCGTCCATCCGAAATTCATCGGCGATTGAGATCCACGAGTCGCCAGGTTGAACGGTGTAGGTGACCGTGGGCACCGGGGTAGGTGTCGCTGTGGGGGTGTTGGTGGGCGTCGGCGTGTTGGTGGCAGTGGGTGTATCGGTGGGTGTCGCCGTGGGAATGGAAGTGAAAGTGGGCGTGTGGATAGGCGTGGCGGTGTTCGTCGGCGTGACCCTGGTCGGCGTGTCTATCGGCGTGACCAACGGAGAGTCCATCATCGTCGGCAGTTTCCACGGCTGGCTGATCAGCAGGACGCCGATACCGAGCAAAATGCCTCCGGCCAGGACAGCAGCCAATGGCAGTTTAACCAGCATCCACGCCACGCGCAAGAATCGGTGTCCGAAGAGCCGGCCGGTCGGGTGAGCGGGCTGTCCTTCGATCACCGGCTGCTCTGCCAGGTCTGCACCACACATCAGGCAGACAGCCGCTGTGCCAGCCACCGGCGCGCCGCAAGCAGAGCAACGCCGCCCCTTCTCGGTCGGCGAAGCGCCTACCGTGATCGGCCTTGTCATCGAGGCGGTTTCCTTGGCCTTGGACAACCGGGTCTCGACCAGGGAGGTGCCGCACATGAGGCATCTCTTGGCCTTGCGGGCGACCGGCGCGCCACACGACGGACAGGTCTCTTCGTCGCCGACAGCAACTGCGACGGCTACCCCTTTGGCTTTTCGCTTGCGATGGGTCGGAGGTGGTAGCTCAGCGCCGCATATCAGGCAGGTCCGTGCCGATTGCGCGACTTGACTGCCGCAGTTGGGGCAGCGACGGCCTCTTCGCTTCAGGAGCGAGAGGAACGATGGCCGGCGCGTCCTCATCCTTCTATGCCTGCTAGCCCCAATTCGTCGGCGATGCCCTGCATCGCCTTTAGCACGGCGGCAATGTGTTCGCTCAATTCGACTTCCAGAGCTGACGCGCCCTCCTCAATGTCAGCCCGGTCAACGCCAGCAGCAAAGGACTTGTCTTTCCACTTTTTCTTTACTGACTTGATCTTGACATCGTGGATGCTCTTGCTGGGACGCACCAGCGCCACGGCAGTAATTAGACCAGTCAGTTCGTCCACTGCAAAGAGGGACTTTTCTATGAGGGAGTCTCGCGTGACGCCGGTGTGTCGTGCGTGAGACAGCACCGCTTTCACGATCTCTTCCGGCCAGCCCTTCTCGCGCAGGATTTCCGCGCCCTTGAAGGGGTGGTCTTTAGCAGTGGGATATTTCTCATAGTCGAAATCATGGATGAGGCCAACGATGCCCCACAGTTCTTCGTCCTCGCCAAAACGGCGGGCGTAGGCACGCATGGCTGCCTCGACAGCCAGCGCATGCTTGCGTAGATTCTCATTCTGGGTGTACTCGCAAAGCAGATCCCAGGCTTGACGTCTGTCCATTGCGTTCTTGCCTCCTTTGCTGTCGTTTCGAGCCGGTATTATACCTCTATCGCTGGCATTGCACAACTGGGTGACAGGTTGCCAATCTGTGTTGCCGGATTACAAAAGTGCAATTGTGTCGGGCTGCTATCCGTGCTATAATGTTCACAAGACTCTTGGGGGGGCAGTGGGGAGCGATTTGTATGGAGCGACCGTGGTTCAAATTCTATGACGAGGACGTCCCTCATTCGCTGACTGTGCCTCCCACGACGGTGCCGGATCTGCTCGGGCGCTCCGCCGAGCGCCACCCGGCGCAGGTGGCGACCGTTTTTGTGGGCGCCCGGCTCACCTACCGGAAGCTGAAGAGGCAGGTGGATCGCTTTGCTGCTGGGCTGGCCGACCTGGGCGTGAAGCGGGGCGACCGCGTGGCCATTCTGTTGCCCAACTGCCCGCAGACCATCATCGCCTATTATGCGACGCTCTCGCTGGGCGCAGTGGCGGTGCTGACCAACCCGTTGTACGTCGAGCGGGAGTTGGTCCATCAGTGGCGTGACGCAGGTGTTGAGACGGCCGTCATCCTGGACCGGCTTTGGCCTCGCGTGCAAAAGGTGCGCGACCAGGTGCCTCTCAAGCGAGTGATCTTCACTGGCATCCAAGACTATCTGCCCTTTCCCAAGAACTTGCTTTATCCCCTCAAAGCCCGGCGTGATGGGGCGTGGACGCCGGTACCACGCCGGGCGGATATCATCCCCTTCAGACGGCTGGTGTCCCACGCATCCCTGCCGCCACACGTGGCTCTTTTGCCTGGCGACCTGGCCTGCCTGCAGTACACGGGTGGCACCACCGGGCTACCCAAGGGAGCCATGCTGACCCATCGCAATCTGGTAGCCAGCGTGACGCAGATTCGCCAGTTCCTTTTGCAGGGACACGAGGACGCGACGGACAAGGCCATCGCCATTCTGCCGCTGTTTCACGCCTATGGCATGAGCGGCGTGATGAATCTGGGAGTTCACCTGGCGGCGACGCTGGTGCTGCTGCCTCTCTTTGACTTGAAAATGCTCGTGGAGGCGATCCAGGCCGAACGACCTACCTTCTTCCTCGGCGTGCCGGCACTCTATTCGGCGGTGCTCAGCTACCCTGGCGGCGACAAAATCGATCTGACCTCAATCCGGGTCTGCTTCAGCGGTGCGGCACCATTGCCAGCGGAAGTCATGGAGCAGTTTGAGGCTCGCACCGGCGCGCGCATCGCCGAGGCTTATGGCATGACCGAGGCGGCATCGGTGACGCACGTCAACCCGCGGCGGGGCCTTCGCAAGGTCGGCAGCATTGGCGTGCCCATCGTCGGTACGGACGCCCGCGTGGTGGACGTAGAGAGCGGTACGCATGACGTGCCTCCTGGCCAGGTCGGCGAGCTGATTGTCAAGGGCCCGCAGGTGATGCAGGGCTACTGGAACCAGCCCGAAGCGACGGACGAGGTCTTGCGCGATGGCTGGCTATACACCGGTGACATTGCCCGCAGGGACGAGGATGGCTATTTCTACATCGAGGATCGCAAAAAAGACCTGATCATCACCGGAGGCTACAACGTCTACCCTCGTGAGGTGGAAGAAGTGCTCTACCAACACCCCAAAGTGTTGGAAGCGTCGGTCGTCGGCGTGCCCAGCCGGGTGAAGGGCGAGCGCATCAAGGCTTTTGTGGTCCTCAAAGAGGGCGCTACTGCCAAGGCGTCGGAGGTCATCGATTATTGCAGAACGCGGTTAGCGCCCTACAAAGTGCCCAAGTCGATCGTTTTCCGCGACGAGCTACCCCGGTCTATGTCGGGCAAAGTGTTGCGCCGTGTCTTGCGAGAGGAAGAGCCGGGCCGCACGGCGTACAAGGAGCGTCAAGAGGGGACGCAGGACCATCTTAAGCAACTATGACACTACCTGATCCTTAATCGTCGCGCCGTTCGGCACAATAGACTCGCGCAGAACTACTGCGTTGCGTATCGTCACGCCATCGCCAATACGGCAGTCGCGCTCGATGTAGACGTCGGGGCCGATGATGCAATTCTCGCCGATCACGGTGCCGCTCTCGATGCGCAAGGGGGTCACGAGTTGTGTGTTCGGTCCCACCTTGTAAGGCGCTAGCTGCGGGCGGTTGTCCCCGTTGAACAAATAGTGCCGGTTGAGGGCCAACAGGTCAGCAGGACTGGTTAAGGTCAGTCGTTGCTCGACGGTTACGCCACACACACGCCCCTCGCGTTGGATGAGCATCTGAATGGCGTCCTGCAATTCGTATTCGCCCCGGGGTGAACGGGGCACCTGTGGCAAATAATCCAGAATGTCCGGCGAAAAACAGTAAAGCGGCAGGCTGGAGATGTTGGAAGGGGCTTCATCTGGCAGTGGCTTTTCCACGATGCGGGTGATCCAGGGCCCGTCCATCTCTACGATGCCCACGCTGCCCAACCGCTCTGGTTCCACCGGCATAAGCGTCAGCACAGCGTTGGGGCGAGGCGATGTCTGCCACACTGCCATCATCCGGCCCACGTGCTCCGCTGAGATGAGGTTGTCGCACGCGGACAGGATGAAATCGCCGGTGATGAGCGGCGCAGCGCAGAGAAGCGCGTTGGCCATGCCCAGGCGTTCGGGCTGATAGACAAAGCGCACGTCTGCCTCAATGTCTGACTCGCGGCGA
>Ga0180438_10005980_pt1 | contig 16659 bp, 16 predicted proteins | sample SS_ome_12_FD_132455 | JGI IMG/M metagenome (GOLD analysis project Ga0180438, IMG submission 132455) | Hypersaline lake sediment archaeal communities from the Salton Sea, California, USA - SS_3_D_2 metaG | ecosystem: Environmental > Aquatic > Non-marine Saline and Alkaline > Hypersaline >...
CCAGCGACGCCCTTGCCGTTGGCGCCATCGGCCGTGCCCAGCACGCCCTCGGTGCGTGCACCTATGCCATGGCCAAAGACTCCTTCGCCATCGTCCGCGCTGCTGCCGCCATACACGCCGGTGAATCCGAACCCAGCGACGCCCTTGCCGTTGGCGCCATCGGCCGTGCCCAGCACGCCATCGGTGTCAGCTGCTGTGCCGTGACCATGGACGCCCTGGCCGCCGTCGACATCGCTTCGACCGTACACGCCCGTCGGGCCAAAACCCTGCACGCCTTTGTTGTTGGCGCTGCTTCCAGTGATCCCGCAGCCATCATCACTGTGCCCCCAGACGCCGCTCTTGTCTGCAGCATCAGTCTGAACGTGCAGTGCGTCGTCGCCATCGCTGCGCAGCGTCAGCGCACGCCCGCCCTCGCCCTCGATCGAGCCCCCTGGCTTGAGGCTCAGGGCGTACGGGACAGGCAGCATCTCTTGCCGCGGCGACAGCGCCTGGCCGTTGACGGCGATCGCGAGCCATAGTCCCTGACCCGTAAAGTGCTCCTGCCCAACGATGAGCTCCACCGTAAACAGCCCGTTCTGGACGCTGACCCCGCTCTTGGTCTCTTCCGACAGCTTTGTGCCACCGCTCGCTTGGTTCCACAGCTGGAACCCCAGGTTGTAGCTGCCGTTCAGCGGATTGCCGCCTGCATCGGTCAGCCGGCCCTGATAGTGGATCTTGCTGGCCAGCGACCCCGTCACGTGTACCTCGCCCTGCCTGCTCCCTGACTGCTGTAGGGGTGCTGCGGCCACACTGGCGGCCGCGATCAGCACAGCCGCCGCGATGACCAATGCCAACGCAACTTTGCTTCTGTCTCTCATTGTCCTGCTCCTTTCTTGTACACGGATGTCAGTCTGCCCAGGTGAGTTCTGGAGACACTCCTCCGTGGGTGCGAACATTGTACTCTCGTGAAGCCGAGGCGGGTATCCATCGCCCTCGAGGCTAAGCCTCGTCTCGTAGACCGCCACCCCGGCTCTGCAAGAGGCCACGACAGGCAGGTTGCTGTCAGTATCATCTGTACCTCGCCTCACGAGCATAGCCGTGGGTCTCGCAGAACACCCTCCCTGCGTCTTCTCTGCTGCGGGCAGGGCCGTCGCCCCTCCAAGCACCTTTCCACTTCTGCAGAGCTCGTTCGTTCGGGCCGGGCGGCTCGCAGGTGCGTCATCCCGGATACGCGAACCGCTGCTCGCGATGGGTGGGCGCTGCCCTTTGGCTGAGCAGAGCAGGCATTTGGCCTAGGGTTCAGCTGGCGCGAACGTCTTTCCGTTGAGTGAGCTTCTGCGGTCGGTTGTCCTCGGATCGTCAATGGCCACCATGCGCAGGCGGACGGGCTTTCCACCTTCCGCAGCCACAAAGACTTGGTAGCTCGCGATGCAGTGGAACCATTCGCCGTCGGAGCGCTGGCACATGTCAGTCTCGAGCTTCATGACTCCACCATCAAACCAGTACTTCCCATCTTCGATGTGCATACCCTTGTGGTAGCCGCCCACTGCGTCAATGGCATAGCTGCCGTCCTCGGCCAAAGTGAAATGCGCAGGATCGTTTTCGCCTCCTCCTGCCAGGCGGATGGCCCACACGCCGGCAACTTGGTCGATCGAAGACGCTTCGATGTCGGGGTTCGGTGTGGGCGTGATGGCGGGCGGGAGAGGGGTGGGAGTCACCGCGGGTCCGCAGGCTGCCAGCACACACACCACGACCACCAGGCTGACGAATCGCACGCTTCTCATGTTCTTCCTCCTTGTCTCTGTTTGGCTGCTGCCGGGAGCGATAGGCCGGTCCGATCTCCGTCCCTTAGCCCAGGCCAGGTCCGCTGTCCTTTGAAGGGTCTCCAGTCTGCTGTCGCAGATATCTGAACAGCTGCTCGAGGGTGGCAAATCCCATGCGCTCATTGGATTCTGAATCCTGCAGAGAGGCCCGCCAGTGTCCCGGTCCTACGCCACTCTCTCGCCACAGGCGCAGCAGGTAGGATTTGTAGGCGCGGGTTCCTCCGGCCACCTTCCGTTGCTGAGTCATTCTCGCCCCCGATAGCTGGATTGGTCACAGTGTATGACACGGCCATTCGGACATCATTCGGAAGCCGTTCGGCACGCCTGCCAGAAGCTCGCCAATTGCCCTCCCCTGGCGCGTCGCGTACAATACGGCCATCGGCGGCACTGGCCTGCCTATCTCGAGGAGGAAGCATGGCCCGTCTCTCGCTGTATTTGCTGGGTGCAATGCAGGTGACCCTGGAGGGGACTCTGGTCACAGGCTTTGAATCGGTGAAGGAGAGGGCGCTGCTGGCCTTTCTGGCCGACGGATCGGACCAAGCTCACCAACGGGAGAAGCTGGCCGCGCTCCTGTGGCCGGAACAAAGCGAGCCGGCAGCGCACAATAATCTGCGCCGTGTGCTATCCAACCTGCGGCGGCTGCTAGGAGACCGTAACCCGTCCGGCCCACCGCTTCTTGACGTCACCCGCCAAACAGTGCGTTTGGATTCAAGCACCGGCGTCTGGATCGACGCGCTGGCCTTTGCCGGCCTCCTCAGCCCTGGCACGCAACAAGCCACCGAGCGACTCGAGCAGGCCATCCAACTGTACCGCGGCGACTTTCTCGAGGGCCTTTCGGTCGCCGACAGCCCCGATTGTGAAGAGTGGCTGCTGCTGCGCCGCGAGCGATACCAGCGTATGGTGATGGCAGCGCTGCACCGTCTGGTGGAGACCTATGAGAGCCGGGGCCACCACGATCGCGCACTGCAGCTTGCCTGGAAGCAGCTGGAGTTCGAACCGTGGTGGGAGGAGGCGCACCAGCAGGCCATCCGGCTGCTGGCCCTCAGCGGGCGCCGCAGCGAGGCCCTGGCTCAGTATGTCAAATGCCGTCGCCTGCTGGCGGAGGAACTGGATGTTGAGCCCTCCGCCGACACGACTGGCTTGTACGAACAGATCCGAGACGATGCGCTGGCCACTTCCCTGCCATCTGCCGAGCATCGCCGGGGCCTGGCGCACAACCTGCCTTTGACCTTTGGCCTCTTTGTCGGACGTGAGGCAGAGATGGCAGAGATCCAGGACTGTCTGCAAGACCCGGCCTGCCGGCTGCTGACCCTGGTCGGTGCCGGGGGCATGGGCAAGACACGCTTGGCCGTGGAAGCAGTTGCCGACTGGATCTCCCAGGCTCAGGAAGGCGCGCCAGACCTCGTCACCCTGGTGCCCCTCACCACGCTTCCAACCGCCGCTGCCATCGTCCCCGCCATCGCCCAAGCGATGGGCTTGCCGCTTGTCGCGGGCCGTGAACCACAGGAGCAGCTGCTAAACTACCTGTCGCAGAAGCGCTGCCTGCTCATCCTCGACAGCCTCGAACACCTGCCAGACGGGGCAGGACTGGTGGCCGAGATGCTACGAAGCGCTCCACAGGTCAAGGTCCTGGTGACTTCCCGCACCCGTCTGAACCTGCAAGTGGAACACTGCCTGCCCATCGCTGGCATCGACTTCCCGCAGGATACGCCAACGGAGCCACAGCAGGCTCGGAGCTCTGCGGCTGTGAGGCTGTTCTTGGGGGCTGCCAAACGGTTCCGACCGGGCTGGGCGCCGAGTGACCTCGACCTGGCTGGCATTTCGCGCATCTGCCGTCTGGTGCAGGGTATGCCCCTGGGTATTCTGCTGGCAGCTTCCTGGATGGACGTGCTGAACCCGGCTGAGATCGCCGACGAGATCGCCAAGGGCTTTGGCTTTTTGGAGACTGACTGGGCCGACGTGCCCGAGCGTCAGCGCAGCCTCCGCGCTGTCTTTGACCACACGTGGGATCTGCTTCCCAGTCGGGAGCGGGAAGTGCTCCAGGTGCTGTCCCTCTTCTCCGGCGGGTTCACCCGCGAGGCTGCCCAACGGGTCAGCGGGGCGTCCCTGCGCGAGTTGAAAGCACTGGCCGACAAATCGCTGCTGCAATACAGTCCTCCGGGGCGCTACGAGATTCACGATGTACTGCGGCAGTATGCAGCGGCCAAGTGGGAGCCCGGCTCGGCCGCCCTGATAGCCGCACGGGACCGCCACTGCGCCCACTTTTGCGCCGAGTTGTTGCGCTGGGAGCCAAAGGTGCTCGGCTCCCAGCAGCGGGAGGCGCTGATCGAGATGCAGGCAGATGCCGACAACATTCGAGCTGCCTGGTACTGGGCCGTGGAACGAGCAAAGGTCGAGCAGCTGGACCAGGCCATGGAGGGCCTGGAGGATTTCTACTGGCATAGCGGTCGCTACTGGGAAGCCGAAGCGGCTTTCCGAGCGGCAGCTGAGGCGGCTGAAAGGGCAGCGGCAAGCAGCCACGATCGCGCCGACTGGCTGAGGGTGTGGGGGCGGGCGCTGGCCTGGCAGAGCAACTACTGCCGGGCGCTGGGACAGCGAGACACCGCCCGACAGCTCCAGCACAAGTGCGCGATGATTCTGGAGGATCCTGCGCTAGCGGGATCGGACACCCGGCTGGAGCGCGCCATCCTGTCCTGGTCGATCGGGGCCACCGTAGGCATGTCGGACTATGGACAGGGCAGGCAGTGGTTCCAGGAAAGCTACTCGCTGTTCCGTGAGCTTGACCATCCATGGGGGACGGCCTGGGCGCTGAATGCCTGGGGCACCATGTCCATGTTCCTAGGTGCGTACGAGGATGCACAGCAGCGACTCGAGCAGGCGTTGGCCATCTACCGAGCGTTGGGCAACCCGTCGGGCATGTCCGCTTCGCTCTCCCGACTGGCCCAGATTGCCTGGGTGCAGGGTCGGCTCGAGGAGGCCGAACGGCTGGCCCGCAGGAGCCACGCCCTCTCGCTCGAGGCAGGCGCCCGATCGGAAGCCGTATTGAGCCTCATGAACCTGGGGGAGACGCTGGAGAAGGTTGCCAAGCTCTCAGAAGCACATTCTCTGCTGCAGCAGAGCTTGGCGCTCTTCACTGAGCTGGGACAACGGAACTATGTCACGCAGGCGCACACCTTCCTGGCCAGCGTGGAGATGCACCTGGGCCGCTACCCATCCTCCCGCGAGCACGCACAGTCGGCTCTGGCCATGGCCCGATCGCACGGCCCGCGCTTCTGCGTTGGCATGAACCTGGTCCTGCTGGGCTGCCTGGATCTGGCCGGCGGAGCACCTTCAACAGCCCAGCGGTTCCTGCAAGAGAGTGTTGCGGCCTGCCAGGAGATAGGACCACAGGATGATCTCAGTTGGGCACTGGCCTGCCTGTCCCTTGCCGCAGGTGCGTTAGGCGACCGGCAAGCTGCCCGGCAGGGCCTGATGCGCTCGCTGGAAATTGCCGCGCACTCGGGGGCGGTGCTTCCCTTGTTGTGGGCACTGCCTGCCGCGGCCCTGCTGCTGGCCGACGAGGGGGAGCACGAGCGCGCCATAGAGCTGTACGCACTTACATCGCAGGCCCCGCTGGTCGCCGGATCACGTTGGTTCGCCGATGTGGCCGGGAGCCATCTTGCTGAGCTGGCTTCGGCCCTGCCAGGCGAACGGGTGGCCTGGCTGGAGCAGCGCGGCCGGGCTCGAGATCCCAAGGCTACCGCGGAGGAACTCCTGCATGAGCTGCAAACGTAGACCCGCCTCTCCCACTGTGGGCCGGACTGGCTCGCCCGTGGCGACTGTCCGTCCCGCTTCACGGGAGACTCAAGCAGACGATGCGTCGTAGGAGAGCCGGCTGGTTGAAGCCGCGGTGTGCTGGAGGACGGCACAGGTCATGCCTGCGCCGACCAGCAGCCAGGAGCTCAGGCGACGTGCGGCCTGACGCTTCGGCTCGATGTTAGTCGTAGGGCAACGGGGCATCGTGCGGAGCCCTGGGAAGCGCACTACGTGCGCGGCCTGGCCGGCACCTGCCTTGATCTGGTGTTCGCGGCAAGCACGGATTGCGTAGGCCGGATTGGCAATCCGGCCCGTGACGCTGGACGGCTTGCCTCGCCAGGCTGCGGCGACCGTTCGCCCCACTGGACGGGAGACGCAGGCAGCCAATGCGTCGTTCGTGGGGCGAGTCATCGCGCTCCGGAGCACCGGGGTATCTCACACAGCCGAAGTCGGCCGGATAACGGGTCGAGCGGAGTGATGTCGCCGCCAGCGAGGCAAACGCGTCGTCAACTGACCTTGGACGGATTGCCAATCCGTCCTACGGGAACCGCCAGCTGCTGCCATGTGTCTGGTAGCCGCTATTCCGCAACGTCGCTCCAAAGTCGGGTCAGACTGTGCTCTGTCTCGCCATCTTTGGGGCGAGGCCGGCTTCTGCCGGAACTCTGGTGAGCAACAGTGACAATCCGAACGGCGACAGAGAGTGACATCCCAAGCATCACCTCCCTCATCAAGTCCGTTCCAGGGATGTGGCACGAGAATTGGCGAGAGGACGTGCTAGAGCGCGCCATCCGTGCGGTGGATGGGCTGGCCTATGTCTGGGCTGACGGTGGGCAGATCGTCGGTTTTGTGTGCGCACATGACCTGGGATTCCGCGGCTACCTCAGCGCGCTGGTGGTTGCCGAAGAGGCCAGAGGTAAAGGGATAGGCAGACAACTTGTGCACCGGGTGGAACGAGAGTTGGCCGCGCGAGGCTGCACTGTCCTGATCTCCGATGTGTGGAAGGACGCGGAAGGGTTCTACCGCGCACTTGGCTGGACGTCTCCCGACGTCGTCTTGCTTCGAAAGAGACTGGCGCCAGAGCCGGAATAGTCCCTCGCCTACCACGCCGCAGCAACTCGACGGTCTGCCTCCTCCCGTTTGATAGAAGTGCACCTCACGCGCATAATACGCTGCGCAAGCGGGCCGCCGCGCGACCGGGCCGGCCCAGACAGCACCGCAAGGAGGCGCCCATGACCACCAAAGGTATGCAGCCCAGTGAGAGCGATCTCGCCTTCTGGCGGCAGCAGAGCGCCATCAGCGCGCCAGGCAAGTACGCCTCCCTGTTCGACGACCTGCCCAGCGATCTGGGTGATCTGTGCCGTGTCATCCAGGGCCTGATCATCCACCAGTTCTGGATCATCGAAGAGAACGACTATGGCATCACCGCCGCGGATTTGCAGGCCGCTGGGCGCAAACCGAACGATGAGATCAACCTGCGCTCAGTGGAGGAGATGCTGGGCTTTATCCTGGAGCTGGACGGCCAACCGCTGACCGTGCCCCGGCCCGTTGACCGCCGGGTGGTCGGCAACTGCCGGCACTATGCGCTGATGTTGGCCTCGATGCTGCGCCAGCGAGGCATCCCCGCCCGCGTGCGCAGCGGCGTGGGGCGCTACTTCTACCCAGACGGAGAGACGCTGGAGGACCACTTTATCACCGAGTTCTGGAACGAGGCAGACCGCCGCTGGCAGCGCGTCGATCCGCAGATCGACGGCGTGCAGCGCAAGGCGCTGCAGCTGACCATGGACACCACCGACCTGCCGCCCAACCAGTTCCTCGATTCCGCCGAGTCTTATGTCGAACTGCAATCCGGTAGGGTCAAGCCTGACAAGATCGGCATCTTTGATTTCAAGGGCTGGCCCTACGTGCGCTACAAGCTGGTCAGCGATCTGGCCTGCCTGTGCAGTGTCGAGCTGCTGCCCTGGGAGGGCTGGGGCATTTGCCTCAGGATCGGTGAGGACAGACTGTCTGAGGCCGACGAGGCTCTGCTGGAGCACCTTGCTCAAGTGCTCGCCGCCTTGCCCGGCGACCCCGCTCACCTTGGTGAGGCCAGAGCGCTCTTTGAGACGCATGCTGATCTGCGGGTTCCAGAGGGCTATGAGCCACAGCGCTGGGAGCTGGAACCCTTGGGCTAGAGGGGGTACCGATGGCGACAGTCGAGGTCCAGCCACTGTCAGAGCTATTCGTTGGTTCCAAGGAGGATACGATGCGCAAGGCCATTGCCGTCAACGGCAGCCCACGGACTGACAAAGGATTCACCGCGCTGCTGCTGAGGGCTTTCGTGGAAGGCATGAGCGAGGCCGGCTGCGAGGTAGAGGTGCTCTACCCAAGCCGGCTCAAGATCAAGCCCTGTGCCTGCGGGGAGATGTACTGCTGGTACAACGAGCCGGGCGAGTGCTGCTTCCAGGACGACATGCAGTCGCTCTATCCCAAGCTGAGGGAGGCGGAGACGCTGGTCCTGGCGACGCCCGTGTACATCCCCCTGCCGGGCGCGATGCAGGATTTCGTCAACCGCCTGTGCCCCTTGCTGCATCCCCTGCTGGAGACGCGCCAGGGCCGCACGCGGGCCAGGTTCCGCAACGACGTCAGGATCGAGAGAGTGGCGCTGCTGGCCGTCGGCGGCTGGTGGGAAAAGGCCAACCTGGACACTGTGGTGCGCATCGTCGAGGACCTGGCGGCGACGGCCAGCGTCGAATTCGCCGGCGCCGTTCTCAGGCCGCACGCCTTTGTGATGAAGCGCGAAGGCGAGTTGCAGGAAGATGGGCAGGCGGTGCTAGCCGCGGTGCGGCAGGCTGGGCGCCAACTGGTCGAAGAAGGGACCATGAGCGAGCAAACACTGGAGGCCATCAGCCGGCCGCTCTGTTCCGAGGGCGAGCTCAGGAACTGGTACAACCAGTGGGTGTGAGCCCGGCCATCTCAAGAAACCAGGTGTCTTGGAAACACCTGGTTTCTTGCATAGACTTGGTCACGGTGGAGGTGCGTGGATGGATGGGTCGCGGCTGTTTCCAGCGGTGGACCAGGAGTACCTGGGGCCGAAGCTGCCCTTTTACTTCCTGATCCTGATTGCCTTTGTAAGCACCGCCCGCAGCCTGGTCCACCTCCTGGCGCCCGACGGCGGCGCGGGCGTCATCGCCGGCATCGACGTCGCCGTGCAGGGCGGCGCCAACATCATCGCCCTCTTCGGCCAGTGGGGCGCGGTGCAGCTGATCCTGGCGCTGTTCTACTGGCTGGCCATCCTGCGCTACCGCTTCCTGGTGCCGGCCATGCTTGGCGTGGTTGTGATCGAGCAGCTGCTGCGGCTCGGCGTCAGCTGGCTCAAGCCGCTCCAGGTCAGCCGCCCGCCGCCCGGCGCGATCGGCAGCGAGCTGCTGCTGCCGCTGGCCGTGATCGCCTTTGTGTGGTCGCTGAGGCGGGAGGGCGGGCAGCGGTAAGGTGGACCTCCTCAGTCACAGTCAGAAACCAGGTGCTGTGTAAACACCTGGTTTGTTGTCAGCACTTTCCTGGAAGCTCTCGGCGGGTTGCCCCCCTACAGCACAGAGGCGCGAGGCTGCTCGTTTCCGCTATTGGCGCAGCTTCCATGGCCACAGTATAATGACCTCGAGTTTTCGGCTTGCCCTGCTAATGAAGAGACGGAGGCCATGACGCAAAGCTATCGCTCGCTCCTTTCGGACGAGCAGCCGGGCGTGCTGCGGTTTGGTGGCGCACGGATGGTGCTGCTCGAGCTGAGAGAGGGCTTCTGGGGACTGCGTCGCCAGATGGAGGCGCTGGTTGGCCGCCGGCTGACGGACACAGTCTTGCGGCAGGCAGGTGCCAACGCTGCGGCGTCCTTTGCCCGCGCCTTTGGCCATGCGAACGGTGACGCGGATGCCCTGCGGGACTGCATCGCGGCCTATCAGTCGGCCGGCTTTGGCCAGTTTGAGATCCCAGTACTGGAATGGCCCATTGGACGCGCGCAAATCCAAGCACGTGAGGCATTTGAAGCCTGGGCCATTCAACAGCACGGCCAGTCGCTCGAGTCGCCCGTGTGTGCGTACACCGCCGGCGTGATCGCCGGCTTTGCCAACTTGCTGGCTGGCCGGCACGATGTGGTGTGCATCGAACGGGCCTGCCAGGCCCAGGGAGCCGAGGCATGTCTGTTCGAACTGCTTCCGGCAGAGGTTGCCGGCGACTATCCCCTCGTTGGCCTGGCCCCGGACCCTGCCCTGGGCCGGCAGGTCAACCTTTTGGAGCTTCTCTTCGACCGCATGCCGATGGGGATTGCGGTTCTGGATCGTGAGTACCGCATCCGGCGATACAACCCCACCTGGGAGGACTTTGCGCAGCGCTATGCCTCGCCCTCGGCCGCCCCCTTGGCACCGGGGGTCCGCTACTTCGACCACATTCCTGGCACGGAAAGCACAGTCATTCCCCTCTTCGAGTGCACCCTGTCCGGCGAGACCATACGACAGAACGGCGTGCGCCTCGAATCGGGAGGGATCGTGACCTATTGGGACATCGTGCTGGCTCCGCTGGTTGAGCATGGCGAGACGGTCGGCATTCTTAGCGTGACCGTAGATGCCACGGAACGGGTGGAGGCCCGGCAATTCCTGGAACAGCGCGTTCAGGAACGCACGCGGGAGCTGCGTGCCTTGCACAGTGTGCTTTCAGCAGCCAGCGTGTCGCTCGAGCTGGAGACCGTACTTGAGCGCTCCCTGGATGCAGTGCTGGAGGCAATGGACTGTAGGGTGGGAGCTGTGCACCTGCTGGATGAATCCGGCCAGGTACTACTCCTCGCTGCAGCGCGGGGGCTACTATCGGGCTTTGCCTCCACAAGCGCGCCGGTGCAGGTAGCCGGTGGGCTGGTCGGCGCGGTGATCGAGCGCGGAGAACCAATCCTGGCGTGCAACATCGCCAGCAGCGCGCTGCCGCTGCACGTAATCCCAGCAACTCCAGATCAGACATACCTGGGAGTGCCATTGCGCAGCCGTGGCCAGACCCTCGGCGTACTGAGCCTGCTGGGCGAAGCGGGACAGTCCTTTGCAGACGGCGAAGTCTCGCTGCTGACGCATATCGCCGATGAGGTCGGCATTGCTGTTGAAAACGCCCAACTGTACCGACAGGCCGAACAGCTGGCCGTGATGCGGGAGCGCCAGCGTCTGGCCCGCGAACTACACGACTCGGTAACGCAAGCGCTGTACAGCCTGACCCTGCTCTCCGAGGCTGCACGTCGCATGGCCAGCAGCGGCGAACTGCGACAGGCGCAGGAACCCTTGCATCGACTCAACACCATTTCACAACAGGCGCTGAAAGAAATGCGCTTGCTGGTGTACGAGCTGCGCCCACTAGTGCTGAAAAGAGAAGGCCTGGTGGGAGCTCTGCAGCACCGCCTGGATGCCGTCGAACGGAGAGCGGGCGTCGAGGCACGCCTGCTTGTCAGCGGGAACGTCTCGCTGCCCAGCGAAGTGGAGGAGGGCTTGTATCGCATCGCCCAAGAGGCCCTCAACAATGCTCTCAAGCACGCTGCCGCCAGCTCGGTAACCGTGACCATCCGAGCCGACGGGGAAGCCCTGGAGATCGAAGTCTTGGACGACGGCACAGGCTTCGAGCCGCAGACCGTGGGCTCTGGAGGCGGCATGGGTCTGACCACCATGCGAGAGCGAGCGGAAAAGATGGGCGGCAGACTGGAGGTAGACAGTGCCCCTGGTCGTGGCACCCGGGTGGTGGTCACCCTCGAGAGCAGCGACGAGTGACCGGACACAGGGCGTGCGGAGAGGCAGCGAGCCGTGTCCTGCCTGCTCCGTTGTGACAACAGAAGGGTTAGCCTGATGAGCAATCCAAATCCCATCCGCGTCTTGATCGCCGATGACCACGCCATTGTGCGTGAAGGGCTGCGCTGGCTGCTTCACACTGAGTCGGACATGGAGCTGGTGGGCGAAGCTGCTGATGGTGTGGAAGCGGTGTTCAAAGCGCGATCGCTGCGCCCAGACGTGATAGTGCTGGATCTGGTGATGCCCCGCATGGGCGGGATCGAGGCCATCAGCGAGATCAAGAAAGAGATGCCCGATGCCCGTATCCTCGTGCTGACCAGCTTTGCCGAGGACGAGAGGGTATTCCCGGCGATCAAGGGGGGAGCCTTGGGCTATCTACTCAAGGACTCTTCGCCGCACGAGTTGCTACGGGCCATCCGCGAGGTGCACCGGGGGCAGGGATCGATGCACCCCACCATTGCTCGCAAAGTGATGCGCGAGTTGCAGCGGCCAGTGGACCGCCCGCGCACAGAGGAGCCCTTGACGAGTCGGGAAGCTGAGGTCCTTTCCTTGGTGGCACAGGGGCTGTCAAACCAGAAGATCGCCGACCAGCTGGTGGTCAGTGAGCGAACGGTCCGCTCCCACATCAGCAGCATTCTCGGCAAGCTGCACCTGGCCAACCGCACGCAGGCTGCGTTGTATGCACTGCGAGAGGGCCTGGCCTACCTGGACGACGACCAAGCGCAACCCGACCATTGACCCACCGTTTCTACATCATTTGACTGACCAAGACCGCTCGGGGAGCGGTCTTTTTGTTGGTTCAGGGAGCCATCCTCCAGCCGATGACCGGCGCACAGGAGTGGGGTACCATGTAGTGGCTCGCTTGGGTCGTCGAGCCCTCCAGGTGATCTTGGAGATCAGAGACCCGCGCAGTGACACACAAGCAAGGGAGGCCACAGCCCAAGTCATGCTGATGGCACTGTGTGTAACGCCGCCACGGAAGCCCACCACCAATCCCAGAGGGTGAAACGATCGCTTGCGGTGAATCTGAGTGTGGTGGCGAGAAGTGCGGCGGCAGAAAGAAGGCTGGCCGTTTATGGCACACCATCGCGTGCTAATCGTAGCCAAGCCCGGGCCGCTGCGGCACGGCTTGCGGGCTCTGCTGAGCTCAATGCCGCATGTGGAGATTATGGGTGTCGCAGCGCACGGCAAGGCAGCGCTGCGAGCCATGGCGCAGGGTCGGCCGGCCATGGTGCTCATGGACTGTGGGCTGTCCAGGGAAGGCTTCCTGCCACTGCTGAAGCAGATCAAGGCCACGTGGCCAAAGGTGCAATGCCTGGTCCTTGTGGACAGCACCGAGCAGCAGCGCGAGGCCCAGGCTGCTAAGGCAGATACCGTTTTGCTGAAAGGCGTCCCCGCGGCTCGGCTCTCCGAAGCGATGGAGAAGCTACTGACTCGGGCGGATCAGTTGGAACGCGAAGCCACCGCCGGTGGAGCCGCGACTGACACGGCAGCGAACCAACAACTGCACAGCGATGCACGAAAGGGCCAAGGCTAGGATGCGCAGGACCTTGAGCGGGCTTGTGGCCATCTTGCTGCTCTGCAGTTGCAGCAGCCTGACGGCCTGTGACGGTACGCCCTTGCCCACACCCGTGGATGCAGGGCTGTTTGTGCCGGACAGCGCGCACCTCCTAAGCCAGGTCGCGGCCGATCTCGACACAGACGGGAAGCTGGAGCACGTCATCATGGCCGGCTTTGGCGGCTGTCACCAGCAGCTGGGCTACGACCGGCTGCAGCTGTTCGTGATTGAACCAGACCGAGGCCCTGACCACGCCATCGCTTTCCAGAGTGAGGCGCTGGCCGGTGACCGCGCCGAGGCGCTTTGGCTGGCCGACATCAATGCCGACAGCTACACAGAGATTCTCTCGGTGCAGGCGCTGGGTGCGTCCGGCGAAACGCTGTATGTGCTGGCCTGGCAGGACGGGGCTTTTGTCTTCCTTTGCCCTCAGGGCGGACAGTTTGACGGCCTGGATCACTTCGGCGACAACGGAGTGCGAATCGACGATCTCAACGGCGATGGCAAGCTGGAGATCCTGGCCCGCTACGGCGCCGCCGCCTCGCAGCTTGACGTCTACCGCTGGGATGGGAGCAGGTACGTCTACATCGAGACGCAGCTCGAGCCGTAGTTGGGCCACCCGCCTGCGAGTCTGATCAGCGGGTCAAAGCTGCCCCAAACACTTCTGCTACTGTGGAGGTAGACAATGCTGAGGCGAAAAGGACTTGGCAAGGAAAGGCGCATGTTGTTGCTGACCGCAGCACTGTTTCTGGCTGTGACGGCAGTTAGCGCGTGCAGCCCGAGGACACAGGCAGGCCCATACAAGGCCTCCTTCCGGGAAAGCTTCGAGGCCGGTTTGGTTGGCTGGGAGACCGGAGCTGATGTGCCGGAGGACGGCGAGCGCCCTGGACCGGTTGACTGGTCGATCGAAGTGAGTGAAGCACAAGCAAGCGACGGGCAGTTGTCAGCGCGCTTTTTTCTGGACGGCAAACACGACGACGGCACCATTTGGCTGGTGCGCTCCTTCAACGTCCCTGGCGAGATGGAGTTGATGGTGACCATGTCGTTCGATGCGTGGAGTCAGTCGGAGAGTTTCAACACGATGGGCAAGGTAGCCGCCTATGCTGGTCCACGCGGGCCCAACCATGAAGGGGATTTTGACCTATCACAGGCGCTCAATCAGGCGGCCGGCTGGAGGCAGTACAGCTATGGCTTCAACGTCAGGAGTGGCGCCGATCGGCAACTGTGGGTAGCCCTGGGTATCACGGCGGTCTGGGAGACGCAGCTCACCTACCACCTTGACAACTTGGTGCTGAAGATCGAGGCGAGATAGCACGCTCATATGCGGCTCTCGATTGCAGGCCCATCGAGACATCTTTGCGTGTGCAGCGGGTAGCTAGACAGGTGCACTCCGGGGAGGCCGGCCGTTTGCTCTAAACGGCCGCATCTGTGACTGCTCATGGCCCACACGGCATCTGTCCAGCACCTGCAGCGGCAGCGAATCACAGCATGAGGAAGCTTCTTGCCTGACGAAGCCACGCTCTTGAAACGTGTTGCGGAGTGCGATGTGACTGCGCTGACGCAAGTGTACGACGACTACTACGACCGCATCTACCGCTATGTGTACGGCTATCTTGGGCGGGTGGGCTATGCAGAGGATATCACGGCTGACGTCTTCCTTCGTTTGCTCAAAGCAACGCGCGATGGCACCGGTCCGCGCAGCCACCTCTGCGCTTGGTTGTATCGGGTGGCGCACAACCTCATCGTGGATATGTTCCGCCGCATGCCGCCGGAGGAGCTTGAGCTGACCGAATGGTTGGAAGGCACAGAGGGCGATCCAGTTTACACCGTCGAGCAGTACGTGGACCCTCAGCGCCTGCGCCTGGCGCTGGGGCAGCTCTCGGAATGCCAGCAGCAGGTCATCATGCTCAGATTCTTCCAGGATCTGAATATCCGCGAGGTGGCTGGCGTGATGGGTAGGAGCACAGGTGCGGTGTGTGCGCTGCAGCACCGAGCGCTGTGCGCGCTGCGCAAGGCCCTACAGCAGCAGCTGAGTCTGCTGGAGGAAGGGGCTGCAGGGCGGAAGCGAACCAGAGCGAGTCTTGAGAGAGGAACCCACAGACAATGACGCTAGTAGCACAGAGCTCGGTGATCTTCATCGCGCGAGCAATGAACGTCTCCCTGGGTACAGTGCGGTCGGTGCTGGGCCTACGCCGTCAGAAGCATCTGGCAGCGATCCTCGGGTTGCTGGAGTCACTGATCTTCATCCTGGTGATCAGCCGAGTGCTACAGGACACGGGCAACATTGCCAACATCGTGGGCTACTGCGGCGGTTTCGGCGCTGGTACGCTGTTTGGCTTGGCCATCGAAGAGAAGGTTGGCTTGGGCTACGCGCTTGTGCAGGCTACCACGCTGAACGATGGCCGGAGGATTGCGAACGCCTTGCGCAGCGCAGGGTATGGCGTCACCGAGATGACCGGGCAGGGCCAGTGCGGCGCAGTGCATATCGTGACCACGGTGGTCCAACGCCGAGCGGTCGCAGCAGTGGTCACTCTGATCAGGGAGGCAGAGCCACCCGCGTTCATCACCGTCGGCGATGCCTGCCAGGTCTACCGTGGTCACCTGGGACCTGCACGCTGACGAGGGATCGAGGAGCTTGTTGCAGCGAGGAAGAGGAGCAGGTAGGATGAGCGCGACAACGATCAGGTTGGTGCCGGGTGCGATTGCCTGCGGGCTCGTGCCGCGGATGCGCTTGCTGTGGCTTGCAGTTGACGATTCAGCTGACGAGGCGACGACCGAGAGCAGCCTTCAGATCCGCGTGCGGCTCTGCGACGCGGCATGCGAGGCCCAGGCCGGGGACGACGATGCAGCAGCGCGCTGCAATAGCACGGTTGCGAGCTTCATTGCTGAAGCCGCCCCTTGACCATTGGAGGCCGCTTCGAGCCAGGCACGTGTTGGCCTCGGCTGGCGCAGCTCTGAACGACCAGCACTGCCTTCGGCAGGGTCGCGGAACCACGGCAGCGAGAGCTACGTCCAGGCATCAGAGGTAGATGCTCAGTCCGCGAACTGGGCACGCGCTGGGCCCGCCGCTGTTGGACCGTGCCGCCAAGCCGTGCCGAATGGAGGAGACCAGGTGAACAGATGGTGCGCAGTATGGCTGTTTGGCATGCTCGTGCTGAGCGTGGCGGCCTGCAGTCCCTCGGCAGCACCCGGAACCCCAATGGAGGGGCCTGCGCTAGTAGCAACAGCAACTATGGCCAAACCAACCGAGACCGGCGTCATCCAACCAGACCCTGCTCTTTCGGCAACGCCGGCGGATATCCTTGTGGGCGTCGATGACCTGCCAATTGGCCAGCCTGGTCACTATGTCAACCTGGCCTTTGGGTTCTGGACACGGTATCCCGAAACATGGTACACAGGGTTCGGCAACCGGCCTCTGCTGGCCAGCTTCAGCAATCTCGACCCAGGCACGCACAACCGGCACAGCATGCGTTCCAAGGGCTGCCTGGTTGAGGTCAACGTCGCGACTAACGTGTTTGGGTTGAGCCCACAACAGGTGGCCGGCCAACTCTTCAGGGGCCTGCCCGGCAGCAGTGCTATTCACCTTGGCGGATCGCGCGCAGTGCGCGTGGTGCGGACGAGCCACGAGGACGACGGATTCATCAGTGAGCTGATACTGGCAGAACATGAGGGCCGGCTTTTCTCGCTCACTCTTGAGTACACCAAGGCCGCCGATGAGAGCTGC
>Ga0180438_10005981_pt1 | contig 16658 bp, 11 predicted proteins | sample SS_ome_12_FD_132455 | JGI IMG/M metagenome (GOLD analysis project Ga0180438, IMG submission 132455) | Hypersaline lake sediment archaeal communities from the Salton Sea, California, USA - SS_3_D_2 metaG | ecosystem: Environmental > Aquatic > Non-marine Saline and Alkaline > Hypersaline >...
ATCAGATCAGTAGTATTGAGCGGTAACTCCTTCAGCGTTTCTTTGAATTATAGGTTAACTATCTTCAATCAAAAAGCTAGGTAACAAGTAATTGATGAATAAATGTAGAAGAGAGCGTAAAAATTTTATTATGCGAAAAATTGAAGTAGAAGCGCAAAACTTTATTTATTATAGTTCAGTTATTAAGGTGACTAAAATTAGTGGATTTAAGGACGAAATGTTGGTGATTTTTTGCAGTTAATTGACGCTTTTCAAGGACTTATTAACTCATTAGCGGCCTCAACTGGTTTAGCCGCTGTTATTTTTGAATTAATCTTTGTTGTCGTAATTCTTGTAGTGCTTGTCATCGGAGGATATTTTGCAGGAAAATCCGTAGGAGGAGCAAAAGAATCCTCAGCAACTTCTAAACTTCTAATTCCATCTGAAGGATATTCAGTAGATGAAAGTATTTCTATAGATGAAGTAACTCAAACTCAAGAAACTCTGCAAATCCTCGAAGTTGAGAAGACATCTGCAACGCAGGCTATTAAAAGTGCAGAAAAAGCCTACAAAAGTAAAAAAATTAGCCCATCTGCATATCAAAAACTTATGGAACTATATTCTGAACGACTTGAAAAAATCAATTCCGAAATTTCACGCCGAACAAGTGTTGTAAAAGTAGGGACTTTAGAAGCAGAATTCGAACGTGCAAGACAAGAAGCGCTTGTAGAATTGAAAGGCGAACCAGAAGAGGTTACCGAACCAGGTGTTCCAGAAGTAGGATTAATAGAAGAATCTGAAGTTCTAGAAGGACCTGAAGCGCCAACAGCACCTCCAACGGCGCCTCCAGCCGGACCTCCCACAGCACCCCCGACGGCGCCTCCAGCCGGACCTCCCACAGCACCCCCGACGGCGCCTCCAGCCGGACCTCCAACCACACCCCCTCCAACGACAGCACCTCCAGCGACGCCAACAGCACCTGGAGAAGACCTTGTTGATGCAGGAATGGCGACAGTTGCATCACTAAGATCAGAAATGTTAAATGAGCTAAGAAGACTCAAAAAATATATGCAGAAACCCCCTGCCTAAATCTTCTTCTCTATTTTTTAGATTTTTAAAAAAATATTCATTAAAAGTATATGTCAATGTTTCTTTTGATAATTTTTAATTACAATTTTGTTAGTATTTTTACGCCTTTTTCTGAGCCTACGTAGACAATATCAGCCATATTTACGAACAAACCGTTTTCAATTACACCTGGAATTGCGTTTAATTGTTTTTCCATTTTATTATAATCCTTGATTTTTAGATCAAATATATCTATGATAAAATTGCCATTGTCTGTTACCACAGGTCCAAGTTTTTTATTGCTCATTCGAACTTGAGGAGTTCCAAATTCTTTAAGTTGATTAAGTACGGTCGATTTAGCGAAAGGGAGCACCTCAAGAGGAAGAGGGGCGATTTCTCCTAGGGTTTTAACAAGTTTGCTCTCATCCACTAAAATCACAAGAAGTTTTGCAGCACTCCCAACAATTTTTTCTTTTGTAAGTGCAGCACCTCCACCTTTTATGAGATTCAAATTAGGATCTACTTCATCTGCTCCATCAACAGCTAGCGCTAAAGATGGGTGTTCATCTAAGGTAGTTAAGCGAATGCCTGAAGAGATACACAACTGTGCAGTTTCATATGAAGTTGGCACTGCCATGATACCTATCTCCTCGTTTTTAATTCTCTGAGCGATCAAACTTATGATATGCATAACAGTTGAGCCACTGCCCATTCCAATGATCATTCCGTCTTTGATTTGTTCGAGAGCAGCTTCTGCTGCCATCTTTTTTAATGCATCCTTCTCCAAATAACACACCTTTATTAGCTTTCACTATAGAACTTTAAAACAATTACAGATTATAAATATTAAAAGGAAAAATTTAATACTTTACCACCTTACCCGAAATCCTCTTTCCTTCTTGTAAGGCCTTAATAAGTCGTTTTCCATCCTTCGTTGTCTTTCGAACCCTACAAACGCCTTTTGCACCAATTTTAGCAGTAAGAATTGTTTTTCCATTGACATAGATTATCAACATCTTATTTGCATAGTCTTGTAAAGTACTAATTGTAATGGATTTCTTCTTAACCGATATATCAATTGGAATCTCGCCTTCTTCTATAGTGCCTTCTGTTTCACGAACCTCTATTCGGATACCTAATTGTTGTTCAATTTCTTTTATTTTTAGACCATTCTTTCCGATTATTTGGGGCACATATTCTTTAGTCGTTCGAACTATAATTCTGTTTTCTGAAAGCGGTTCTATTTCAAGAGGGGCGTAAGGTACATATCGTTCAAATACTGACAGAAAAGTGTTCCGTTGTTCCTCAGATATCTTAGGGATAACTTTTTGTTTCTCTGTGGAACCGATGGGGATCACTACAACCTGTTCACCAAATGTATAAAGTTCATAAAGCAGTTTATCAGTTTCAAAATCTTTTATTTCAATTATAGGCCTGGCAAGATCTGCTTCGAACATTCCACTTGGAACTTTAACAAGCATTTGTAAGTAATACACGCTAGTTATTCGGCCTGAATCCATATAGATTACAGTATCTACTATTTGTGGGATGACACCTAACTCCACCCGTCCAATAAGTCGTTGAATTGCATCTACAGGTCTAGAGGTATGTACAACGCCAAGCATACCGACTCCAGCCATTCGAAAGTCTGCGAAGACTCGAAAGTCAACTGTACGTCTCATTTCATCGAATGCTACAAAGTCTGGCCTTATAAGAAGAAGTAATTCGGCAGCTTTTTCAAAATCACCACCCAATGGCGCGTATTGGGTGATTGTTGGCCCAACTTGAAGATCGCGTGGCCTCTCAAGGGTCGCCACATTTTGCTTTTCTGCAAATAAATTTGCTATTGCTTGAACAAAAGTTGATTTTCCAGATCCTGGTCTTCCAGCGACAATAATTCCTTCTGCTTGCTCTTCAATTCTTTGTCTAAGTTTTTCCGATAAATCATAATCATCAATAGTCATTGTCACAATTGGGCGAACTATAGTGATTTCAGATCTATCAGAGAAAGGTGGGTGTGTTATAACAATACGATATTGTTGTAACTGGAGTACAGTAGCACCTGGTTCATCTATCTCCTTAAAAGAACCTCTTTCAGTTTTCGCTCTCTCGATTAATTCCGTAGCAATATTCTGCAATTCGTTTCGTTTTAATGGAAGATCGCCAAATTTTTCAAGATACCAATTACCAGGTGTGCCTCTTTTCGCCATAGGGAGTACGCCTTCACGCAAATGAACAGACATTGTATCCTCTGTGAAGAAATCCTCTATTTGAATTGATGATGTTTCTTTCTTTGGCTTGACATATTCTGTACGAATTCCTTCTATTTCTGCAACAAGAGCTTGGACCCTGTCGGAAGTAACTAACTTTGCATTGTTTTCTTTCGCTACTTGACGAATAAGTTCGTCTAGTTCGCCGCCCCTGGCCAATTTAATTTGTTCTAATCCAGGCCGTTCACCTATTATCTGAATGTCTAGAATATTATCAATAGCGTCAGCTACTTCTTTTAATTTCTTTATTTCATATAATCCTACATAACCTGTAGCCTTTCCAAGATTGGCCTGATATTCTAGCTCACTGAGGGCTACTCGCGGAATCAAAATTTCTGTTGGAGTATCATATTTTCTCTCTGCCAGTACCCCGCTAATTATAACACTTGTATCTGGAACAATTCTAATTTTCTCTTGAGAGGTTTCATCGAGATTCAAAGATCTCACCACAATTCTGTCGTTAGCAATTTTTTTGATAAAGGGTTCAAACAAAATTTAAATGACAATATCACATTTTCTAAAAAATTTAGCGTTATAGAGAAATGTATTCGTTATTCTAAGATTTTTGACTGTCACTTTTACCTGTAATATCCGATATTTGTGTTCGAACAGCTAGGTTAACTTGAGTACCTAAATAATAGGTGACTTCACCGACATTATCTACCACCGCTAGCACCAATTTTTTCCTTACATTGCGCGCTTGACGAGTAACGCTATCTAAAACATCAAGTTTGAAAGGAGTGCCCTCTACAACAATACAAACAAGATACGCTGCTTCATCCTTTCCTATAACTCCTCCGCGAGGATATATTCTGTAGTGGATTGGGTCACCTAGTCCTGACCTGACGATATATCCTCGTGATCGTAAATCACGATAAACCAAATATCTTGTCCAAATTTGGGGGTCATTTTTTAGGAAATATGCCAGAATTTCATTAAAAGCGAACGCATCATTTTCGTCATCTGCAGTTATATTTAACCTACCACGTTCTAATAAAAGCAAGCTTTCAACTGGAGAGAGCATCAATTTACGATCGTCATCAAAGGAGCCATAATAACCATTTTCATAGATTATATCTGCTCCTTCTTCAACTATAACGTGATCTTCCTTTAATTTTCCTTCTTGAGTTGGATATGGTTCTCTCTCTTCTTTTTCTTCTTCGTTCATTGAGATTTCATTATTAGCATTATCCAACTGAAGTCCCTCTTATTTATTTGATCTTTGTAGACTTGTAATACTACATTTTTAAAGCTATTTAAAGTAAAAGCGTCACAAAATTGATGGGAGTACAATGCCTAACAATCATTCTTCAAAACCTGAAGAGAGTTTTAACACAAAGGAACTAATTTTATACAACAAGCTAAAATGGTTTCTTACAGGTGCGCAGAGTATTGTAATTCTTGCTGTTGGGAATGAAATGAGACGAGATGATGCGATTGGAATTGAAATTGTGAATGAATTGAGAAACATTGCGCTATTAAAGGACCCTAAAATAAAAATAATTATTGCAGGCACAACTCCCGAGAATTTTACACGCCCTATTGAAAGTTGGAATCCAAGTCATCTTTTAATTATTGATGCAGTTGATATGGGCGAAAATCCAGGTGAAATTGAATTAATTCAAATGGATGACATTTCTAATGTAACTATTTCAACTCATAAAATGTCTCTTACTCTACTTAACAAATATCTTATGAGTAAATTAGATTTAGAAATAAAGCTCCTTGGTGTTCAAATTAAAGATGTGTCTTTTGGGGACGGACTCTCATCTGAGCTGATAACCATACCTGTGAGAATTGCAAAGCTTCTAAGTTCTGTTTTAAACGAAATTTCACAACAATCAAATTAAAGAGACGTTCTTACTGCGGTTATTGATCTTTTAAATGGAGGATCTAAGACTCCCTTATCACAAATTAATGCAGTGATCAGTTCAGGTGGCGTTATATCGAAAGCGGGATTTAATACTGGCACATCATTAGGAACTATTTGTTGATCCCTACAAAATCTAACTTCCTTTGGGTCTCGCTGTTCAACGGTGATATCTTCTAGTTTATTTGCGAAATCAAAAGTAGTTATAGGAAGGGCCACGTAGAAAGGAATCTTGTGATGTTTTGCTAAAACCGCAAGCGCATATGTTCCGATCTTATTAAATACATGACCTGTAGATAAAACGCGATCAGCGCCAACAATTACACAATCTATAAGTTTCCGATAAATGAGTATCCCTGCGGCGTTATCTGGAATAATAGTAATATTTACATCTTCTCGGGCAAGTTCAAATGCAGTGATTCTACCTTGCAGAAAAGGTCTAGTCTCTGTAGCAAACACCTTTATATTTCTCCTTCTTTCAGAAGCTAACAAGACTATCCCTTGAGCAGTTCCATATTCACCGCTGGCCACTGCTAAGCCACCTGTATGACAATGAGTCAGAATAGTGAAATTATCCTTTATGAGTTCAAGACCATTTTCTGCGATCTGGAGATTCATTTTTCGGTCGTCATCTATTGCTAGTTCTGCTACTCTCAAAATAAATGGTACAATTTCCTCTATGTTTGAAAGTTTTGAAATGCCTTGTAAGACCTTATCAAGGACTAATGAAAGATTCACTGCTGTTGGACGTGCTTTTATTAGTTGGACTGCTCCCTTTTTTAACTCAATTAGAAAATTATCAAAATCAACCGAGCCATAGTTTTGTTGTTTAATATGAAATGCATGTAGCGCCAATCCATATACGCCAGCAATCGCAATGGCTGGAGCTCCTCGGACAACCATGTTTTTTATGGCGCCTAGCACGTCTTCTAACTTTGAGCATGTTATATATTCTAACGAAGGCAGAGCGCGTTGATCTACAAAGATTAATGTTTGGGTGTCCTGTTTCCATTCAAATGGTTTCATATGTCTTCACAGTTCCCTTTTGAGATCTAGAAATAAAATATTTCCGATAATTCTACTATTTTATTTTTTTCAAGTCGACTTAACCTATTAAATCCTAAAACATATTTGTTTCAGTTATTATTTGAGTAAAACTGGTTATCTCCTCATTTTACAATGAATATACCAAAGATTTGCACCTCTATTTAGAAAATGACTAAAAGAATTATCTTATTTCAGTTTCACCCCTCTCTCTCTTTACTTGAAAAGTACTATGAGAAGTACTAAATATGGTAGTCTATTGTAGCGAATGCCTTCGGCCTTTTAAAAACGTCAAAGGTTTAAACATTCATAAAGGAAAAGTCCATAAAGATGTATTACGTGCAAGGAAGGCGGTTCTGCACAAAATTGACAACCAGGCTGAAGAAATTAGGGGGCTTAAAGCAATACTCTCAACTCTCATAAATGAAATAAAATCTCTAAGGGTGTTAGGTTTTTCATCTACACATAATATCACACCAACGAATTATTTCTCAACGTCTCCTCCCATAAAACCTATGCTTTCAAATATCCCTACACCGCCAGTTGGAATGAATTACGGATGCGATCATGGAGAATTAATGAATGAGTTAAAATCTGTATTAAAAGAACGTGAACTTGCATCTGCTTGATTCTATACAATAATAGTTTTGGTGGAAACTCAACACAAGACTCGTGAATCTAATTCACAAATTATCCTGCTTGCAGTTTTTAGACGTTTTTTCAAAGTCTCAAAATAGTGTCGATTTCTAGTTTGTTGCGGAATCTCATAGTTTGGATAGAGTTTATTTTTTAATTGAATCATAATCTTAACCAATTCCGGGAGATCTGATGAGGCAGTAGGGAAACTATAAATCTTTTTTAGCGCATTTTTATCTTGAATCTGGATTTGTTTAAGCGCTAGTTCTATCACAGTCCTATATGCGTTTTCTACAAGTGAATACACTTCATCGTAAAAACCAATTATCCGGTTTAAAAAGTCAGATATTCGTTGTGCAAGTAATTCAAATAATTTCATTGACTCAGAAACTCCAATAATGCTGTTTAAAGAAAAATCGTAATTTGGAGCGGGACAGTATTCTTCTAATTCTAAAGGAACTGGACCAATGATCCCGCTTATTGTAAGAACATCTATGGGACATTTTTTATCATTTATATCGCGTCCTAGGAAAAGATAAATGAGAGGACGATATAATGACAGATACGAAGGAGATAAACTGTAAGGTTTGGCTTTGCTACATGGTAAAATAAGCAAAAATCGTCTTTTTTGAGAGGGTGTATAATTCATTAACACGAACTTAACAAAATTTTGAGTGCGTGGATGTCTCATAGCTCTATATGCATTTGCGACTCGATCCATTTCGGAAATGTCATCTATGAATGCCCATGTATATTTTGGAAATAGCTTTCGATATTCGAAAACAGATATAGGTTCTCGCTGTTTGTTTACTCTATTTCCGCCCCAAGTTAATTCATTTTTCATAAACAAACCAGAAAATTCAGTGTTTCTAGAATTGAGATCTATAATTATGAACGATTGCTGGGTAAATTAAGGATTGTCTCGATCTTTTCGTCAGGTAATATAATTTCCTCGCGCCAGGAATCTCCAATTGCGACTAGAATAAAAAGCCCCATCACATCTGATCCAGACTTCTTTACTATGTTTATTAAGGCTCGTTGTGTTTCTCCTGAGCGAACTACATCGTCTACAACTAGAATTCTGTCTTTTCTTGAAAAACTATATTTTGGGATATACAGAGACATTCTAGTTCCTGAAAAGCTGGGGATATACGTTTCTTCTACAAATTCTTTAACGCCAACTTCTCTAACTCTTTTTGCAATCACTAAATCAACTTCCATTTCATTTGCAATATGAGTTCCGATCGGAATTCCATCTGCTGCCGCTGTTAAAACCTTTGTGATACCATCTTTAGCAAATTTTTGCGTTATAACTCGTGCAACATAGCGGAGCAACAGAGTATCACCTAATAACGCTGTGTTGTCAAAGTATCCGTTATCAAATTTCAATCGGTTTCGAACTTCTTTAACAAGATCAATTTCATTTTCCAAGATTTTTAACATTTCCTCCGTACGATCCGCATTTGGTAAGACGTGACCTCTAATGTATCGATTTAATACGGTAATAGGAAGTGGACGTGGTGTTGAAACATTTTTAGACTCACCCCGTAATTGTGGTCTGACTTTCAGAATTTTTGATAGTTCTTCATAAGTCATTCTTTTCTTAAGGATTTTTAAGAGTTCTATACATCGTAAACGAGTTTTTATTTGCTCTAATTGTGTTAAATTACCTGACATTTACTGAAGCACTCCTTTGTAACATTTTTGTTAAAAAATGTTTTGAGTCTCCATAAAAATTGAATTAAATTAGTTAATTTGGCTATGGACCTTATAAATATGTTTGATATTCAAAATTAATTACTACGTGAAAATCACAGTAGTAGGATCCTGCTTGAGTTGATTGCCCGGCTTCAGGAGGCACCGAATGTTAAACAACTTTGTATATTCCATCATATGAAAGAGAAATATCTGAAACTCGTGCGAAAGATATTTGCAAGATTCGAGCGTCTCTATAGAGTTGAACTCTTGAAAATGCGGCAAGACCGACAACCAAAGGCCCTTTAAAACCAGGATCAATGAGTGCTTCCCTTAAAAAAAGACCCATTCTATGAAGGCTACTGCGTGGATTAATGATACCTACTAAATCATCGGGCATTGTAAGATATTCGTTAGTTTCTATAAGATAGAAGCCCTTTTGTAAAATAACAGCATCCTTGTCATCCCATTCTTTTTGTTTTCGCTTAGGTAAATTGCGCCTCGAATTATCAAAATCGAGAACGCCCATATCATTTTCGAGAGTGAAAATAGTTCCTATAGTGCATTCAAAACCACAAGGTTGGAGCTGTTTCTCTAAAGAAACATAATCTTGCACCAGTTGATGCTCAGTTATGAGTTCCTTAATTTTTAAATCTCCTAAGAACAAATTAGATCACCAAAAATTGACTTGATATCCCTAAATCAACAAATTTACTTGAATATCTAGCTACTATTACATAAAATGTCCACTTCCATAAACTTTTTAAAAAAGTATGATGTAAACCTTTCTGCCTTAATAAGAAAATAACTCACTCTTTAGGTTCTTTGAACTGAGCATAATCCCTAAAAGGTATTATCTTTAGTGCCCTGGTGGTGTAGCACGGCCTTTAACGATTCTCACCAAGTCGTTAGCTGATATCATTTGGGACTGTCACTCACTTATGTGCGTTTGATGCATAAGCTGGGCAATTCCCAGGACCCGGGTTCAAATCCCGGCCAGGGCGCCATCCATTAAAACTCTAAGTAGTTACAGCGCATGGATAAACAGAAAATAAAGATAGATACAAGGTATATAATCTAACTTACGGCCATTTACTAATTAGGACGGGCCCGTAGCTCAGCTAGGTAGACAAAGCCTCAATATCTTTGGCTGTAAGCGTCGGGCTTTTACGCATTACACTTAAGCAGTGAAATAAGCTTAAGCGATTAAAATGCAGAGACACCCGATGGCCACGGGTTCAAAAGATCCAAGTGCAACGATGGATCTGAAATTCCCGTCGGGCCCGCCAATTCTACAATAACCGAACTTCTGCCAGAAGGAGAATCAAAAGTTATAAAAAAGATTCGGACATTGTTGGGTAGGTAAACTAGCAGATTTTTCAGGAGAATGATTTCAGAATAAATAAGCCTTTAGGGGGACATAACTCCTTTCACATTATTATATTGCTAAAATTGAGACAATTAAAGAACCAATAAGTGAAGGTCATCTAATATTTATTTCAAAATGAATTTTGTAATTTATAATCCATGAAAAAGGAAGTGCGCAGGTGCTCTCTCAAGAAGATAGATGGGAATTAATGAAGGCGTTTTTTATTGAAAAAGGTCTTGTAAGACAACATTTAGATTCATATAATGAATTTATTGGACGTAGTATTCAGCAAATTGTTGATGAGATTGAAAAAATAGAGCCTGACATTCCAGGCTTCCATGTTAAGTTAGGTAAGGTAGAGGTAGGAGAACCTACCATCCGCGAAGCAGACGGAGCAGTTCGACCTATAACACCTATGGAAGCCAGGATCCGAAATTTGACATATTACGCACCTTTACAGCTTGAAATGACACCAGTAGACATCAATGAGGGCGTGGAGATACCTGGTGAAACGGCTAATGTCTATATTGGTCGCCTTCCGGTCATGCTCAAATCAAATAAGTGCCTTTTAGCACAAATGTCACCACAGGAATTAGTTGAGATTGGTGAAGATCCAAGCGATCCTGGTGGTTATTTCATTATTAACGGATCAGAAAGAGTTCTAGTCACACAAGAAGATCTTGCCCCAAATAAGATCTTGATTGAAGAAAGTAGTAGCGGCAAAACAAGTACACATATTACAAAGGTATTTTCTACAGCAAGAGGATTTCGAGCACCTGTTACTGTAGAACGAAGAAATGACGGCTCATTACGAGTTTCATTCCCTTCAGTTCCAAGAAAAATACCTTTAGCAACTGTCTTAAGAGCTCTTGGACTTGAAACCGATAAGAGTATTGTTGATGCGATTTCAAATAGACCTGAGGTGATCCGGGAACTAATACCAACTATTCGAGAAGCCACAGAAATTAAAAACATTGATGATGCATTGGATTATATTGGAAAACGAGTAGCTGTTGGACAAATGCGTGAATATAGAATTAAACGGGCACAACAGGTACTTGATAAATACTTATTACCTCACATAGGTACAGAAGAAGCAGATCGAAAGAAAAAAGCTTATTTTTTGAGTCAAATGGCACAGCGAATACTTGAACTTTTCCTAAATATTCGAAACGCCGATGATAAAGATCATTATGCTAATAAAAGACTGAAATTAGCAGGTGATCTTTTAACGAGTCTATTTAGAGTTGCTTTTTTAAATCTGGTAAGAGATATTACCTATCAACTTGAGCGAACTGCAGTGAGAGGGAAAAAACCGAATATAAAAACAGCAGTAAGGGCAGATGTAATTACTGAGCGCTTACGACATGCCTTAGCCACTGGGAATTGGGTAGGTGGCAAAGCAGGAGTAAGTCAATTACTAGACCGTACTAATTACATGTCTACATTAAGTCACCTTCGACGAGTTGTTTCTCCGTTAAGTCGTAGTCAACCTCATTTTGAGGCACGAGATCTTCACCCAACTCATTGGGGTAAGATATGTCCAAATGAAACACCAGAGGGGCCAAACTGTGTCTTGCCAAATACTTTAGTTACATTACCTGGTGGATCAACAAGAACTATTGGTTCTTTCCTTATTAATAATGATTGGAATAAGCAACAAGTAGTTTCGATTAATTGGAATCCTGACGGCTCTGGAAACAAGCACGCGAAAAATTGCAACGTTTCTAGATTTATTCGGAATCCCATAAAAGAGAACACTCAACTTTATCGTATTATGACAAAAATGGGTAGAGAAGTCTACGCAACTAGTGACCATCCTTTCTATTACAAATCTGATACTAGTGATAAATGCCGAATAGACGCAAAAGACCTTAAGATTGGACATAAGGTTGCTGTATTGCCTGCTTCAACTCAAAGGCCTGACTGGTCATCTGTCATTCAGAACTTCTCTGAAGAGGTAATCATTGATGAAAATACCTTTGTAAAGAACTTACCGCCACATAGCAGGACTTGGAAAGCTGCAGTGAACAAAGCAAAAGAATTGGGTCTTTTACCACTTAGATATGACACTACCGCGTTGCCTATACTAACTAGATTAGCAAGTTTTGCGATTGGCGACGGTCATTTGAGTCTTAGAGAAAGAACAGGAAAAAGCGGAAAACACAAATCTTCAGTCTCTGTAATATTTTCTGGAAAGCCAGAAGAAATGGAAGAAATCCGCAATGACCTCAACCAGTTAGGATTTACAGCCTCTAGGCTCACTGAAATAGAGGCGACTTCGGAATTGGAAGATGGGCAAATTATTAGTGGCACAAGTTACCAAATTAGGCTTGATGATCGCATTTTGTGGACTATCTTGCACGCTCTTGGAAGTGTTGTAGATGATAAAGCAAAAAACATTCCTTCTGTTCCAAAATGGATAATGGACTGTACTTCTTCTCCTGAAAAACTCCCAATCATCAGAGAATACTTGGCTGGATTGTTTGGTAGTAGTGAAATGAGTACTCCCTCAGTTAACAAAAGAGATGGCAAAACATTTCTTGCACCTACTTTCTCTATCAATGTTGTAGATACAGAAGAAAACCGCAAGAAAGCAAAAAGTTTTCTTGGCCAGATAATTTCGTTATGCAAGTTTTTTGGTGTGGAAGCTGCACCAAAGGCCATTGTTACTAGAAAAGGCACTATACGAAAATCCGGCGAAAAAACAATAAAATATCGTTTGATATTTTCGTCAGAAATACATAATCTAGTTAATTTATATTCAAGAATAGGATTCGCTTATGAACAAAACAGAGAACGATTGGCTCAATATACAGTTGCGTATTTAACTGAGAAAATACGCAAGACTAATTTCAGAATGAAATCAGCTGAAATAACCTGGGCAAATCGAAACAAGCCCTTTGAAGAACTCTGGGAAATTTTGGTAACGGAATTGCCTAGAATTATTGTTGAGAACCCGCTAGTGACTAAGCATGATATTAAAAACTGGTCAAGAAATGATAACTTTGATGCAGACAAGATAAGAATTCAAGCAAAGAACTTCCCAAAATTCGAGGAATGGATAGCGAAGAACGCTGTCAAGCCAGATTCTAATATCGGTCTTGTATGGGAAGAGATTACAGAAATTGAACTCGTTGATTTGAAAAATATTTCTTTTGATTCTGTAGACGACTTTACAATAAATGATGATTCCCATAACTTCTTTGCAAATGGCTTCTTAACTGGCAACTGTGGTTTGGTTAAGAATCTTGCATTAATGGCTTATATCTCTGTAGGGTTAGATGAGTATATCGTTGAGGAGATACTCAGAACATATGGAGTAAAGAGTTGGGACGAACTACAAGGAAAGGAAGCAAATCAATCACGTGTTTTTCTTAATGGAAGGCTTATCGGGTTTCATCCGAATCCAACGGCACTTCTTGGTCAAATTAAGAAGGCAAGACGTGCTAATGAAATCGATGAATCAATAAATGTTGCATACTATCATGAAACTGACGAAATAAAGATTAATTGTGATATTGGGCGTGTTAGACGTCCACTAATGATCATAGAGAATGGACAACCTAAAATTACTCCTAAACACGTTGAAAAACTCGTAAAAGGAGAATTGAAATGGAACGATCTAATTCTTAATGGATTAGTCGAGTATCTTGATGCTGAAGAAGAAGAAAATGTATATATCGCTATTGAATCAGAAGAATTGACACCGTCGCACACACATCTTGAAATCGATATTTCTACTATTTTGGGAATTTGTGCAAGCGTTATTCCTTTTCCACAACACAATCAATCACCAAGAAATACATATGAGGCGGGGATGTCAAAACAAGCTCTTGGATTATATGCTAAGAACTTTCAACTACGTGTAGATACTAGAGGGCATTTCCTACATTACCCACAGGTTCCTCTAGTGAAAACACGAGCGATGGATGTAATTGATTTTGATAAATGTCCTGCAGGTCAAAATTTTGTTGTTGGCATCCTCAGTCACGGTGGTTACAATATGGAAGATGCTCTGATAATAAATAAGGCATCACTTGAACGAGGACTTGCCAGATCTACATTTTTCAGATGTTATGATGTAGAAGAGAAGCGATATCCTGGAGGTCAAGAGGATCGTTTTGAAATTCCTGGTAAAAATGTAAGGGGATATAGAGTTAGTGAAGCTTATAGACATCTGGCTGATGATGGTCTTATCGAGCCAGAAACTGATGTTACTGGAGGAGATGTGATTATAGGGCGTACTAGTCCTCCTAGATTCTTGGAAGAATATACTGAGTTTGAAATGCCTGCTCCTATTCGTAGGGAGACTTCAATAAGCCTGCGCCACGGCGAACGTGGTGTTATTGACACGGTCATTGTTACAGAGACTGTTGATGGAAACAGATTAGTAAAAGTAAGAGTCAGAGATCAAAGGATCCCAGAACTGGGAGATAAATTCGCTTCAAGGCATGGACAAAAGGGAGTTCTAGGAATCATGGTTCGACAAGAAGACATGCCTTTTACGGAAGATGGAATAGTCCCTGATTTGATAGTTAATCCTCATGCGATACCCAGCAGAATGACTGTAGGGCAAATAATAGAAGCCATAGCAAGTAAAGTAGGCTGCATCGAAGGTGAAAGAAAAGATGGTACTGCATTTTCTGGAAGCGAAGAAACATTACAAAAAGAAATGAGAGACGCTGGCTTCGATCATAGAGGCCTAGAGAGCATGTATAACGGCATGACCGGTGAAAAATTTGAAGTGGATATCTTTATTGGAGTAGTTTATTACCAACGACTTCACCATATGGTTGCTGATAAACTGCATGCCAGAGCAAGAGGACCTGTCCAAATTTTGACTAGACAACCTACTGAAGGACGTGCAAGAGAAGGTGGACTTCGATTTGGCGAAATGGAACGAGATTGTTTGATAGGTCATGGTGCAGCGCTATTACTTAAGGAACGTCTTTTAGATGAGTCAGACAAAACGGTTGTAATAGTTTGTGATGAATGTGGAATGTTAGCAGTACAAGATCGTTCAAGAGATCGTTTTTATTGCCCTATATGTTGCGACAAGACAACTGTGAGCCGCGTAACTATGTCTTACGCATTTAAACTGTTACTTCAAGAATTAATGAGTCTTGGAATTTCTCCTCGTTTAAGATTAAAAGAACCTGCTTGAGAGGGAATAAATAAAATGTCTACACTTCCAAAAATTATTAATCAAATCCAATTTGGTTTATTATCTCCAGATGATATACGAAAGATGTCTGTAACTAGAATCATCACAGCTGACACTTACGATGAAGATGGACTCCCTATTGACTCGGGACTAATGGACGGTCGATTAGGAACCATTGAACCGGGCCAAACCTGTAAGAGCTGTGGAAATAGGGTGGGGGAATGTCCTGGACACTTCGGTCATATAGAATTAGCGCGCCCCGTCATACACGTAGGCTTCGCAAAAATTATCCAAAAGACTCTTAGAGCGATATGCAGAGATTGTTCCCGCCTTAGTTTAAATGAGGATGAAAGGCAAGATTTTATTAAAAAAATGGATATATATGAAGAGGAATGGGGCGAACTAGATCCTGAGCTTGTAAAAGAAGTCCTAAAAAAGGCAACAAAAACAAATACATGTCCCGATTGTGGAAAAGAGAAATTGAAAATTCGTCTTGAAAAACCAACTACTTATTATGAAGAACATGAGTCAGGTGCCGCCCGTTTAACTCCAAGCGACATACGGGCAATCTTAGAAAAAATGCCCGATGAAGATTGTCGATTAATTGGGGTTAATCCAGATGTTGTACGTCCAGAATGGATGATACTTATTGTACTTCCAGTTCCACCTGTTGCCGTGCGTCCAAGTATTACCTTGGAGTCTGGTGTTCGTTCAGAAGATGATCTTACACATAAATTAGTTGACATTATCAGGATTAATCAGAGGTTAAGCGAAAATATTGAGGCGGGTGCGCCTCAATTAATTGTTGATGACTTGTGGGAACTTTTACAGTATCATGTTACGACTTTTTTTGATAATGAAGTCTCAGGTATTCCTCCTGCACGTCATAGGTCAGGAAGGGCTTTAAGAACTCTATCTCAAAGACTTAAAGGAAAAGAAGGACGCTTTAGAAGCAATTTGTCAGGAAAACGTGTTGATTTCTCAGCACGTACTGTTATTTCACCGGATCCAAATCTTGGTATAAACGAAGTAGGCGTACCTGAAGAAGTTGCACAAATATTAACAATTCCAGAACGTGTTACGGAATGGAATATTGAAGAAATGAGAGACCTTGTGATGCGAGGGCATGATGATCATCCAGGTGCGAATTATATCATTCGTAGCGACGGAAGACGAGTTGATTTACGGTTTGTAAAGGATAAAACTACAGTGAGTGAAGCCCTTAGACCAGGATATGTAGTAGAACGTCATTTAAAAAACGGAGATATTGTATTATTCAATCGTCAACCCTCTCTCCATAGAATGTCGATTATGGCACATGAAGTCAAAGTTATGCCTTTTAGGACGTTCAGACTTAATCTATGTGTCTGTCTCTCTGGTGATACAGAGGTTTATACAGATCTTGGCAAGATCTCTATTGAGAACCTTGTTAAAGACTATGAGAAATACTCTCCGCTCTCTTGTAACTGGGGCACTGACAAAACGACATATTTCTCAGAAATCGCAGAAGTTCATGCTATTAATCCCAAACAATTTGGACTTAAGTCTTATGAAATTACA
>Ga0180438_10005982_pt1 | contig 16655 bp, 13 predicted proteins | sample SS_ome_12_FD_132455 | JGI IMG/M metagenome (GOLD analysis project Ga0180438, IMG submission 132455) | Hypersaline lake sediment archaeal communities from the Salton Sea, California, USA - SS_3_D_2 metaG | ecosystem: Environmental > Aquatic > Non-marine Saline and Alkaline > Hypersaline >...
AAACATGCGCAGGGTTCCTATTCGGCAAAAGGTGCACTTGCCACAGGATTCATTCTGGGTAAAATCAAGGAAAAATTTGGCGACATCTATCATACAGGCAGCCTCGTCCATCACTATCAGCCCACCTGAGCCCATGATAGCCCCGGTCTTGGTCACCGAGTCATAATCCACCGGGGTATCAGCCAGGCTGGCAGGAATAATACCACCGGAAGGCCCCCCAATTTGAATTGCTTTAAATTCCAGTCCGCTTGAGGTGCCACCACCAATGTCGAAGACGATCTCCTTCAAGGTTATACCCATCGGTACCTCTACCAGCCCGCCGCGGGCTACCTTCCCCGCCAGAGCAAAAACCTTGGTACCTTTGCTTTTCTCAGTACCAAACTGGTTATAGACATCAGCGCCATTGAGTATAATCCAAGCTACATTAGCGAAGGTCTCCACATTATTGATATTGGTCGGCTTTTGCCACAAGCCAGAGTTGGCAGGAAATGGCGGGCGGAATCGGGGCATCCCCCGCTTGCCTTCGACTGACATTATCAGCGCGGTTTCCTCTCCGCAAACAAAGGCTCCTGCTCCCTGCCTTATCTTAATATCAAACTCAAAATTGCTGCCCAAGATATTCTCGCCGATAAATCCCCTCTCCCTGGCTTGAGCTAAGGCTATTTCTAATCGCTGAATTGCCAATGGATACTCGGCTCTAACATAAATATAACCTTCGGTGGCACCAATGGCATAAGCGCCTATCAGCATCCCTTCGAGAACACTGTGAGGGTCACTTTCCAGAACACTTCTATCCATGAAGGCACCGGGGTCTCCTTCATCAGCATTACAGATTATGTACTTTTGATTACCGGGGGATTTCCTGGCGAAGCCCCATTTGACGCCGGTAGGAAAGCCAGCGCCACCTCTCCCCCTCAAACCGGACTTAGTAACTTCATCAATTACATCCTGAGGCGACATGCTGCCCAGCACCTTCTCTATTGCCTTATAGCCATCTGCCGCCAGATAATCATCGATAGATTCGGGGTCAATGACGCCGCAGTTTCGGAGCACAATCCTCTTCTGCTTAGCCAAGAGGTTATCTATTTCCTCAGCCGGTATGACCCATTCGACGATGGGCTTACCACCAATAAGGTGCTCCTCGACTATGCGGTCAACCTTATCCGGGGTGACACGACCATAGAACACGCGCTCGCCCTGTGGTGATGAGACCTCAACCTGTACCTCGTTGTAGCACATCCCCATACAGCCGGTCTGCTTCAGCTCCACATTTAATCCCTTACCGTCAAGCTTGGTGCTTAAAGCATCATAGACCTCACGTCCACCAGCAGCTATACCACAAGAGGCAAGCCCTACCTTGATAACCCAATTTCCATTTTTCCTGTCTTTTTCGGGAAACATCGATTGCTCCTATCTGCTTTTAAGCTTTTCTAGCCAGCTTTTTCCGATAAAACAGCCTCTTCCGTTTCCTTTCCCGTCTCCTTCATCTGGTTCAGTAATTTGCCAATGGTCTCGGTAGTAAGCCGTCCATAGGTTTTCCCATTAACCATCATGCAAGGTGCCAGGCTGCAACAACCAAGACAAGCTACCCGCTCTACGGTAAATAGCCCGTCTTGACTGGTCTCCCCCTCTTTAGCCCCTACTACCTGCTCTACTACCTCTGATACCCTTTCCGCTGCGTTCAAATGACACGCCGTCCCATGACAGACCTTGATCAGGTTCTTACCCATAGGCTGGAGGCGAAACTGAGCGTAGAAGGTGACTATCCCAAACAGCTCACTAGCAGGAACCCCTGTGTTCTCCGCTATGCGCTCGATGGCTACTGGGGGAACATAGCCATAAGCATCCTGAATCTCCTGAAGAACGGGTATTATGGCACCAGGCTCCACATTGTGCTTATGAGCTATGGCGTCAATTACTGCCAGACTGAGTTCTTCCCTATCTTCCCCAGTTATAGCTTCAACAACCATGCTAACTCCTCTCGCCGGAGCTCAGCTTTATTCCAAGCTTCATCGCTCCCAATATAAACATAAGATTACACGCCACTGTGAGTTAAAGCTTTGAGGAGCTCTTTCTTTGAAGCCCTGTGGCGCTCAAACATGCTGACTATCCTCATGATTTCCATACTCTTAACCCACTCTTTGTTCCTGACCTTGTTGGCTACGATCTCGACTGTTACTGGCGCATCCACCATAATTACCATGTCGTGTGAGCCGATTACAGGGTCAACAAAATCTATTCCCGGCATCTCTTCCAGCTCCCTCAGCGCTTTAGCAAACTCCCGCTGCTCCATCTCATCAGCGACATCAACCAGTAAATATGCTCTCAAACCCATTTTCCTGCCTCCTTTTCTTGGTTTCTTTTCTTAGCTAATTTAAGTTAACCATTTTTACCTGCTGGCTCACATCCCTACGCACCTCTTTATTGACCCCACGGAAAGCACTTAAGAAGAAGAGCCCTTTATCAATGATTTCAACCACCGCTTTTCATGGTTTTTATGGAGGCAAAACAGCATTAGACACAGGTCATCTCGGTTGAAATGGGTAGTCAAATAGGTTAGAATGAATAGGCGTAGAACATTAGAGCCATTGAGCCCAGGTTAGCCAAGGATATCTATGGAAAAGATTACTATTCTGCTGGCTGAGGACCATACCGTAGTGCGCCAGAGTATCCGCCAGTTTCTGGAGCGTGAAGAGGATATTGAGGTGGTCGGTGAGGCTGGTGATGGTGAGGAAACTGTAGAACTAGCCAAACAGCTCAAACCCGAAGTTATTATCATGGACATCGCTATGCCCAAGCTCAACGGGATTGAAGCCACCAAACAAATCAAGCAGCTTCCCTTCTGCACCATCATATTGATACTTACCGCTTATGACTACGAAGAATACATCTTCCCTATTTTAGATGCGGGGGCTGCCGGTTATTTGTTAAAGGATGTGAGTGGAAGCGAGTTGATTGATGCTATCCGTACTGTGTATAAGGGAGAATCGGTGCTTCATCCGGCGGTGGCTCACAAGTTGATAGAGCAATTCAGGGGCACTGGTACCAAATACGGACGGGAACAGGCGCTGGATCTGCTCACTGAGCGCGAGACCGAAGTGCTCAAAATGGCAGCCAGGGGGATGAGTAACAAGGAGATTGCCAGCGAACTCTTCCTCAGTGTGCACACTGTCGAAAGCCATTTTGGAAGCATCTTCAATAAATTGGGAGTGTGTTCCCGTATTGAGGCAGTGATGGAAGCCTTCAAGAGAGGCTGGTTTACATTGGACGACATCTCACAGCCAGATAGCTCCAGCGGAGGGTGACTTGAGCAGGAGGTTATCATCAGTATGGCTTGAACGAGTAAAACCAGTCATACGTAACCCCCATTTCTGGGTTATCCTCGTCTTGCTGGTGCTCACTACTATCCATCATTATCCCCATCAGATAGGTTTACCTGCGGTATTACTTCCCGATGCCCTCTTTGGCTTGACCCGCCATGCCATAGATCGGCTGCTTTACCTCGTACCTATAATCTATGCTGGCTATATCTTCGGCACAACGATAGGGTTAGCCACTACCTTTGTTACTCTGGTGCTTATGCTGCCTCGAGCCATTTTCCTTTCCTCCAGCCCTCCCGATGCTTTGTTTGAAACGGCGACCGTAATCCTGGTTGGTGTGGTGGTAAATCTCTGGTTCAGGACACAAACTAAACAGATGAAGGCGGTAGAAGAACGAGAGCAGGCTACGGCAGCAATGGTGACCGCTCAAGAAAGGCTCCGCTCTCAAATTCGGAGCACGATTAAATATGAGAAAAAGCTAACCACACTAAGTAACATCTCTAACCTGCTCACCCAGTCTCTGGAAACGAAATCATCCCTCCGTTCTGCTATGGATATGGTTATGGAAGCAATGGGGGTGGAAGTCGTCCTCCTGTTTTCCATCGAAGAGAAAACAAGAGAGCTGGTACTCGCGGCCTACGGAGGGGTGTCCCAGGAATTTGCCCAGAGCATAGGGAGGATGAGGTTAGGTGAAGGCTTAAACGGGCGGGTGGCAGAGACCGGGGAGCCACTACTGGTAGAAGATGCGTCCATAGACCCTATATTTAAGGGGGAGATAGCGAGTCAGGAGAATCTCCAGACTCAGCTTATTGTACCCATGAGAGCTGGGGGTAAGGTGGTAGGCACGCTTTGCGTAGCCATGCGTCAGCAGAGAGAATTTAACATCGAAGACGTGAAATTTCTTACAGCTATCGGCAGCGAAACTGGTATTGCTATCGAGAATGCTCGCCTCTACCAGGAGCAACTGGGGATAGCAGAGCAATTACGTCAATCTGAAAAGAACTACCGGGAGCTATTTGAGAGCGCTCACGATGCCATCTGGGTTCATGACCTGGAGGGTAACATCCTGGTAGCCAATAAAGCAACCGAAATGCTCACCGGCTTCAGTATCGACGAACTATACAGTATGAATGTGGAACATTTTCTTACCCCCGAAAGCCTAAAAATAGCAGGGGAGGTACATGACCAACTGCTTCAGGGCGAGGCTATAACGCAACCTTACGAGCAGCATCTCCTCCGGAGAGATGGCACGGAGGCAACACTGAGGTTAACTACCAACCTAATTTCCAGCAATGGTCAGCCCACTTCCTTCCAAAATATTGCCCGGGATATAACCGAGGAAAAAAGGATGGAGGAGAACCTGCGCTTCTATGTCCAGCAGATTACCCGAGCTCAAGAGGAGGAACGCTTACGTATTTCTCGTGAACTCCATGATAGCACTGCCCAGACCCTTATCGCCCTGCTTCACCAACTGGAGAACCTGTTATACGACAAGGCGAAGCTGCCTGTAGGTGAAGCCAGGGAACTATGGGGTTTCCACGAGCAGATCAAGGGTATTTTGCAGGAAGTGCGCCACCTCAGCCGTGACCTGCGCCCTTCCCTTATCGATGATGTAGGTTTGCTGGCGGCACTGCGCTGGGCGCTCCGGGAGCTCAAAACAGAGCACAGCGTCGATGGCGACTTACAGGTGCGCGGCGATGAACGGAGGCTCTCTCCAGAAATAGAGCTAATACTCTTCCGCATTGTCCAGGAAGCATTGAGGAACGTGGGGAAACACTCACATGCCTCAAAGGTCGAGGTCTTGATTAGTTTTGAACAGGGGAAAATCACTGCGGTCATAACCGACAATGGCATCGGCTTCGAGCTCCCGGAGAAGGTAGGTGATTTATCCCGCAGTGGCAAGCTTGGCTTGGTGGGGATGGAGGAGAGGGTACGATTACTGGATGGTAGCCTGGATATAAAATCCGAGCCAGGTAAGGGCACTACGGTAACTGTTGAGGCTCCAATATAACTAGCGAACGATTGCCGCTTTGAGATGTATCATTTGGAGGAGGTAAGATATGGGGAAAGTATTGATCGCCTATTTCAGTTTGAGTGGTAATACTAAAAAGATGGCGGAATATATCGCCGAGGGGGTCCGCTTTAGCGGGCAACAAGCCGTGGTCAGTAACATATCGGAAATCAAAAGCTTCAAAGACCTGAACGGATACGATGGCTACATATTCGGCTCACCAACATACCACCGGGACATGGCGGAGCCAATGAAGACCTTCCTCTTCTTAGCCAAGAAGGCAGAACTGGAAGGGAAGCCGGCTGGTGCCTTCGGTTCCTATACTCACAGCGGAGACGCCCCGGCAATAATCTTTGACACCATGCAATATGTGTATAAGATGAAACCATTTGAACTAGGTTCTTTCAACCTCAAGGAAGCAGTCATTGAGACAGGAGAAGGAATGCGTACCTGCCAGGATTATGGAAAGGTATTCGGTGAGAAGTTAGGCATATAACTGCACGATGGTACTAGTAAGATATTTGAAGTATCAGGCTGTTAGTCTGGCTTCTCCCTATCCTGAACGAAATGATAATGAAAAAGTATGTTCTTAAATGGGAAGTATCCGGTATTCTGTTTGTCTTTTTACTGGGTGCGTTGCTGCATTTTTTGTTTGAATGGTCAGGAGAATCAAGTATTGTTGGGCTTTTTGCCCCGGTTAATGAGAGTGTTTGGGAACACTTCAAGCTGGGGTTCTGGCCTATGTGCCTGTTTGCGGCCATGGAATACAGATTCCTGCGGGGGCATGTCAATAACTTTTTGACCGCAAAAGCTGTCGCCCTCTACATAATCCCCGTTATTACCGCGCTGTTATTCTACGGGTATACCGCCATTATTGGAGAAGAGATTCTGATTGTCGACATTCTCATATTTCTGGTAGCTATTGTTATCGGGCAGCTAACCAGCTATAAGCTAATGATTTCATCCCCCCTCCCCCGATATACAAACTTCATTGCTCCCCTACTCATAATACTGCAGGCTTTAATTTTGATGCTCTTTACCTTCTATCCACCACATCTGCCCATCTTCCTTGATGGTAACACCGGCACATATGGGATACCGTGATATGTAACGGGGCACGCCTGCTTATTCTGTTACCTCGTCAAACATTCTGGCTGATTGTTTAGCAAATCAGCCAATACCCTGCCATCCTGTGGTATTCCACATTACCCCCACTAGACGGTCTCCACCATGAGATGGCAAACAGCGCTCTTGCCCCTTTCCCATTGCCTGTGCCAATAGTCCTAGTACAATTTTGGGATTGTCAAAGCCATAGCTGGGATATAGCATATGTTTAGGGTAAAGCGCGCGCTAAAGCAATAGGTAGTCGCAGAAAGGAGTCGACATATGAAAAAGGTAATTCTACTGGTAGTAACCGGCGCCGTTCTAATCAGCCTGGTAGCGGGGTCAGCGGTTATGGCCTCGGGAAAGTCCCATTCGGAGCTCTACCTATATGAGAAGGACCCTAGTAACTGGCAAATCGTTGAGGATGGCGCCCGGGGTAGGCTCAAGTACAATCTGGAAGGTCCAGAGTTTGAGTTTGGGTTTAATGGTCATGGGCTTGAATCATGTACTGATTATAGCCTGATCCACTACGATGAATGGGCAACTGGCTGGCCTCGGCTGATAAAGGTCATCGCTAGTGGAACGACGAATAACGGCGGCAATATCAATCTGGGTGGTTCAATAGACCTCAATGCGGACCTCGCTGGTCCTGCCGATGTGTACAACCCAGATGGCGGTGCCAAGATCTGGCTCGTCCTCACCGACGATATTGTCGGGGGCAACCTCAGTGGCTGGAACCCCACCGAGTACCTATTTGAAAATAACCTTATTAAATACACTGATACTGATAAAACATAACACTGGTGTCTAGCCGGTATAGGTGGGTACCGGTTAGGTTTATATGGGCAGGGATGGAAAATGGTTCCTGCCCATATTATTTTTAATGAAGTAATGTTGTCACCCACTTGACTATAAACCCACGCACGTCTCAGGCAAATGCTACCTTACTCCTATATCCCCCCCCCAAAAAAAATATTATGTCAACCAATTCCTTGCTGTCCCCTGGGTTTAACTATTGACAAGTTACCTAATAGGTGTAGTACAATTTAACTAGGTAATAAGTAAGGGGTGAGTGCAGGGATGAGGGTAAATCAGAGACGTTCTAATATCGAGATAATTGCTGACATGCTAAAGGTCGGCGAAGATGGCGCGGGCAAGACCAGGATTATGTATGGTGCCAACTTGAGCTATACCCAGATACAGAAATACCTCGGTTTTCTGGTGAGTGAGGGGTTTATTGACAAGATGGAGGTGGGTAATCCGTCAGTGACCTATAAAGTAACGGATAGCGGTTTAAAACTACTTGATACCATAAACAGTATAATAAAAATGCTGAACCTGGACGATGACGACGGATTTTAACGGTTCAAGGGCTGTAGTTTAAGGAGATAACCTGGGGGCAGCGGTGCCTTCAGGTTATTCTATATTCTAAATTACCAGTGATGGAAGGGGTATAACGTGGCAGAGAAAAGAATGTTTATAGTTGATTCCGATGTAGTCAGAAAAGTAGACGAAAACCGTGGTGAGATGAGTCGCTCCGAGTTCCTCGACTTCCTTATTGATAAACAGTTGAAAGAAGACACCGGAAATCACGACTATGTAGATAAGGAAGAATTCAACCATTTCGCTCAAGGAATGAAGGAACTGCTACGCAATTTCCTCGAGTTCTTTATCAGCTATGGGCTAGAACTAGGCAAACAACCGGAAGATAAAACCTTCGCCGAGCTGACACAGAAGTTACAGGCTCTGGGTAGCTCCGGTAACAAATCTAAGAAACTCTAATTGAGTCCCCTCACCCCCCACCAATCCCCCCACATATTTAATAGAACTATCTTCTAGAACACAATCACTTCCCAAGCTAACTGACACCTGCCATAGTGTTTCCGTATTTAGATTGGCTTGGGGGGTGGCAAATGCTAAAAGCGGTTGAGCTTTTACGCCAGGGTAGAGACGAAGAGCTATGGCAGATGTGCTGCGGCTTTATCAACCTCACTCTAGAGCAATTCATGACCATTCAGAAACGATTGCTATTGGAACAGATAGAACTAATGAGCCACTGTGCGCTGGGTAAAAAGCTTATGTGTAGGGCAAAACCACAGACTGTAGATGAGTTCAGGAAACTGGTGCCGCTAACTACCTATAAGGATTATTGTCCCGAGCTTCTAGAGAAGAGGGAGGACGTATTGCCGGCCAAGCCTGTTATGTGGGCACACTCCTCAGGCAGGTCCGGTGAATACTCCTGCAAATGGGTGCCGATAACCCCGGCATATTGTCATGAATTGAGTATAATAATGTACGGCATTGGCATGCTATCCAGCGCTAAGGGGTGGGGTGATACCTCTACGCTTCCTCTGCGTCCCAAGATTGTCTACACCGTAGCTCCCCGACCCTATATATCAGGTGCGCTGGCTTCTATGATACAAGAACAAACACCATCAGACTATTTGCCTCCCTTAGACGAAGCTGAAAACCTGCCTTTTGAGGAAAGAATAAAGCTCGGTTTTAAACAAGCTCTATCCCAGGGGATTGATTACTTCTTTGGTCTGTCTCTCGTTCTGGTGGCTGTAGGTGATAAGTTCAGCCAGTCCTCAGAGAAGGTAGATATTCTTCATTTCCTCCCTCAGCCCAAAGCCCTGTTTCGTCTAGCCAAGGGTCTGGTCAGGAGCAAACTGGCGGGGCGGCCAGTGTTACCTAAAGACCTATGGCCAGTAAAGGGAATCGTAGGCAGTGGTCTTGATAGCTCGGTCTACAAGGATAAAATAAAGGAACTCTGGGGAAGGCGTCCTCTGGATGCATATGTTAGCACTGAAGGTAGCATCATCGCTACCCAGACCTGGGACTACGATGGTATGACCTTCATCCCCAATCTCAACTTCCTGGAGTTTATACCGGAAAAGGAACATTTCAAATGGCAGCTAGACCACAGCTATCAGCCCCGGACAGTCCTGCTTGATGAGGTAAAGGCGGGAGAGAATTATGAAATAGTTACCACCACCTTTCACGGCGGGGCTCTGGTCAGATATAGGGTTGGTGATATGGTGAGGATAACCTCACTGCGAAATGAGAAGCTAGGCATTGATATCCCGCAAATGGTTTTTGAGAGACGAGCTGATGACCTTCTCGATTTCAGTGTCGTTAGGCTGACGGAAAAGGTAATCTGGCAGGCAATAGAGAATACCGGTATTGCTTACGAAGACTGGGCAGCTTTCAAGAAAACCGGGGAGCCAGTGCTATGTCTCTTTATTGAACTTAAAGATGAACACCGAGCCAGCGAGGCAGATATAGCCAGAGCAGTCCATGAGCAGATTATGAAATCGGATAACGATTACCATGTGTCGCCGGTTCGTGGCGATTTTGCCGACATGATTAATTTCAGGGTGGAGACCACATTGTTGCCTCGTGGTGCTTTCGCTAATTACACATCTCAAAGGCAAGCTGAAGGTGCTGATTTAGCTCATCTAAAGCCACCACACATTAACCCCTCAGACAAAGTGCTTTCCCTCCTGTTAGCCAAGCCAGAAGCTATGCCCGAGGTTAAGGTAGCCGCTGAACTCGAGGCGGTAGCTGTTCATTAGTACTTTAGTCTCCCTACCTTAGTCAACCTCCTTTAGTCTTGCTTGACAGCTTTCGTATTTGGGGTAATAATTGCCTCACGTATGAATATTTATGCTTTATTTCCTTTAATTGCAACCATTGCTTATATCCCGCTACTGGTAACTACCATTGGCAGCCGTCCCTGGCTGAGGAAGCATAAACTCTTCACCCTATTTCTACTCGCTGCCATGTCGTGGAGCCTAACCAGCTTCTTCTTACGCAGCAACTTCTTCCCCCCCCTTAATTTCTTCTTTCTTCAACTCATTCTCATCACCCTCACCTGGATGGCAGTGCAACTCCACTGCTTTACCTCTTCTTTCTTTGCCGCCGGCGAGGGGCGCTGGCTACCTTTTGCCTATGGTTCACTGCTGGCAGTTATGATTATGGTGCAACTGGGTTATATGCCCGAAGGGGTTACTGTCATCGGTGATAAGCTTTATCTCGATTACGGAATAGGAGACATCTTTTTAGCTGTCCCCCTCCTGACTTTGGTCGCCAGGAATTTGTATGTTTTCGGGAAAAGACTGAAGATTCTAGATAACCCGGTATTATATAATCAAATCACTTCTCTTATGCTTGGCATCTTCGTTCTGACCACCTTTATTTTCATTAGTCTTCTCCCCTGGGGGAGAGAATTTCCCATAAGTCATTTCGGCAACCTGCTCAATGCCTTCATTCTTAGTTATGCTACTATTAGGCACCAACTGGTGGACATCAAATTTGTTTTGCGACGAGCACTAGTATGGATAAGCCTGGGGATTATCGGGATTGGTAGCTACTGGCTTCTACTCTTCATCCTTTATACTATTTTCCACTTCGAGCTTGAACCCACCACCACGTCCGCAGCTACCATAGCCGCCGTTTTAGCCATTATATTTATCTATAAACTGCGCGGCATTTTTCTTGCCACTATAGGCAAAGCTTTTCAGGGACAAAGCTACGATTATCGCCAGAAATTATCTGATTTTGCCAATAAGATACACCGCGTTTTCAGCCTCAAGGAACAGGGGGGAGAACTGCTAATGCTGGTCACCAAGGCAATCAGGTGTAGCAAGGCAGGGCTATTGTTTCTTGAGGCCGGAAGCGAAGATTTTACCACCCAGCTTGTTGAACCCGACAGGGCAGACAACTCCTTGTACGGTCTAAGGTTAAAAGGGCACAATCCAATTGTGGAATATCTGAGGCGAGAACGTAAACCGTTAACCAGAGAGAGCTCAGCTATTCTGCCCGAATTTCGGAGTCTATCGGAGCAGGAAAAGGAGTCAATCAGCTCCAGTGATATAGAGCTATTTATGCCTCTGATAAGTCGTGGTCGGTTAATAGGTATTCTGGTGCTGGACAAAAACCAATCCGGCAGGTACTCGCTTGAAGATTTCAATTTGCTGGATGACGTTGCCAACCGAGTAGCGGTAAGTATGGAGAAGGAATGCCTTCGCGAGCAACTCAGGCAACGTGAAGAAGAGCTATCGGTAATCAATAACTCCAGCACCATTATAACCTCCAGTTTAGACATTCAAGGAATATACGATAGCTTCATCCGCGTATTGAAGAAGGTAGTTGATGTTAGCTGGGCAGCTATTGTTCTTATTGAAGAGAACGAGTGTCGTTTCCTAGCCTTGTCATCTGAGATAGGCTCAGCCTGGCAAGTAGGAGAGCGAGTGCCACTCAAAGGCTCTGCTACCGAATGGGTAGCTATCCATCGGCAGGCTATGATTGAGCCTGACCTATTGCAGGAAAGCAAGTTTTTCACCGGGAAATACCATATCGGACAGGGGGTACGCTCCATTGCTTACCTGCCGTTAATAGCCGGCGGTAAGGTTATTGGTAGTCTAATCATAGCCAGTTGTCACCCCGATGCCTACGGCAAGAGGCATATAAATCTCCTGGAACAGCTGGTGTCTCAGATTGCCATGCCCATTGAGAATTCTCGTCTCTATGCTAAAGTGGAGCAGAGAGCCCGCACTGATGAGCTCACCGGACTGCTTAATCGCCGCTCCCTTGACGAAGTGATTACCAGCGAGATTGGTCGGCACTCCCGTTATGGCGGCGTATTCTCGCTAATCATTTTCGACCTTGACTCTTTTAAGACCTACAACGATAACAACGGGCACTTAGCCGGTGATAAACTCCTGGGGCAAATCAGCGGCATTATGAAAGGAATCATAAGGAGTTCCGATCAGGCTTTCCGCTATGGTGGAGACGAATTTGCTATCCTCTTCCCCCAGACAACCATCGATGATGCCTACCAGGTAGCGGAGCGAGTTCGCAAACAAGTTGCCTCAGAAGTGAAAACAGGCTATGCACCACTTACCATCAGTCTCGGCCTGGCTAGTTGGCCGGCTGACGGCATAGGACTAAATGATATTATCGCTGCTGCTGACACAGCACTTTACCAAGCCAAACGAAGCGGAGGTAACCAAAGCCACCGTGCCTCAGGAACTATTCTGGTATCAGATGATACCATGACTGGTTTTGGGGGCAGTAAAGATAGTAAAGACTTAAGCATTATTTATGCTCTGGCAGCAGCAGTAGATGCCAGAGACCACTACACCTGCAGCCACTCCAAAAAGGTGAGCGAGTATGCTGTAGCCCTGGCGGAAGCTCTTAATCTGGAGCCACTGGAAATAAATAAGCTGGGCACCTGTGCTTTACTCCATGATATTGGCAAGATTGGCATCAGTGACGAGATACTTACTAAACAGGGCGAGTTGACTGCCGAGGAATGGGAATCAATTAAAGCGCACCCTCAACTGGGGGCAACTATTGTTAGCCATGTTGGTAACCTAGCTCCTTACGTCCTTGGTATTCTGCACCACCATGAGAGGTATGACGGGAGTGGCTATCCTCAAGGACTGAAGGGTGAGGAGATACCATTAGAAGCCCGCATTCTGGCTATAGCTGATGCCTTTGCCGCTATGACTTCGGAAAGATCTTTCTCTAATGCGATATCCGATGAAGAAGCATTGGAGGAAATAAAGCGAGGTGCCGGCACGCAGTTTGACCCCAAGCTGGCTGAGGTTTTCCTCTCCATCGCTAAAACTACTGCTGTCACTACCTGAAGTAGGAATAATATATAGAATAAAAGGAGACGGAATCGTTTGAAGTCGGCTCCATCGTGGGCTGGTTTTAAGTAAGGTTTATGAACACGAATAAAATACGAGTCTTTATAGTTAGCCAGCAATTTCTGTTTCGTCAAGGAATAGAGCATTCGCTCTCCTCTATAGAAGACATCGAAATCTCAGGCGCCACCGAGGTCAATGACAAAGTACTATCAGCCATCGACACCCTGCCACCTGATGTAGCCCTGGTGGATATTGATAGCCCCGCTGATGATAGCCTGACACTAGCTCATAAGATAAAACAACGCTCGCCTAACATTGGCTTAATCGTGCTTACTTCCAACACCAACGATACTCAGCTCTTTCAGGTACTAAAAGCCCAGGCTGCAGCTTATCTGAACAAGGAAATTACTGCTGACCAGCTAGTCGATACCGTCAGACAGGTAGCTCGTGGTGAGCACCCTATAAATGAAAGCCTCACCACCCGACCCAAGGTAGCAGAACAAGTATTACACCAGTTTCAAGAACTCTCCTGGCGAAGTGAAGCTGAAGCCTTTATCTCACCGCTCACCCCTAGAGAGATGGAAATCCTAAATTATATAGCTCAGGGCTACCTTAATAAGGAGATTGCAGTTAAACTTGGCATCAGCGAGCAAACCATTAAAAATCATGTTACTTCAATCCTGCGCAAACTGAATGCTAATGCCCGCACTGAAGCGGTAGTGGTAGCTATAAAACAGGGATTGATCTCCTTAGCTTAACTGAGCTTGTCCCCAAGAGAATACCGCAAAACATTGAGGTTACCAAACAGACTGCCTTACTCTTCGCTTTCTTTAATAATCACTAATAATCACTGGTAGGGTCAGGCGTCGAGTAACACAATTGCTCGAAGGCGAGCCGAACGCAGTTCATATTCTATCTTTGCCAGCATTCTATGAGTTGGTGTCTCTTTCTCCAAATAGAGTATAATCTTGGCTAAAGCTTAGGAAGCAGAGGAGGAGAAAAGAACAGCATGGTAACGGCAGAGCTACCGGAACGTATCAGCAGGCTTGATGAGCTGGCTAACAATCTGTGGTGGAGCTGGCATGAAGATGCTCGTAGGTTATTTCGCGCCCTTGATTATCCGCTGTGGAGAATGACAGCGCACAACCCGGTCAAACAGCTACGCGAGACTGGTCAGGATAAACTACAAGCAGCCGCTAAAGACCCAGCTTTCCTCTCGTTGTACGACTCCGTAATATCCGCGCTGGATGCTGATATTTCATCTTCAAATACATGGTTCGCCAGCAAATATAGCAAATTGCTGCAAGGACCCGTCGCCTATTTCTCGATGGAGTTTGCTATCCATAACTCCCTTCCCATCTATGCCGGCGGCTTAGGGGTGTTAGCTGGCGATATTTGTAAGGAGGCAAGCGACATCGGCCTACCACTGGTGGCAGTTGGATTCATGTATCCTAAAGGGTACTTCCATCAGCATATTTCTGCAGATGGCTGGCAGGAAGAAATCTATAGACAGCTTGATTTTGAGGGAGCACCCATTAATCGGGTTCTTTCCCCAACAGGCGGGAACAACATCGCTGAGATTCAACTGGGTGATATTACTCTGGCTATCGGTGTATGGCAAGTGCAGGTAGGTAAGACTAAGATTTACTTATTGGATACTAATCTTGAGGAAAATCCTAAGCAATACCGTGAGCTATCAGCACATCTTTATGTTGCCGATCGCGAGCAACGGTTGCTGCAAGAAATTGTACTGGGAATCGGTGGGGTGCGTGTCCTGCGGGCGTTAAACATCCAGCCCGACTTGTGGCATGCTAACGAGGGACATACCGCCTTCATGGTGCTGGAACGCACACGGGAACTGATGGCAACAGGGTTGTCTTTTGCCGAAGCTGCAAGCAGGGTACAGGCAAAAACTGTGTTTACCACCCACACGCCAGTGCTGGCCGGTCATGACACGTTTTCTGTGCAGCTATTGGAGAAATATTTCAACACTTACCGGAAATCCTTAGGAATAGACAGAGAGGCATTCCTGCAACTCGGGCTGCAAGATAATGATACAAATCAAACCTTCAATATGACCGCTCTTGCGTTGAGAATGTCTAATCATCGCTGTGCAGTGAGCCAACTTCACGGAGAAGTCACCCGACGGATGTGGCATGGTATTTGGGCTAAAGTGCCAGAAGATAAAGTACCGATATGTCACGTAACTAACGGGGTACACGTGCCTTCATGGGTTGCTCCGGAACTAGCTATTCTCTTTGAAAAGTACCTGGGAAGAAACTGGATAAAGGAACACGATGATAGCAGAGTGTGGGAAGGCGTCTTGGATATACCGGACGAGGAACTCTGGGCAGTCCACCAGCAACTGAAGCGTAAATTTGTGGGTGCTGTGCGAGAGCGTATGCGAAGCCGTTGGGTAGAAGATGACATCCCATGGCAGCAAGTGATGGCAATGGGTGCCTTGCTTGACTCAGAAGCACTGACTATCGCCTTTGTTCGCCGCTTCACCGAGTACAAGCGACCGGCACTGGTCTTTCGAGATATTGAGCGCTTTAAGCGAATCATAAATAACCAGTTTCACCCTGTTCAGATTGTCTTTGCCGGTAAATCTCACCCTGCTGATTTTTCGTCCAAGTGCCTTCTCCATCAGGCGTACACGCTGGCGGCAGACCGTGAGTTTCAGGGACGGATAGCTTTTGTTGAGGACTATGACATGCATTTGGCTCGCTATTTGGTTCATGGGGTAGATATATGGCTCAATACGCCAAAACGTTTGCAGGAGGCTTGCGGCACCAGCGGCATGAAAGCTTCGTTCAATGGTGCGCTTCATTTAAGTGTTCGTGACGGATGGTGGCATGAAGGCTACAATGGCACCAACGGCTGGGCTATTGGTGCTGACCTTGATGCACCGGGGCCAGAGGAGGAAGACAGAGCAGATGCTGAATCGCTCTATCGCCTGTTGGAAGAGGAGGTTGTACCTCTATACTACGCTCGGGATTGCAGTGGCGTACCCCGTGGCTGGATTCGTATGGTTAAGGAGGCGATTCGTTCCATTGTGCCCGTCTATAGCGCACGGCGAATGCTCAAAGAGTACACCAATAAAATCTATCGGACGGCTGCCGAGGCGCCAGGAATGGAACAACATTAGATGCCCATAAGGAAAGCCACGGGGAATCTACGCAATATATCAGAAAGTTTCAGTCCCTTTTTCATACCGGATACTTTGAGTTTCTCCCCGGTAAAAACGTTGAGCCAGCACTCAGGCACACCATCAGGCAACAGCAACAGGTCTTCTCCCCATATGTCCTGACCCACCGGGATAGCACCCACACCAACCAGCCTGGTCAACAGTCGGGGAATTACTACTACAGCATACCCCGTTTGTCTATGCCGGGCAAAGGCACACACATGTTCCTGCCTCTGTCCGACAACCTGCAATGGGATATATTCCCCATCTTGAAATAGGTCACGGTAGGATTGGCGGACATTCAGCGCCTTATATGTCAGGTAAAGCTTCACCCGGCCATCCTCCCATGAGTTCAGGACCTGCTGAATGAGCGGCTC
>Ga0180438_10005984_pt1 | contig 16651 bp, 15 predicted proteins | sample SS_ome_12_FD_132455 | JGI IMG/M metagenome (GOLD analysis project Ga0180438, IMG submission 132455) | Hypersaline lake sediment archaeal communities from the Salton Sea, California, USA - SS_3_D_2 metaG | ecosystem: Environmental > Aquatic > Non-marine Saline and Alkaline > Hypersaline >...
ATGGGGAAGGCGAGACTTGAACTCGCACGGATTTCTCCACGTGATCCTAAGTCACGCTCGTCTGCCCATTCCGACACTTCCCCATCGCTGTTGACATTATACTATCAACGTCCGGTTTTGGCAAGTGGATGCTCGGATGTCTACCGACGGGGTGGCAAGGAAGCTCTTGCCCACTTGAGGAATTCTACACCAGCCCCAGAAGCTCTGCTAGCTCTTCATCCGACGGCTCGGTGACGATACGCCCCTCGATATCCAGCGTGGGGGTGGAAAGATAGCCCCGGTTCCATTCCCTCACTTTCTCAGCCGCTTGGGGATCATTGTCCACGTCCATGAGGGTGTAGGGGATGCTATGGCGATTCAGGAAACGTCTAGTGCGCACCGTATCTCTGCACCAGTAGGCCCCATAGACCGCGATGCGAGGCCAGGGGCTGTCCTCCTCTCGGATAGGTGGGCTCTCTATTTCCACCGGTTGGTAATCATCGCTCACAAAGAGGTGGCAAATGCAGTGGCCCGCCTCGGCGATATCCCTCTCGTGGCGATAGCAGGGGCAGATGAACTTGCGATCCTGCACGGGATCGCCGGTCCGCTGCTGTCAAGGGCAGAAAGGCCAGCCGAAGGTATCAGCCTGCCGCCCTAACCCCTTGACGATTCCCTCCCAGACGTCCCGGTTGGGGTTCAGCCTGTAAGGGCTCACCTCCGCGTAGCGGAGAGCCATCCGCCGCGCCCGGTCTATCAAATACTCCAGGCTCTTGCCTGTGCTGGGTGTGTTTTCCATAAATTGTCTCCTGTGTAATTAGGGTGCGGTTCGCAATGAGTTGCACCAATTTTTGAAATCGGGAGCTATTATCATACTACTACACTTTTGCTGGGCTGTCTATCCGTAAACCTACGTAATGAATGCAAAAAGGCCCCGTATTTTACTACGGGATTGGTCGTGATGTACGAAGTGTGGTCGGGTTCCTGGCCATCCACCAGCCGGTCAATCCCATGGGCACCAGGGAAGCCACCGCACCTGTGATCCCAATCACCATATAGCTCGTGCTAGCGAACATCAGGCCGCTCCCGAAACTGGCAGTAGCGGTGGCCAGACCAATCAGGAAGTCGTTTGCCCCCTGGGTTTTGGCCCGTTCTTGGGGGGAGAGTTGGTCGGATAGCAGGGCGGAGCCGCCCACGTAACAGAAATTCCAGCCCACCCCCAGGAGGAACAAAGCTATCGAGAGAGGCAAGACGCCGGGTGAAAGGGGAGCGAGCGCACAGGCCAGCACCAGCATCGCGGCCCCACTGAGGATCACCGGCCCACGCCCCCACCGATCGGTCAGACGACCTGCAATCATTGAGAAAGCGAACATCCCGAATGTGTGCGCCGAGATAACCACCGAGATGTTGGTCAGGGTGTGCTGGTGATTTACCATGTGCAGGCTGGCGATCCCCGTCAGCATGGCCATCACCACCTGGCCAAACATCATCGCCGACACCGCCACGAACACTGCCGGGGTGCGCAGTATCTGGAAGACCGGCCGTGTAGGCCCCTGGCGGACAACGGTTTCGGGGTGGTGCTCTGCGATTTTCCGCCCCACATCGCGGGGATCTGGTCGCAGCCAGAAAAAGATCACCAGCGAGGCCAGGGCCAAAATGACCAGCGTGGCCAGATAAGGGCCTATCAGTTCATTCATGCCTGCCTGCTGCGCCCATCGCCCTGACGGTCCGATCATCAGCGGCCCCAGTACAGAGCCCACCGCACCTCCGATGACCACGCGAGAGATCGCCCGGCCGCGGCTTTCCGGGGGGTGCACTTCTGCGGCAGCAAAACGCCCCAACCGCATTGCAGCCGAAGCTACTCCCAAGAGCACCGATCCACCCAGGAAAAGCAAAAAAGCACCTGCTGCGATGGCTCCCACGGCCAACCCTGTCCCCAACACTCCTACTGCCAACCCCAGGGCTAACCCCCAGCGCCGCCCAATGCGATCCGTGGTCGCGCCCACAACCAGTGCGGCGAAGGCCGTCCCCAGTTGCAGTACAGACGACGGAACGCCTGCCCAGGCCGGGTTGCCGCTCAACTGTGCGCCGACAATCACACTGACTGTGCCGCTGGTGATGAACGCTGCACTGACCAGGCTTTGAGTGGCGAAAAGCGTGGCCGTGATTCTTCGTGCGATACGGGAATAGTCCTTCGCTGTCTTTTTGCACACTTTCACCCTGTTTCTATACAAAAATGGCGGTCTGATGACGACGCAATTCTCGAATTTACCGGGTCGAATCTGTGCAGTTGTCGCGCTTGCGTACATTGTGTACTCCTCTGCCGCTCTGTTTCGTTATCTTACAAAATCAGTATACCACAAGCGGCGTCTCCAAAGCGTTTCGTGGAGCGTTTCAAGAGAGCCCTCACCTAATGCGGGATTTTCCCGAGGTTATTTGTTCTTGCGTTCGGAGACAAGACTCTCTTCGTCTACATTTGTTCCAGAACGCTTCCTCCGCACGTGCCGCCCAAACAGAGAAAGCAGCGATAATTAGTAGCCCGATCACTGCAAAGATGAGATTGTAGTCATTCATGGCACTTGCCTCCTAGCAGTTGTCGCTTTTTTGAAATCTCGGGCATAGTATACCACAAGCAGCGTTTCTAAAACGTTTCGTGGAGCGTTGCATGGGTGGGCAGCAAAAAAGACCCAAGTTCTCAGAGAACTTGGGTCTGGGAGTGCCTTTCCAAAGCAGTTATGGAGTTTGTTGACATCTCCTGCCGTCAATCTTCTCCCGAGTCGCCCGGCGGGCCAGTCTCAAGCAGCGCCAGAGCCCGCCGGAAATACCTAGCTGACTCCTCATTGTCGTAGATCCGCCGGGCGGCCGAGGCGGCCCGCTGATAGTACGGGATCGCCTGCTCCGGTTGACCGGCATGCTCGTGGTGTGCCGCGATTCGCGCGGCAGCGTGATCCAGATCATCAGCGTACACAACCTCCAGTGCCTGAGCCACGTGGCGATGCAGCAGCCGCTGCCGCGCCGCACTCAGGCTGACGTAGGCCGCCTCGCGCAATTTGTCGTGGCTAAAGTCATAGGCGTCTGTGCCCTGTTCGCACACGATTCGCCGCTGCCACAGTTCATCCAGCGTGCGAACCAGGGTATCTTCGTCAAACTCGCTTGCCCGAGCCAGTACGGCGAAGGTGAACTCCCGGCCGATGGTGGCGGCCACCCCTGCCAGCTCGCGGGCCGGGGGGGACAGTTGCGCCAGGCGTGCCATGAACGCTGCCTTCACCCTGGGTGGCAGCGGTTCGGGCCAGCAGACTGTCTCCCATTCTCCAGCCTCCGGCTCTTGGTCCCCGACAGGCAAACCCGACCGCAGGATCTCGACCACAAACAGCGGGATGCCCTCGGTTTCCCGATACAGGCATGCCGTCAGGTCCGGGTCGAGTTCTCCACCGGCCACGTTTGTCGTCAGGGTTGCCGTTTCAGCCTCGTCCAGCGGCCCTAGCTCGATCTCAGTTAGTAGCTCGTTGTGGCGTAGGGCCTGCAACAGCGACATTAACGGATGGTCGTCCGCCATATCCTCCGAACGGCACGTGCCGACGACGAGCAGCCGCGCCTGCGGATCGAAGCGCAGCAGGTAGTGCAGCCATTCCAGCGTCCCCCGGTCGCACCACTGCAGAGCATCAATCAGCAACAGCAGGGGTTGGCTGCCTCCCAAGATGGCGTGTGCTAGGGCCTCGAAGAAACGTTGGCGCTGCCATGCTTCGGTCAGCGGGCCGAGCGGGGAGAGGTCGGGTTGCTCAACCAAAAGTTCCGGCAGGAGGCGGGCGATCTCGCCGCGCCATACCGGCTCTAGTGGAGGCAGCGGACGGGCGCGCAGCCAGGTGGTCACAGGGGCATAGGCCAGCCCACCCTCGGCGGCGTGGCAGCGGGCGCTGGCGGTGGCAATCCCCTGCCGGTTGGCCCATTGGACCAGCTCCTCGGCCAGCCGCGTCTTGCCGATGCCCAATTCCCCTGCCACCAGCACAAAGTGGGGCTGTCCGGCAGCAGCCACCCGCCAGGCTGCCTGCAATTGCGCCCACTCTTGATGCCTTCCCACCAGGGGCGAGACGGCGGCCAGCCCTGCCGGAGGCGCTGGGGACGGTACAGGCAGCGCATCCGTACGCAACAGGCGCTCGTACAGCTCGCGCGTAGCCGAACTCGGTTCCACAGCCAGTTCGCGCTGCAAGACGGTAGCGCAAGTATGGTAGGCGCGCAGAGCGCCAGCGCGGTCACCGACCAAGGCGTGCAGGCGCATCAAGCGGCGGTAGGCCGCCTCGTGCAGCGGGTCGTGCCGCAGCAAGTGCTGGGCATGGCCGATGGCCGCGCGGTAATGGCGCTGGCCTTCCAGCAGCCGGATCAGCCCTTCCAGTGTCTCGGTAAACGCCTGGCGCAGCCGCTCGCGTTCGGGCAGGATCCAATCATCGTAGCAACTGGGCAACAGGTCACCTCGGTACAGACCCACCGCCTCTTCGAGAGCCTTCCGAACCATGGCCTGGTCCCTGGCTTGCTCCGCTCGCTCTGCCTGGGCCAGAGCACTTTCAAAGTCGGCCACGTCGAGCGTAAACGGCGTGTCGGCCCACCATTGCAGCGTCTGACTGTCAGCGTACAGAAAACGATCGGCGTCGGGCAGGGCCTGACGCAAGAGGTGTAACAGGTTGCGCAGATTGGTGTGGGCCTGGGCTTCGGTTGAATCCGGCCAGAAGAGGAAGGCCAGGTGGTGGCGGAGTTGGGGCGCGTCGCGATGCAGCACAAGATAGGCGAGCAGGGATTGCAGGCGGGCCGTGTTGACGCTCGTCACAGGCGTGCTGTCGTAAACGAGGTAGAAATCACCCAACAGGTGAATGTGTAAGGCCGGGCCCTGGGGAGGTTTATTCATCTGACCTGGATCATTCCCTTCTGAGCTGCTAAAATGATTCCCTCGGCGAGTGGTCGGCACTTGGGCGACGCCAGGTTGGGGAGAATTACAGGAGGGCCTTCAGGCGCTCCCGGTCAACATTTCCCCCACTTAGCACGCAGACCACTGTGGAGCCTCGCGGCAGACCTACTTTGCCAGACAGCAAGGCGGCCAGGGTGGAGGCGGCGGCGGGTTCGGCAACGACCTTGCACCGCTCCAGGATCAGGCCCATAGCCTCCACGATTTCCTGATCGGAGACGATCACCAGGTCATCAACGTACGCCTGGACGTGGGCGAGCGTGTGCTGGCCAGCGAAGGGGGCCGCCAGGCCGTCGGCAACCGTGTCAACCCGGTCCAGGTGCACAGGCTCGCCGCGCTGCAGGCTCTGGGTCATGGCCGAAGCGCCTTCCGGCTCGACGCCGATAACTTTGATCTCTGGTTTCTTTGCTTTAAGGGCTGTCGCGATCCCAGAGATCAGTCCACCCCCGCCGACGCCGACGATCACAGCGTCCACCTCCGGCACGTCTTCCAGGATCTCCACCCCGACTGTGCCCTGGCCGGCGATGATCATAGGGTCGTCAAAAGGGTGGACCAGCGTCAGGCCGCGCTCCTTCTGAACCCTCAGACAGGTCTCCAGCAGGTCGCCTTCTGTCAGGACGACCTCACCGCCGTAGCTTTGGGTCGCCTCGACCTTGCTGCGCAGGCTGGCGGCCGGCATGACGACAGTGGACGGGATGTCCGACTGTGTCGCCGCCCAAGCCAGCGCCTGGGCGTGGTTACCGGCGGACAGGGTGATTACACCCTTTTGTCTGTCCTCCGGGCTCAGGTGGTACAGTTTGTTCAGGACACCACGGGGTTTGAAGGAACCTGTCTTCTGAAAAAGCTCCAGCTTGAAATGCAACTGGACGTTGACCTGCCTTCCCAGGTAAGAGGAGCCCATAACCGGGGTGCGATGGACCCGCCCCATGATGACCTCTCGCGCCGCGAGGATGTCGTCTTGTTCGATTAGATCTTTTTCGGGGGCCATAGGGAGAAATCTTTTCCTTCCTGCTTAATCAATCACTGTGAGGCCCTGCACCAGTCTTTCCAGCACAGCCGGCAGAAACAGGGTAACAAAATTGACCACAGCGTGGCAGGCGATGCTGGCTGCCAGCCCATACTGGTTGCAGACGTAGCCATAGACGAACCCCAGCAACCCCATGCTGAGCACTACGGCCAGCAGGATCAGAGCGAAGCCTCTGAAGATAGGCAGGAAGAACACCGCCCCGGCCAGGCCGTAGAGCACGGCCGCACTGAGGGGGCCTCGCTCGCGCTGCAGGATGCCTCTGAAATACATTTCCTCAACGGGTGCTGACACAAAGGTCAAAGCCTGAAAAAGGGCCGCCTGACTTGGAATGGGGAAGAGCCGGGTTGAGCTGGCATGGAGGACGCCTCTAGCCGCCAGCAGGAAGGGCAACGAGATAATGAGGCCCACGATAGCCCCGCGTCCCAGGTTGGCCAGGCTATATTGGACTGCTACAGGCTTCCGTCCAGCATAGATCAGGCTCAGGGCCAATAAGGTGGACCAGAGGAGGGTCAAGCGGACCTCTGGGTTCACCTGGAGGCTGCCCAATCCCACGCCTACAAAAATCAGATAGGCGAAATAAGGATCAAAGTCCCGGCGGCTTGATCTGCTCCTGCGGCTTTTGGTCTTGCGCTTGGGGCTCACCGTCTTTTTCCGCGTCACTTGCCTTCCATCACTTGGCGTACCACCGCCAGGGCTTTTTCAATATCCTCGGCCTCGATTCCGTAATGGGTCAAGGCCCTGAAACGTCTTGGGCCGGGAGATGACATCTTTACCCCGCCCTCGTGCAGCCTGACCAGAAACTGATCATGCTCTAGGCCCTCATCGAGTAAATCAAAGTAGACAATATTGGTCTGCGCCCGTTCCGGGTCAACGGAAAGACCTGCTATCTCAGCTAGGCCCTCGGCCAGGCGGCGGGCGTTGGCGTGGTCTTGGGCCAGGCGGTCAACCATTTGTTCCAGGGCCACCACACCAGCCGCGGCAATGATGCCCACCTGACGCATCCCGCCACCCACCATCTTGCGGCTGCGCTGCGCCTCGGCGATAAAATCAGCGTTGCCACAGACCAGCGACCCGACAGGACACGACAACCCCTTGGAAAGACAAAAGCAAACCGAGTCCACTTTCCTGACCAGCTCCTTAACATCCACTCCTAGGGCGACGGCGGCGTTAAAGATACGAGCCCCGTCCAGGTGAACCGCGATATGGCGACTGTGAGCCAATTCGCACAGAGCGTTGGTGTATTCTACAGACAGGGCGACCCCACCGCAACGGTTGTGGGTGTTCTCCAGGCAGATCAGGCGGGTGCGGGGAAAGTGGATGTTATCATCTCGGATGGCCGCCTCTACATCCCCCAAGTCGAGGGTGCCATCGGACTGATTGGGGACGGTATGGGGGTGAAGGCCTCCAAGAGCCGCTGAAGCGCCCGCCTCGTAGAGGAAGGTATGGGCCAGGTGGCCGACGATAAACTCGTCACCTCGCCCACAGTGGGTGAGCAGGCAGACCAGGTTGGCCATGGTGCCGCTGGCTACGAAAAGAGCCGCCTCCTTGCCCATCCGTTCGGCGGCCATCTCCTCAAGTCGGTTGACGGTAGGGTCTTCGCCCAAAACATCGTCGCCCACTTCGGCCTGGTACATAGCCTCTCGCATGGCTGGTGTGGGCAAAGTCACGGTGTCGCTGCGCAGGTCAATGATCTTCAAAGTATCGCCTCCTCAGTAGTAGATATGTTTTTCGTTGTGTGCAGGCCCTCTCACAGCGCTGGCGAAGCTAGTTTGGCGATTTTCTCCGAGGTCTCTCGCCAACTGATGCGGGACAGGCCCAGCTTCTGGCGCAGCTTCTCGGAGGGCATCTCCGCTTTGTAATCCCGTACAGCACAGGTCCAGCGCAAGGCTTCGAAAGAGATGCCGTCTGTCAAACCCGCTAATTGAGCCACGTTGTGCAAGACGTACTCCAGGTTACGGGCGGTACACTCAAAGAGATTCTCTTTAGGATGGTACTGGGCGATGTACTCTTGGAGCAGAGGGGGGAAATCGGCTGAGAGCGAGAGCTTGCGTTCCTTGTGGTGCATCTTGGGGTTGGCGTAGCGAATGTAGAGGACAGGAGCGGCCAGGTTGCTCAGGTCAATGTGACTGAGCTTGATGGCCATGCATTCGCCCTTTTTGATGCCCGTTTGCAAGATGAGAGTGAGTAAAAGGTGAGGGCGAACATCAGGTTTTTCGGCCTGACGCAACTGCTGGGTGACTTTTAAAATCTCTTCGATTTGGCTGTCGTAGAGTATTTGGGGCAGGGGGGTGCTGACCCGCTGATGGATCACTGGCGCAGCCGGGTCGCGGTGGATGATGCCCGCCTCAGCCAACCAGCCGAAAAAGACTTTCAGGGTGGTCACCCGACGGCTGTAAGATTTGGGGTTGCAGGGCACACCTCGATAGTAGAGCAGATAGGCCAAAAAGTCGTTCAGGTCCTTTGTCCCGATCTGACCAATGGGACGAGTTGCACCCAGGTATTTGGTCAGAATGCGCAGGTCGCCGCGGAAGGCTTTGATGGTGTTCTCAGTAAAGCCTTCTCGGATCATGTACTCGTGAAAGCCACCGATGGCTGCATTCAGGGATGACTCTTTGCCCAGAGGGCTCGTCTCAGCCACCGGTGGCCCATACTGGCCTTTGACGCCTTTTTGAGGGAAGAGAGGCAGTTGCTCAACGGACATAGGGGCACCTCCTTGCTCTGGCCCTTCGCATAGCCGTAAAACCTTGACATAATTTTACCATAACTGGTTTAGTATGTCAAGAAGGCGCCCCTTTTGAGTCTATCCTCCTATTCCGTGCCTCCCTTGGCGGCCAGTCTGGCTTTCAGGGCAGCCAGGCGTTCTTCAATCTGGAGCTCCGCTTCCTCCTTGGCCAGGCGGGCTTCCACAGCTTCGGCTTCCTCGCCTAACTCGGCCATAGCCTCCGTACGCATCTCTTCCAGTTCGATGCGGTCCTCCATGCGTTGGAAGGCGGCAAAGGCTTCATCTGTAGCTTTCAGCCCGGAGGCGGACTGGCGGATTTTCTGCTCAGCTTGCAGGCGGCGGTGACGGGCCACCAACACGCCGCGCTTTTGCTTGGCCTCTTCGATCTTGGCCTGAAGGGCGGAGAGTTGAACCCGCAGGTCGGTGACGTTGTCTTCCTGCTTGTCCAGGGCCAGCTTCAGGTCGTTGCTCAGCTCTTCATAGTCCTGGGCTCTTTTGAGTGCCTTGCGGGCCAGGTCCTCATCGCCGGACTGTATGGCTACCTCGGCCTTGTGCTCCCACTCTTTGGCCAGATTGAGATTGGCCAGGTATTTTTTCTCCAGCCGCTTCTGGTCCGCCATGGAGTTGACTACCTGCTCGCGGGCTTCTCTGTACCCCTCCTCCATGTCCCGGATGAGTTGGTTCAACATCTTCTCCGGGTCCTCGGCCTGGTCGAGGAGCTCATTGATGTTGGCCTTGATCAGGGAGCTGATCCTTTCTAAAATACCCATTTCGGTTTTCTCCTTTCGCTGCAAAATTGATGCTCGAGGCGCAAATGACCTTCTACTGTGTATTACGTTGTTTTTGCCAAATAGTTGCAGTTCTTGGATGGTGAGAATCCTATTTCCTTAAACTGGACACTTGTGATATAATAATTTCTAGCTACTCTGCCTGGTAGCTGTCTGGGGAGCCTGGAGAATTAGAAAGTGGGAGGGTAAGGCTTATGGGTGACATCCAAGAACAGATCGAGCGCCGGCGTAAGCGGGCGCAGGAGGAAATCACTCACGTCAAGAATCGCGGCGCTCATGCTGTCTTTAGTTCCTTCGACGTGACATCGGTCTCGGGGCGGACCTACCGCGTCCAGATCCGTTCCCTCACCGAGCTTCAGAACAGTTGTACCTGTCCCGACTATCAGACCAACCTGGTCGGCACCTGCAAGCACATTGAAGGCGTCCTGGTCCACCTCAAAGAGCAATTGGGAGAGCGCTGGGACGAACTGGCGGCCCAGAGCCCGCCGGTCACACAAATCTACTTGCATCACGCTGAGCGGACTACTGTCCGCATCTCGCTGCCCCTACAGGGGCCGGAAACGCTGCGCCAAATGCTGAGCCGTTACTTTGACACCGATGGCGTGCTCCAGGGCCCTCTCATCCAGACCCTACCCGCTCTGCTGGCAGAGATCGAGGCTTTGCCCCGTCGCCAGCGCACTCGCCTGCAAGTGACCGACGAGGTGCGCTCGCATCTTGAGCTGCTCCAGGACATCGAAGCGGTGCAACGCCAGAAGGAATGGTTTCTGGAGCAGGTGGACCGGGGCAATCGCTCTCTGAGCGTGCTGTCAACTCGCCTCTACCCCTACCAGGAAACCGGTGCGTTGCACCTGGCCTTTGGCCGGCGGGCCATGCTGGCCGACGATATGGGGCTGGGCAAGACGGTACAGGCTATCGCTGCCTCCTCACTGTTGCATCAACTGCGCGACATCCAGAGGGTATTGATCATCAGCCCGGCCTCCCTCAAACACCAGTGGGCGCGTGAGATCCGCCGCTTCACCTCGTTCCCGGTCACGGTCGTTGAGGGCCCGCTCAAGAAGCGCCGCGAGTTGTACAGACAGCCCACTTTTTTCACCATCGTCAACTATGAATTGGTGCGGCGCGATCTGGAAGAGTTCGAGCGCCTGCATCCTGACGTTATTATACTCGATGAAGCCCAACGTATCAAGAATTGGCGTACCAAGACGGCCGATGCCGTCAAGCAGTTGCGCAGCCGCTACGCCTTTGTTCTGACTGGTACCCCTCTGGAGAACCGCCTGGACGAACTGTACAGCGTCTTTCAGTTTCTCGATCCGAAAATCCTCGGCCCCTTGTGGCGTTTCAACCAGCTCTACTTCCAGGTCGAGCGCCGCCCGTCTGGAGGGTACAAGGTGCTCGGCTACAAGAACCTGGACGAGTTGCGCCACCGCATCGGGCCCTATGTGTTGCGTCGCACTCGCGACGAGGTATTGCACGACCTGCCGGAACGGATTGACAGTAACTTTTTCGTCGAGATGACCGACAGGCAGTGGCACGCTTATGAGGGCTTTCAGCAGACCGTAGCCAAGCTGATAGCCACCGCTCGCCGCCGGCCGCTGTCACCCAAGGAGCACCAGATATTGCTGGGGGCGCTGGTCAAGATGCGCCTCATCTGCAACGCTCTGGCTCTGCACGACCCCGACCTCCCGCCCAAAGAGCGCGAGCGCACCGCTCCCAAGCTGCGCGAGTTGACGCACATCCTCGACGACGAAGTAGCCAACAACGGCCACAAAGCCATCCTCTTCAGTCAGTGGACTGGGATGCTGGAGCTGACCGAACCGGTGCTGGGCCGTCTCAACCTGGGCCACGTCAAGCTGACCGGTGATGTGCCCACTCCCAAGCGCGGCGAGCTCATCGAACGCTTCTTCGAAGACGATGACTGCCGCGTCTTCCTGTCCACCGATGCGGGTGGGGTGGGGCTCAATTTGCAGGCGGCCAGCCTGGTGGTCAACCTCGACTTGCCCTGGAACCCGGCTGTGTTGGAACAGCGCATCGCCCGCGCCCACCGCCACGGCCAGCCCCAGGCCGTCAACGTCATCAACCTCATCGCCCAGGGCACCATCGAAGAGCGCATGCTGGACACCCTGGCAGCCAAACGCAGCGTCTTTGCCAGCGTTTTCGGTAGCGAAGAAGCTCCGGCTGAAATCAGCTTCCGGGATACCGGCCAGTCGCTACTGAAACAACTGGACGAAATGCTCCAGCCGGTCGAGGTCAAGCTGGAGCTGGAGCCTGAAGTCAAAGTGGAGGCTGAACTGGAAGCTCCCACCCTGCGCGGCTTTGCCGACCTGCTGGTAGGTCGCTTCCCCGGCCGCATCCTGCTGGTGCGGCCTGCGCCTCAGTTGCCGGGAGTGGAGGGTGACGGGAACGTCCTGGTGGTGGTTGATCGGGAGCCAGCGGTGCTTCGCCCTCAGGTCGAGAAGGTGCTGGCTGAGTACTTTGCGGGCGGGCCGGCGCTGCCCATCCCTGGCTTGCATCTGATGGAGCAGGAGGGCTATCGGGCATTGGTTGCCCTCACCGGTGGGGCCCTGGAGCGAATCGAGCCCGAAGAGGAAGCACAAGTTTACCGTGCTCCGGCCATGCCAGCCCCCGCTGGCCCCAGCGGTCGTGAGGCAGTGGAGAGGCGGTTGCGCAAGGCCCAGGAGGGCTTTGATCTGGCTGCCAAACGCCTGCAACTGGCCCAGGTGGTGTTGCAAGGCGGTTTCCCTGAAGAGATGTTACGTCCCGTCCGTGAAGCGCTGGGTTGGGGACTGTCGTCGTTCCTCACCCTGTTCAAAGAGCGCGAGCCCGGCCCCGGTCTGCCCGGCGCTCGTTTGGTGCAGGCCGAGTTGGTGGAACCCGGCCGCATGCCCGGCGACCTGGCTGCGCAACTGGCTCGCGTGCGGGAGCTGACTGCACCTCCCGCCGAGGGCGAGGAACCGGGCCCACCGCCTTCGGTTGAAACAGGCGAGATGCTCATCGCCGCCGTGCAGGACGTCATTGACCTGGGGCGGCAGTTGGCAGCCGAGGCGAGGCTGTAGCCTTTGACAGACTTGATGGAGGAGTAAGCTGATACATACTGAAGCAGTGCATACAAGGAGGCGAAGATGAGTGGTCAAAACGATGAAGTTGAGCGGATTCAACGCATCCGCGAACGGCAGATCAGAGCGCGCGATCCGAGGGCGCAGCAGAGAAAAATCCAGCAAAAGATCAGCGCGCGGCGCAGGGAAGAGACGTTCTCGCTTCAGGATGTGGTGAGGAATATACCGGCCAAGTGGTGGGGAATGATCATTGGCGGGATCATCGGGCTTGTGGTGGCCATTGTGCTCAGCAAGGCCATAGAGACAGAGGCCTCCTGGGTGGAATACGTCTGGTATATAGTCGTCCTGGCCGGTATCGTGCTGGGGCGTGGGGTCGGCGCGGCCGTGGACTGGAGTGAAGAGGATCACGAAAAGCTTGTCAGGCATTGAGGTGAGGCTATGAAAAAGGTGTCCAGAACCTTGAGCTACCTGTCGGCGCTCTTCAGTTCCCTGACGCTCATCCGTCCGCAGTCAGGGTGGATGTCAGCGGTGCTGTTGATGCCCAAGCTGCTGGCTGGGGCGTGGGCACCTTTCCTGACGATAGCAGGTGGCCTGGGGGCGTTGATCGGTCTGGCGCGTAGAGACCGCAGGGCGGTATGGGCCGGGCTGTTCGGGGCTGCTGTTGCCGGACGGTACGTGGTCAAGGTCACCGCGCCCCATGACGGCTTTGCCCAGGCGTTTGGGCCGGATTGGGAGTCGCGCATTCCGCCGGGGGTACGGGCGCGCATGCTGCCGAGGCGCTACACGCCCTGGCTGGCAGACCCACCGCAAGTCCCCTGGCAACGGGACGTGGTCTTTGGCATCCATAAGGAGACCGGCGACCCGCTGTTGGCCGACGTCTGGCAACCACCGGACGATGTGGCGCGCACAGGGTTGGCAGTCATCTACCTGCACGGCAGCGGCTGGCACTACCTGGACAAAGATGTTGGCACACGGCATTTCTTCCGGAATCTGGCGGGGCAGGGGCACGTGGTGATGGACGTGGCCTACACCCTAGCGCCCAAGGCACAGCTTCAGGCCATGGTAGCCGACGTGAAGCGGGCCATTGCCTGGATGAAGGCCAACGCTGCCGAGTACGGCGTGAACCCGGGGCGGATCGTGCTGGTGGGTGGTTCGGCTGGGGGACACCTGGCGCTCCTGGCGGCCTATACGCCCAATCATCCGCAGCTTCAGCCTGCCGATGTAGACACAGATACATCGGTGCGCGCGGTGGTGTGCTACTACGGGCTGTCGGACCTGCGGGCCTCTTGTGAGTACTTCCAGGCCAGGTATGGCGATGTCACGACCAGCGAAACATGGCTGGAGGGGCTTTACATTGCCAGCATAGAACCGATCTTTCATCGCACGCGTTTCCTACCATCCTACGGCAATTACGTCGGCCCGGCAGAGTTGCTGCCCGGCTTGCTCGGTGGCACGCCCAACGAGGTACCAGAGCTTTACCGCCTTGGCTCGCCCATCAATCACGTCGGGCCGCACTGCCCGCCCACCTTGTTGTTGCAAGGCGCGCACGACATGGGCGGTATGGTACCGGACGTACGACACCTGCACCGGGCCTTGCGCCAGGCAGGAGTCCCGTCGGTCTATGTCGAGTTCCCCGATACCGAGCACGGCTTCGACCTGATCTTCCCCAAGTGGTCGCCCGCCGCCCAGGCTGCCACCTATGACACGGAACGCTTTCTGGCTTTGGTGGTTTGAAAGGGTTGTCAACAAAGAGACACTGCGCTGGTTGAAAATTGGATTTGCACTCAGCGTGTCAAAGAGGGGAGGGCAAGAATGATTGAAGGCACCGCTCTGGCCGAAAAACGAGAAGAGCTAAAACGCCAACTTGCGGCCGGTGATTACAAAACGCTAAATAACTCGAAAGTCATGCTCAAAGCGGGCTTATTATACAGACGGGTGTAGAAAAGCCAAAGGGGTGATTAATGAATTCTAAACAATCATCTAGTAGGCTCTTGGAGTATCAGGAGTTCGAGGTACGGATTAGTCGTGCCGAACGTGACCAATATCTTGTGGAAGTTCTTCGCTCCCCGGCTGGCGAGACCAGCACACTGACCAAGCTACCAATCGAGCGTGCAGAGCTACACGCCCAGTTGGCTGAGCTTCGGCTTCCCTTCACTGAGAAGATCCAGTTGGTGGAGATGGGCCAAGTTCTTTATGATTTCCTCTTTATGCCTCCTATCGCTCGTTGTTGGGAAAGAAGTCTGGGAAGTGTACAGGCTGCTGAGCAAGGGCTCAACCTCCGACTTCGAATTGAGGATACGGAGCTTGCTCAACTTCCGTGGGAATTAATATATGACCGCGATCTGGAACGTTTTTTGATAGCATCGCTTCAGACTCCGTTACTGCGCTACATCCCTCTACCAGAACCGGTTCTTCCAGTCAGCATAAGACCTCCCTTGCGTCTGTTGTTGGCCATCTCTAGCCCACCGGATTACCCACCCTTGAATGTTGATCGAGAGAAGCAGTGGATCACGGAGGCACTTGCTCACTTGTTTCATCGCAATGCCGTCAGTGTAGATATCTTGGAGTCCACCACCCGGCAGACTTTGCAAACCTGGCTGCGGCGAGACTACCACATCCTTCACTATATTGGACATGGCTATGTAGACGAGGGTATAGGAAGTGGTAATCTGGTTCTTACCGATGAATCAACGCAGCAGGCCAGCTTTCAGGATGCTGAAACCCTCAGTTACTTGTTGCAGTACTCTTCGATCCGGCTTGTCTTCCTGAACGCATGCCAAACAGCCGTTACTAGTGGAACTGAGGCATTTCTGGGAGTCGCCCAATCAACGGTACGTGCCGGATTGCCAGCAGTGGTAGCCATGCAGTTTGATATTCCTGATGCCAGTGCTGCGAACTTTGCTCGTGCTTTCTATGGGAGTTTGGCGGAAGGATTTCCCGTACAAGCAGCAGTAACAGAGGGGCGCAAGGCAGTTTTGGCTACGACAGGGCCTGACTTTAAGGATTGGGCCACTCCAGCTCTTTTCATGCGCTCTCCAACCGGTGTTCTGTTCAAACAGCGCACTGGGACAGGTATCAAAGTCTCTATTGGAGGGGATGTGACTTCAAGTTCGGTAGTTACAGCCGGAAGAGACATAACAATTCGCGATTTACCAGAGGATCAGCGTAGTGGAGGCAAGTACGACATCCATGTCGAACAGGCTCACGGTCTCGTAATCGGAGACTCAGCCCGGGTTGAACAACATTTTCCTGGAGACCCACCGTTGCGAGCTGAGTCACTCCGCCGCCAACTAAGAATTCACCAAAGCAACTTGACCCGATTGGAAATGCAGGCTCTTGAGTATGGTCAGGCCGATGTTCCCCTATGGCTCCTTGAGGAAATCAAGTTCACTCAGGCTGAGATCCGGCGATTGGAAGAAGAACTGGCCACTCCTGCTACAATCGAAACAGTGCCTGAGCTTTCGCAAGTGCGCCGTATTCTGGTAGAGTACTTCGATCTCGAGGAATTGCGAACCCTCTGCTTTGATCTCGGGGTTGACTTTGACAACTTGCGTGGGGAAGGTAAGTCAAGTAAAGCAAGAGAATTGATTGCCTATCTCCAGCGCCGTGATCAACTCAATCGACTCACACGCTACATCCGTCAACTCAGGCCTAATATCTCTATATAGGGTGCGTTTATGGCCGGCAGAGAGTACGAGGACTTCCAAGTACGCATCGACCTCGAACCCAGGCGAGGGGAAGGCTATCCCGTTGCTGTGATCAGATCACCAACTGGAGAGACACACGGTGACATCAGAATGTCACTGCGAGTGGATGAATCGCCATTGCTCGATGATTTGTTGGCGTTTCGTCAAGGTGATAGTAATAGAGAAAGATTGAAAAGAATTGGCTCTGTGCTTTTCGAGGCATTGTTTAATAACAGTGTGAATCGACATAACGGACAACGTGGACAACTAGACCAACTATTCGCTTCCAGTCTTGCGCGTGTCACAGTGCCATCTGATGATTCTGAAGTAGGTCGAGGGCTGCGTATTCGCTGTTTACACTGAGTCGGCTCTGAGGTATAATAGTACCCAGAAGGAGCCGACATGAAGGAAGCGATTAAACGGTTTGAGAACTATCTGCGGCGTC
>Ga0180438_10005985_pt1 | contig 16647 bp, 12 predicted proteins | sample SS_ome_12_FD_132455 | JGI IMG/M metagenome (GOLD analysis project Ga0180438, IMG submission 132455) | Hypersaline lake sediment archaeal communities from the Salton Sea, California, USA - SS_3_D_2 metaG | ecosystem: Environmental > Aquatic > Non-marine Saline and Alkaline > Hypersaline >...
CGGTGCCGACGGCCTCCATAGTAATGTCGCCTGTTATCAGTGGCACGGCGAGGCTGGCTCCCGGTGTTAGTCGGGTGTGCGAAGCGCCGGCGTCGTGTGCCGTCGAGCCGCCACTTGCGCCGGCAACGGCCTTAAGTCCGAAGGGTTCGATCGATGCGTTTAACTGCTCAGAAATCTCGGCAGGCAGAGTCGAGGTAACCAGAGGACACAGCAAAGGAGCATATCCGGTATCACGCGAGGCGGTTGCGGCTCGGGATTTCATGGAATAACCGCGTTGCATCTGACGGTCGATCCGGTCGAGATCAATCGGCCGGGACAAATCGAACTCGAAACCAAGATATTCAGAATCCGCCTCAGAACCACCACGCTGGCCGACAGTGAGCATTTCGGCGATAGGTGTCACGCCGTAAAGCGGGTCCTTGCTGAATCTCCATCCGAACGCCAGTGCGCCAGCGAGCCGTCCGTCGATATAAACCGGCGAGCCGCTGCAACCGGAAACCGGGCCTGTGTGTATGAAGCGCTCGTCGGTGCCCTGGACAAGAATTGCGTTCTTTCCCGGTGCTACGTTGCGGACCACATCAAGCACGTTGAGGTCGAATTTTTCAACTTCGGTTCCTTTGTACGTGGTGAGGCAATAAGCCCTCATTCCGGGCCTAATCTCATCGATAGTGATGTATTTGCTCTTGTCAATCGGAATGGCGGCGCCTGCCGCCGAACACATACCCACAATGAGAATCACCACGCAGCACAGTGAGGGCCGAATGTTGCTTTCGAAAGAAATCCGGGCCATTAACAACCTCTTAAACAATGAAAATCAGTAGTCGAACAAAATTTTAGTCACTGCGAAGAGCCGTTGCAAGACAAAACAAATTTTGCTAAAATCGCGTACTAATCGCGGCTTGAGCTGGTATACGAGATGTGCTTACTTTTGTGCAGGAAATGGAGAATTGAATGAAAGCCAAACATCGTCATGAGTTGAAAACGAACGAGTTAGCCGAATGGCTGAATAATTTCCCAAAGTGGGCAAAGGAAAATGCGACGCAGATTACGTTAGTTATTGTAGGTGTGGTTGTTATCGGAGTAGCTGTCCTATATTATTGGTACGGCAAGAACGTAGAAGCTGTACGACAAGAGTTATGGTTTACCGATCTTCTTGGTCAGTTGGCCAGCACCAGTGAGCAAATAGGTCGCGCCCAGGAGGCAGGTATTGACACTTCCCATAACCTGCTTGTTCTTGCGAATGATTTCAGGTCTTTTGCAGAGAAGGCTGACAAGGCAGACATGGCTGCTCTTGCCTTGATCAAGCAGGCCCAGGCGTTGCGTATGGAAGTTCATTATCGTCCGGAGGCGGCAGGTGAGAAGGAGTTTGTCAGTCAGATAGAGCAAGCCAGGGCGGCGTACAGTGAAGCTATCATGCGGGCGCGGAACAATCCGTCGCTGAGGGCAACGGCAAAGCTCGGAGTGGGCCTGTGCGAAGAAGAACTGGGCAACTTTGACCGGGCGGTAGAAATATACCGGGAAATCACAGAAACGGCTGATTTCGAACCGACGGTGGCATTTTTCCAGGCAAGGCAGCGACTGGCAACAATTGAAGACTACAAGCAGGACGTGGTATTTGTGGAACCTGCGCCCAAACCGCCGGCTTCAGAGGCGGCGGGCGAGGGTCCTGTGGAGGTCAATATTACCCCGGCTGAGCCTATTGTGCAAATTCCCATCGACAGTAATTCCGCGGTACGAACACAAGACAAAGCCGCACCGAACTCTGTTCCCAGCGAATAATCCGTGACTGTTATGGAGCGAAATAGAAACCAAGCGCAGTCTTGCGAGGAAGAGACGGCTTTGGAGACAGTGACTCTTAAGGTCGGCAACTCAATAAAGGAGCGCCGCATAGACAAGTACCTTCATGGTCGCTTCAGCAACTTTAGCCGCGTAATGCTGCAAAACGTCATCAAGGCAGGCGGGGTAAAGGTGAACGGCCAACTCGTCAAGCCGAGCTTCAGGCTAAGTTCTGCCGACGAGATAGAGTTGTCGCTTCCGGAGCTTCCAAGCAAGGAGATTGAGCCGGAGGAGATCCCGCTGGAGATCATTTACGAGGACGAAGACATAATCGTTCTCAACAAGCAGCCTGATATACTTGTTCATCCGGCCCGGGGCAATACGCACGGGACGCTTGTGAACGCACTGGCGTTTTATTCGGACAAGCTGTCCAGCGGTCTGGGGGAATTTCGGCCGGGCATCATACACCGGCTTGACAAGAACACTACGGGTATTATGGTTGTCGCAAGGAATGACATCGCGCAGTGGAAAATCGCCAAGCAGTTCGAGAACCGCGAGATTAATAAGGGCTATCTCGCCATCGTGCACGGCGTGCCGGAGTTGACCGCCGATCGGATAAATGCTCCTTTAGGCATCCATCCGAAGATAAGAGAGAAATACTCCATTCGCCCGGAGATCGGCAAAGAGGCTGTCACATTTTATGAAGTTCTCGAAGAGTTCCGTGGCTTTTCTTTGCTGGTGCTCACACCCAGGACGGGTCGAACACACCAGATACGGGTGCATCTTTCATACATTAAGCATCCGATTGTCGCCGACGAGATGTACGGGGGCAGGCTGGTTTACCCGTGGCAATTGGCCGACACTGAGCCTGCCGTCCAGGAGCCGGTCATCGACCGCACCGCCCTGCACGCGACGACGCTGGAATTCAAACATCCAACTACCAACAAACAGGTGAAATTCGAAGCGGCGCTGCCTGAAGATATGCAGAGGCTGCTGGATATGCTACGAGAATATCGGAAGCATTGAACCAGGTCAAAAGGACATAAGTGACAGAGGAGAAATTATGATTGAGAGCCATAAATTAGATCGACGACGGTTTCTGAAATCCACGGCGGCTACGGGCGCGGGTTTGCTGGTTTTACCGAGCGGCACTATCTGTGGTGCGAACGCGCCGAGCAATAAGCTCAATATCGCGCTTATAGGAGCGGACGGACGGGCGAGGGCTCATTACGGGGGAATCGAGAAGGAGAACGTTGTGGCGCTGTGCGATGTCGATGAAGATCATTTAGCCTTCGCCGCCAAGCGGTTTCCGAGGGCCAAACACTACGTGGACTGGCGGAAGTGCCTGGAGCAAAAGGGGCTGGACGCAGTGGTCTGCTGCACGACAGATCACACTCACGCGTTTGTCGCCAACTGGGCGATGAACCGTGGGCTGCACGTTTACTGTGAAAAGCCGCTGGCCAACAGTGTGGAAGAGGCACGAGTGGTGCGCGCGAACTATCTTAAGAACAAAGGGAAGCTGGCGACGCAGGTGGGCACACAGCGTCATGCGAAGGTGAATTTCAATCGGGTGCGTGAGTTGATCATCGACGGAGCGATAGGCGAGTTGAAGGCGGTGCATGCGTGGGGCGACCGGCAGATACGCAGGGACGGTTACTTGAGCGGCGAGGGGGCGCCGCCGAAGACGCTGCATTATGACCTGTGGCTGGGTCCGTCGCCTTATCACCCATATAATCCGGGGTACTTCAGCGGCAAGGCGGGCCTGAACTGCCTGAGCTGGAACATGTACTGGGACTTCGGCAGCGGCCAGGTTGGCGACATGGGCAGTCATACAATGGATATCGCCTGGAATGCGATCGACGCGGGGCTGCCGAGCTCGGCTGAGGCGACGGGCGACAAGTTCAATCCGGAGGTGACGCCGGTTGAATTGAAGGCGACGTTCGAGCATCCGGGGAACAACTGGCGCGGCGCGATTAAGGTACTTTGGTATCAAGGCGGAGCGATGCCGTCGTCGCCGATGGGGTATATTGACCTGAGTAAGATCGGTCATGGGGTCTTGTTCAAAGGCAGCAAGGGCTTTCTGGTCAGCGATTTTTCGAGCCGCGTATTGGTGCCCTACGGGAAGGAGGCAGATATGACGTACTACCGGCGGCGGAGCCGGGAGGAGCTAATCGCGCCGATGGAGGGCTTCCAGAAGGAATGGATCGATGCGTGCAAGGGCAATCTGAAGACCTCCTGCAATTTTGATTACGGTGGTGCGATGATCGAGATGATGCTTCTGGGCCTGGTCGCCTATCGCGTCGGTGAGAAACTCGAATATGACGGCGCCACAGGTCGCGTCACCAACAGCGCCAAGGCCAACGAACTTCTAAGCCGCAAATACCGCCCCGGCTGGACACTAAACGGATAGAAGAGAATTGAAGGTACTGGAAGCTGCCATGCAATTATCTCTGTGTTGCGGCATTTTTCGGAAATCTCTTTAAGGAAGCTCGTGCTGTCTCAATTTTCTTGTGGACTTTTCCTCCAAGATACCTGAAGGCCTCCGGGTCGCTGCACGGCTGGAAGAGTTCTTTTGCATGGGGCAGTGTCATTTTGGGCAGAAATAGTCACTAGGGTTGCAGGGTCGACAAATTGCGGAATAAATCGTTTGCCTGCATGAGGTTACTATTCCTGGGGCAGTTTTGCGAGGTCGGCGTCGGAGCCTGCTATCATTAGTATGTCTTCCTCGTAGATGATGGTGTTGGGCATAGGGACGTTGATGATAGCGCCTTTTTCGTGTTTCTTTATATCGCCCTGTTCACCCCTTTTTATGGCGACCAAATTGACGTTGTATTTTTGTCGCAACTGCAGGTCCATGAGTGTCTTTCCGTTGAAACTGTGAGGTGCTTTAACCCTCGCCAGGCTGTAGCCGGGTGCGAAGTCTATCTTTTCGCCGATCTGGGGTGCGATGAGCTTGTAGGCCCATCGCTGGGCCGATTCGATTTCCGGATAAATAACTTCGGTAGCTCCGACCTTTGAAAAGACTTCTCCGGCGATGGGGTTCTCAGCGCGTGCGTATATCTGTGTCACGCCCATTTGTCGGAGATTCACTACGGTCAGAATGGCCGACTCGAAGCCTTTTCCTTTCTGTCCTATTCCGATTATAGCGACGTCGACCTTATCGACGCCCTGGGCCTTTAGTGCTTCTTCGTCGGTGCTGTCGAGGCGAACGACGTGGCTGACCTGGTCGCGAATATCGTCAATAACTTCCCTGTCCCTGTCGATTGCGATGACCTCGGCCCCACTCATGGCCAGAGCGATGGCGAGTTTCTTACCGAATCGTCCCAATCCTATTACTGCAAATCGCTTCATAGCACACGCTCCTGTTTACAGCGCTAAGATACGCAAGATAGGCGATTGAGTTCCTTTTTTTTATCCGACTATTATGGCCTCGTCCGGGTAGGCATACCGCACGGGTTTAAGATTAAACGTCAGCGCCGCCAGCAGGGTCAGCGGCCCCAATCTTCCAATGAGCATCACAGCAATGATAATCAATTTTCCTGCTGTCGTCAAAGAGGCGGTTATTCCGGTTGTCAGGCCTACGGTTCCGAGTGCCGAGCCAGCTTCGAACATGATGTCCGACATTTTGAAACCGAGCGAGCTTTCTGTAATGCTCAGAAGCATTGTGGCTGCGAACAAGACGGCGACGAAAAGGAGGGTGACGGTGAGGGCTCTGCCTACAACGACGAGGCGGACGGAGCGCCTGAACATCTCAACTTCCGGTCGTTTTCGCAGGGCAGCGACGACGCTCATTACGACCACGGCCAAGGTGACGGTCTTGATTCCGCCGGCCGTGGAGCCCGGCGAGCCGCCCACGAACATGAGCAGAATCAGAACAAACCTGCTCGAGGCGGACATTGTCCTGATGCTGACCGTATTGAATCCGGCGGTTCTGGCCGTAACAGACTGGAATAAAGCTGCCAAAATACCGACATCTTCGGTTGAAGGGTCGGTCTTTGCGTAGCGTTCGAACAAAAGCAGTGCGAGCATACCCAGGATTATCAGTGACGCGCTGACGGTCAAGACTATCTTCGTCTGAAGCTGCATTCTCTTGCGGACTTCGATAGAAAATCTTGCTTCCTTGTCCAATCGTATCCTGAGGAAGCGTTTTGTCCGTTCGACCACCACACTGAAGAGGTCGTAAAGGACGCCGAAACCGAGCCCGCCCAGGATTATCAGCGGACAAACAACCGTGTAGAGGCGCCAGCTTTTGTTGTATCTGACGAAGCTGTTGCTGAACAAGCTGAAGCCGGCGTTGCAAAAGGCGCTGATCGAATGAAAGATGCTGTAGAACCATCGTTTGCCGCTGTCACCGGTCCAGGTTGGTATATCATCCCACATTCCGAGGAGGCTGACCGCGCCAAGGGCCTCGAAGAAGAGGGTTCCGACGAAGATGAAGAATATCATGCTGCTTATTCGTCCGAGCGTTTGTTCGCTGAGCAAGTCCTGCATTGCCGCGGACTCGCGCAGGCTGAGGGCCTGTCCGAGCAGCAGGGCCAGAACGGCCCCGAAAACCACTATTCCCAGTCCGCCGAGCTGAATGAGGGTGAGGATAATGACCTGTCCCATAAAGCTGAAGTCGGCGCCGGTGTCCTTGACGATGAGGCCTGTGACACAGGTGGCGCTGGTGGCGGTGAACAAGGCGTCGACAAAACGGAGATTTTCCTGAGCCGAGGCCCTGGGGAGCATGAGCAGGCCGGCGCCGCTGACTATCAGGGCCAGGAAACTTGCGATCAGGGTGGTGGTGGGATTCTGGCCTGATGCGGCGAGATTTACCGCGGTGCGGCAAAGCTTTGTGAGAACCTGCAAGAGCAGGTAGATACCGATTGCGGTATGGCGAATGGTTCCGGCAGAGGCGTCCGGTGCGACCCAGGTTCCTGCTCCGAGCACAACCGTTGCGAGCAGGATCAAAAGAGGGGCCTCGAACCAGAAGACCCTCAAATATTCCCTTATTGTGACAGCGTTGAACGCCCGGATGATTTTCTCGGAGATAAAGACGAAAAGCAGCGCGGCCTGAACCGCATATAAAATCGGTGCGGGAATTAGCGGCTGGTAAAACCCGAAGAGCATGACAAAAGTCGCCGTCACCAGGGCCGCCGTCAGGGCGTTGACGCCTATCAATACCTTCTCCAGCCGCTTTTTCTTGTACTGTATCAGCATAATTACTCTTATCAGCCGTGCCGCGTTGTGGCTTTTTTACAGTTTTTCGCGGTTTAGTTCCAGCAAATTTATCTTATGCTTATTGAAGCAACATGCAGCCAGTCGAGTGTTTTCATGCGACGCCTGCCAATCCGAGGGAATCGGCGAATTTGGCGAGCAGGGCCTGCCGAATATTCCTGTGGTCTTCTTGCGTCAACAAGGGGTCTTTTGCAACAAGCTCGAAGGCGTCCCGCCTGGCCCTGACCAACAGTTCGTAATCATCGACGATGTGTGCGATTTTCAAATCCGGCAGACCGTGCTGTCTGGTGCTGAACAACTCGCCGGGTCCGCGCAGTCTCAGGTCCTGCTCGGCTATTTCAAAACCGTCACTACTTGCGGTCATTACCTCCAGCCTTGCGGCGGCGATTTGGCTGTCGGTCTCGGCGAAAAGAAGACAATATGATTTTGCCTGGCCCCTTCCGATTCGTCCTCTTAACTGGTGGAGCTGCGCCAGGCCGAATCTGTCGGCGTTTTCTATTACCATGATTGCGGCGTTGGGGACATCGACGCCGACTTCTATCACGACGGTGGAAACCAGGACGTCGATTTTGCCCTTTCGAAATTCCATCATTATCCGCTGCTTATCGGCGGAAGGCATCTGGCCGTGCAGCAGTCCAACGCGAAACCGGGGAAAGACTTGTGTGGAAAGCGTTTGCCATTGGTCGGTGGCGGCCCTGACGCTTCCATTTTCCTCGGCAAATATCCTTGGGTAAACGAAATACGCCTGCTTTCCTGCCTTGAGGCGGTTGCGAATGAAATCGTATGCGTTTTGCCGGTCGTGGGGAGCTACCCAGCGTGTGACAACTGCGCCCCTGCCGGGGGGGGAGTGCTTTATGACGGAGACGTCAAGGTCGCCGAAAGCGGTCATGGCAAGCGTGCGAGGAATCGGCGTGGCGGTCATAACAAGGCAGTGTGGGGTTGTCTGTTTTCTCAGGCGCGCCCGCTGCTCGACCCCGAATTTATGCTGCTCATCAATTACTACGAGTCCGAGTCTGTCAAATTCGACGTCCTGCTGCAGCAGGGCGACGGTGCCGACAACAATATCGATCTCGCCATTTTTGATGCGATTGAGCAATTCGGTTCTTTTGGCGCCGGTGAGGCCTCCGGTTATCAGGAGCCTGTTTACGCGGCTGTTTTTCAAGTATCTCTCAATGCTTATAAAGTGCTGTTCGGCCAGTATTTCGGTGGGGGTCATTATTGCCACCTGTGTCTTATTGGCGACCGCCAGCAGGGCCGCGTAAAGCGCCACAACTGTCTTGCCTGAGCCGACGTCGCCCTGAAGCAGCCGATTCATTGGTTCGGCTCCGGCCATGTCGGTGGCTATTTCATTGATTACATTGTTCTGGTCTTCAGTAAGGAGAAACGGAAACCTTTTTCTGATCCTGCTGTCGATTTGCTCATTCCATCCCATTGGAGGCGCTGTGGAGTAATGTTTTACCCTGTGCCGTCGAAGGGCAAGGGCCAACTGCATTAAGAAGAGTTCGTCGTATTTGAGGCGTCTCTTTGCTTTGGCCAGTTTCTGCATATCAGGGGGGTAGTGTATCCAGCGAAACGCGTCCTTTCTGCTGATGAGTCTAACGTCGGTGAGAAAGCGGCTGTCGTAAAACTCGGGGACAAGTTCTTTCAGATTGTCGAGGACGGGCCGGATTATACGTTTGATTTGCCTGCTGCTTAGTTTTGCGCATGCCGGGTAGACACCTCCGCTGAAGAATTGGTCGGGGTATTCGCTTTCATCGCTGACCACCGTGAACCGGGGATTAGTCAGTTGCACCTGGTGTTTATAGAGGGCGGTTTTGCCGGAGGCCATTATGACCTGGCCCGGCTTTAGCTGGTTCTGGAGGTAGGCGCCGTGGAACCATACAATCCTGCAGAAGCCCGTGTCGTCGGCGACCATAGCCTCGAATATGACGGGCCTTCGATGGCTGCGGCAATATGTTGACTCCACCAGGCCTATGATGGTGACGGTCTCGTCGGGTTGTATTTTATCGATCTTGACTGGTTCGGGCGCAAAGACCCAGTCGCGCGGAAAATACTCGAGCAGGTCACCGACGGTTTCGACTCCGAGCTCGGCGAAGACGGCGGCCCTTGCCGGGCCGACGCCTTTTAAGAACCGGACGGGCATCGAAAGTTCGACCTTACTCTGTGATTTCGGGCCTGGTGACTGCATTTATTGATGTTGTCCCTGGGTGCCGCTTTTTGTTTGCCCGGCGGCCGGTTGGTCTTTCTGCTTCTTTCTTTCCGAATGCTTTGTCTTCAGGCCTACGTCGAGCGCCCAGTAAAGGCCAGCAATTGCCGCACCGACAATGAAAATCAGAAAAAAGCCCAGCAGCATTTTAAGAACCGTACTCATGTTTCATTTCCAGAAGGCGTGTTTGCCCAAGAGCTTTACAAACCGCACGTCGCAGAATGCTCTGCTGGTAACCTGTTCGCCTTTTTTTGTGGACAGCATGAGCTTCTGGATGCCCGCACCGCCGACGGGTGCGACCATGAGGCCGCCGTCGGCGAGCTGTTGAACGAGCGGCTCGGGAATTCCGGGCACGGCGGCTGTTATCATGATTCTGTCAAAAATCCTGGGTTTTGGCCAGCCGCAACTGCCGTCACCGACATGGAAGTTCACATTGGCGAATCCTAATCCGCCCAGAACCGCCCGGGCCGCCTGCGAGAGTTCGGCTAATTTTTCAATCGTATAAACCTGCTTGGCCAGCCGGCAGAGGACAGCGGTCTGATAGCCGCAGCCAGTGCCTATCTCCAGGACGTCGCAGTCGCTGGTGACGTTCAGTTCCTGTGTCATCAGCGCGACGATGTACGGCTGGGAAATGGTCTGGCCCATCCCGATGGGCAGCGGACCATCGGAGTATGCGCTCGAGCGATACTCGCTGCGTACGAACTGCTCGCGTGGGATGGTGCTCATCGCCTCAATCACGCGGCTGTCGGTTATTCCTCTGCCCTTGAGATCGAATTGGACCATTCGCGTGCGGGCATCGGCGAAGATGTCTTCATTTCGGTGTCGAGACATGACTTAATGATTGCCTGCAAACGGCGGTATTGCAAACTAATTCTGGAAAACAGCAGCGTTTTCAGAAGAACAGATTTACGCCCGCGGCTGCGGCGAGGATCTGGACGATGGTTTTGAAGAGTTTCTGCGGGATTCGCTTGAGGACGAGTATTCCGGTGATTGCTCCAATTGCGATAAAGGGCAGCATAACCAAGTCAAACTTGATGGTCTGGGCGGTCATAAGCTCAAGCCTGGCGCTGAACGGGACCTTGAGCCAGTTTACGATGAAAAAGAACCAGGCGCTGGTTCCGACGAACTCGATTTTGGGCAGCTTCATGGCGAGCAGATAGATGATCATTATCGGCCCGGCGGCATTAGCCATCATGGTTGCGACACCTGCCAAAAAACCAAAGGTAATCGCAAACCATAACTGCCGGGGAACCGGGGCGTCTTGGCCGGCTGTCCTTTGTCGCCACAGGTTGGCCGCCAGCATCGCCAGAACGATGCCGCCGATAATAGATTTGAGAAGCTCGTCATTGCCCTTTAGGAACACGACGGCGATGTATCCGGCGACGATTCCGGCAAAGGTAATCGGCAACAGTCGGAGCAAATGGTGCCATTGCGCGTGTCGGCGGTAGTAGCCTGCGGCAAACAAATCGGCGAGTATAAGTATTCCGAGCAGGACGCCTACCGAGCGGTGTGCTCCGAGGACGCCGGCCATAAGGGGGACAACGAGGATACCAACACCGGGGACGCCGGTTTTGGCGATACCGACCATCATCGCACACAGCGCCGCCACAATCCAGCCGGTTATGTCAAGTTCGAGCATATTCCATTAACCAGTGCGTTTTTACTTGCAGATCGATTTTGCAGGCTGCAATCTACAGGTTTTGCGCTCTGTGGGCAAGTGATGCATTGCTCAACTCGGTGGGGTCGAAATTGACTGTTCGGCGGAGCACGGTATACTGTACAGCCTCAATGAACCAATTAACCAATAAACTGACTGAGCTGGACAGGCGTTATCTCTGGCATCCGTTCACACAGATGGCGGAATGGCTGAAATCCGAGCCGGTGATAATCGATTCAGCCGAGGGGTTCTTTCTGATCGACACGGAGGGGAGGCGCTATATCGACGGTGTAAGCTCCCTCTGGTGCAACGTGCACGGCCACAGGGTCAAAGAAATCGACGAGGCCATAAAGTCGCAGATAGACAAGGTCGCGCACAGCACGCTGCTTGGGCTGGGCCAGAGCAGGTCGATCGAACTGGCCGAAAAACTCGTGGGCATAACGCCGCCCGGGCTGGAAAAGGTATTTTATTCCGACAGTGGGGCAACGGCGGTGGAAATCGCGCTGAAAATGGCATATCAATATTTCCAGAACACAGGGCAAAGAACGCGGACAAAGTTTATCGCGCTGGAGAATTCTTATCACGGTGATACCATAGGCTCGGTGAGCCTGGGGGGCATCGATGCTTTTCATTCGATATTTCGACCTTTGCTTTTCGAGACATTCTTTGTCCCTGCGCCGCATCCGTACCGCTTCGACGGAAGCGAGCGCAACTGCGCCGAATACAGCCTCGGCAGAATCGAAGGACTGCTCAGGCGGCGCGGCGACGAGATTGCGGCAGTGGTAATTGAGCCTCTGGTCCAGGGTGCGGCAGGGATGATTGTGCATCCGCGAGGTTTTCTCGAGGGTGTTCGTCGGCTAACAAAGGAATACGGCGTTCTTCTTATTGCCGACGAAGTCGCCACGGGATTCGGGAAAACAGGCAGGATGTTCGCGTGTGAAATCGAGCAGGTCTGCCCCGATATCATGTGCCTGGCGAAGGGCATCACTGGGGGGTATCTGCCGCTGGCGGCGACGCTGACTACGGAGAAGATCTTCGATGCCTTTCTGGGCGGGGCGGTCGAGCATAAGACGTTTTATCACGGCCACACGTATACGGGCAATGCGCTTGGCTGCGCGGCGGCTTTGGCCTCGCTGGAGTTGTTCGAAAAGAACAGGATTATCGAGTCGCTGGCGAGTAAGATAGAATTGATGAAGCGGTTCTTTGGCGGGATTTGCTCGATGCCGTTTGTTGGCGACGTGCGTCAATGCGGCCTGATGGGTGCGGTCGAAGTCGTGGCTGACAAGGCCGCGAAGGAATCCTTTCCATCCGAGTACAGAGTTGGGGCGGAATTTTGCTGTTCGATGCGGTCGAAAGGGGTTATGCTTCGGCCTTTGGGCGACTGCGTTATTTTGATGCCGCCGGTTGCGATCGATATCGAACTGCTCGGGGAGTTGCTACGGATAGTGTCGGATTCGGTTGAGAACGAATTGCCTGGAATTATCGAGAAGTTACAATGCCGATCGAGTTAAACCTTCCGAAGAAAGACGGCCTGTTTATAACGGGCACAGATACGGGGGTGGGGAAGACGCTGGTGGCCGGGTGCATCGCGCGGATTCTGACCAGCGCCGGGCTCAAAGTCGGTGTTTTCAAGCCCATCGCAACGGGGTGTCAGCGAACGTGGGAAGGTCTTAGCAGTGCTGATACCGAGTTTCTCGCCCGCGCGGCGAACAGCGATCTGGGCCTTTCAACAATCACTCCGGTCGGATACGTGACGCCGGCGGCGCCTATAGTCAGCGCGGCCTGTGAGAAAAAACCGATAGATTTCGGAAAGGTCGCAGCCGCTTACGAACAGATATGCGCCGGGTGCGACGTTGTGGTTGTCGAGGGCATCGGAGGTGTGCGGGTGCCTTTGACGGGGCAGTTCTATTTACTGGATCTGGCGGTGGAATTCGCTCTGGCGGTTGTGATAGTTGCGCGGCCGAACCTGGGGACAATCAATCATACGCTCATGACGATAGACTGCGTGAAGGCTGCGAAACTCAGGATAGCGGGGGTGGTTATTAATGGTTATGACGGCAGGAAGACATCAATAGCCGAAGAGACAGCCGAGCAGGTGATAACGCAGTGTTCGGGTGTAGAAGTGCTTGCGGTGGCGCCCTTTGATGAGGGTGTCAGTATCGAGGAATCGAGGCTGGGGGAGATGCCGCTTGAATCGTTGGCAAACGTTGATTGGGCCAGCCTGGCGCGATTGTAAAGGCCGGTTCCTGGGAAGTAAAAGTGATATCCTGAGAAGAAAAGCAGGATGTGCTTTTCATACTACGGGCGATTGCCGCTTTTCAGAAAGGGCGTTTTCGGGTATCATAAGGCAGCGTCAGGAAGCAGTTTAGGGATAAGTTTTGAGCGGATCGGGTTGACGAACAAGGGCTTATGAGTGACCAGTTGGAATCAAGGCGGTATCTGATAGATATCGATTCTATCTCGACGCATCAGCTTTTCACTGACTGTCTGGTGTTGGGCGGCGGAGTCGCGGGTCTGCGTGCGGCTATCGAGGCTGCGAACCGCGGCAATGTCATTATTGTGTGTAAGAGCTCGGTGCAGGACAGTAACACGTGGCTGGCCCAGGGCGGAATCGCCGCGGTGGTTGAGAAGGCTGACTCGTTCGAATCGCATATCGCCGATACCATCAGGACCGGCTGCGGTCTGAGCGACGAGAAGATCGTCGAACTGGTTGTGCGCCAGGGGCCGGAACTTATACGACAACTGCTTGACTGGGGCGCCGAGTTCGACATGGAGAACGGGCATATCGCCACTACGCTCGAAGGGGGCCATACGCGGTCGCGTGTGGCCCACGCCCACGGCGATGAAACGGGTCGCATAATCGCGCAGGCGCTTATCGGCACGGTCAAACACATACCGAACGTCAAGATAGTTGAGAACTTTTTCGTAATAGACCTGCTGACCAGCGACAACAAGTGCCTCGGGATAATCGGGCACGACGGGCGGGGACCGCAGATTATCTGGGCGGCAAACACGATTCTGGCAACGGGCGGAGCGGGCAGAATCTATCGCGAGACGACCAACCCGCCGGTGGCGACGGCGGACGGGATCGCGATGGCGTACCGCGCCGGGGTGGTGCTGCGAGACCTGGAGTTTATGCAGTTTCATCCGACGACGCTTTATGTAGCCGGGGCGTCACGGGCTTTGGTTACCGAAGCGGTGCGTGGGGAAGGGGCTTTTCTGGTAGACAGCAACGGGCATCGCTTCATGAAGGATTATCATGAGTCCGCGGAACTTGCGCCGCGCGACATAGTGAGCCGGGCGATACTGTCGCAAATGCTCAAGACCAATTCCACCCACGTTTATTTGGACTGCCGGCATTTCGAGAAGGACCGTTTCGCAAAGCGATTTCCTTTTATCAATGATCTTTGCCGGAGTTTTGACATAGATATCAGCCGGAACCTTATACCTGTCCGGCCGAGCGCGCATTACATGATCGGGGGACTAAAAACCGACGCGGGCGCCCGGACAAATATCGAGAACCTTTATGCGTGCGGCGAGGCGGCTTCCACATGCGTGCACGGGGCGAATCGCCTTGGGAGCAACTCTCTGCTGGAAGGTCTGGTGTTCGGAAAGATCGCGGGCCGGCAGGCGTCGAAGCAGATAAAGGGGCGCAGCTCGCACATCCGGCACCCCGTCGTAAGATACCATGTGCCACATTCGGACCGGACGCGGCTGGATACGAACGATGTGACAAATTCTCTGCGGGCGCTGATGTGGAGAAACGTGGGGATCACAAGAAAGGCCCGGCAGCTTACCGAAGCGCGGGAAATCATCCGGTTCTGGCAGCGCTACGTTATGGACAAGGTCTTCGATTCGCCGGCGGATTGGGAATGTCAGAACATGCTTACCGCTTCACTGTTGATGGCTTCGGCTGCCCAGCAGCGTGAGGAAAGCAGAGGCGTGCACTTCAGAAGCGATTTTGCCGCAACCGACGAGAAAAACTTCAGCAGACACATAGAGGTTTCGAGACAGCCACAGGCAGGCTGAAGCGCATGGTTGGGTGTCGCCTGCGCCCGCAGCCGGAGGAGCTACTGGGCGGGCTCAAGGTTTATAAGGTGCTTGACGGTTTCTTTCTCGCTGGTCCAGAGGTTGCTTTCGTAATCCTTGAATCCCTCTTTTTCAATCCGGACCCGTGCCATTTCCATTTGGCTGGTTATTTTCTCGACACCGCGCTGACTCGTTTTGTTCACGTAGGTTAGGACGGCGACGGACTGTTGACGCAGCGGAGTAGTCCCGAGAAACAAGGATTGGCCGGTGAGGGGACCAATCTGATATACTCTTGCGCCGGCAGGTTCGGTGTCAATGGAGATTTTTCGCCGAGCGAAGCGATATTCGGGGCCTGAGTGGCAACCGACCAACAGAGTAACCGCCGACAAACAAAGAATGAGGACTGTCTTTTGCATAAGAATGCTCCTTCACTGCAAAGTTTGTTAAGCAGGTTTTTCATGCTTACCACCAATTTATGCGATATGCAAGGACTTTTTTTTGACCTGATTCGTAAGGATATTTTCGAACGGTCGTCTTCTTGTTATAATAATGCTGAACAGTTGATAGTGAACACTCATATAAAAAAAGAGTGGGTCGGGCGGTCGCCGGCGTATCAGGCCGGAGGAAAGTCCGAGCAGGACAGGGCGCGGTGGTGGCTAACGGCCACCCGGGGTGACCCGCGGGAAAGTGCCACAGAAAAGACACAGCCGATGGTCCGCTTTCGGCGGATACAGGCAAAGGTGAAAAGGTGCGGTAAGAGCGCACCGCGGGGTCGGCGACGATTCCGGCACGGCAAACCCCACCGCCTGCAAGACCAAGTAGCTGCCGGCCCGGCCCGGGCGTTGACAGCGGGTAGGTCGCTTTCGGTATTGGTCGGGCGTTGGTTCGGCCGGTATCGAAGAGCCAACCGGCAACGGTTGGTCAAGTTAAATGATCGCCGCCCCCGGATAACGGCGGGATACAGAACTCGGCTTATAGACCCACTCTTTTTTTGAGCATGCCACAAAAAAGAACCGCCGGAAGCACTCAATTGCCTCCGGCGTTTTTTTTTCGGAAGGATGAAAAGCTCAATTATCTGTTCGGCGGGTCAATAATCTTCAATGCTTTCGATTTTTTCCCATCGTTTCAATGGCGAGCCAAGTACCATCTTTACCTTGACAATATTGCCCTCGACAAGCATCCGGATTCTTCCTTTGTCAAGATTTATGTGGTCGAATTCGGCGCCGAGGGGGTCGCCGAGTTTTGCGGCCAGAGCGGGGGAGGCATCGAGCTTGACTCGTAAAGTCTCAAAGGCCTGGTTGACCATCATGCCGCTGATACTGAGCTTCTTGTTGTCGGCGCCGAGCTGGTCGATATCTTCGCGGAACTTTTCCAGGACCCAATTGTAAATCGCAGCTTTCTCGGCGTTTTGATTTGCGTACGGTTCGGCGAGCACGTCGGCATCCAGCACCATGGCACAATCGAACCTGACGCTTTCCCACGGCTCAACAAAGAGGCGCTTGGGTCTTTCGTCTTCCACAAAGCGGTACTTGCGTTTTGCGGTCTGCTCATTCTCATCGAAAGCAACCATGTTGAACCAGACTTTGTGTCCCCTTTTCTTCTCGCCCTGTGTGGCGATGACGCTCGTGCTCTGGCTGAGCAGTTCGTATTGGGGGATATGTATTACACCCAAAACCTCGGAAGACGTGCTCTGGTTCAGCTCTATTGTCTCGTAAGCCCTTTGGATGTCGGTGTCGTTGGGATCACCGGCCGGTGTCAAAAA
>Ga0180438_10005987_pt1 | contig 16645 bp, 13 predicted proteins | sample SS_ome_12_FD_132455 | JGI IMG/M metagenome (GOLD analysis project Ga0180438, IMG submission 132455) | Hypersaline lake sediment archaeal communities from the Salton Sea, California, USA - SS_3_D_2 metaG | ecosystem: Environmental > Aquatic > Non-marine Saline and Alkaline > Hypersaline >...
GGGGTCCACGTCGACATCGAGGGGTTTCCGTTCCCGGATCGAGAGGTCGCCCTCCTCTACAAGCGTCCCGCACGGGTCCACCTGGAGGGCGGCGAATTCGCCATGCTCCCGCGCCAGGGCGTGATGGCCGACCCCTCCCAGCTGTTGGACGAGGACCGGTTCGATGTGGCCCTCTCTGGGTTGGACAACCTGGGCGAGCGACCCACCTACAGGTTGACCCTCACCTCGCGGGCCGACGGACGGGGCGAAGGCCGCCTGATCGCCTGGGTCGACGCCGAGCGCTGGGTCGTGGTCCGCATGGAAGCGTTCGAGGGAGAGGACCGGCAGGGTGTGGTCCGCTTCGAGCACGCCCTCGTGGCCGGCCGGTTCTGGCTCCCGCAGCGCACGGACGTGGAAATCTCCATGGAGAACCTGCCGATGCGGCCCGCGCCGCGCGATACCTCCACCGTCCGACAACCGGAGAAGGGCACGATCCGGCTCGATTTCTACGACTACGAGGTCAACGTCGGTCTCCCCGACAGTCTCTTCGCAGATCCTCAGATGGAGAAGTAGCCCGCCGTCTTTCGGGACAGTACAGCTGTTGAAAAAGTCGCTGGTGGCCGAGGGGTGCCTGGACCGCAGAGAATGTTCGCAGCGGGTCCTGTCGTGGGGCACGAGGCCGCGAGCGCGCGACAAGGCGATGGGGCCCTTCGATACGCTTCGCTACTCAGGACAGGCGACAGGGCGATAGCGCTAGCTGCGACGCGGTCTTCTGCGAACGAGTCGTCCGAGAACCAACCCCGAGGCGAGGACCAGCCCGATCGCGGGCCAGACGGCGGCCCGTTCGAACCAGGCCCTGGGCGTGAGCGAGAGGGTCCCGTCGGCATCGCCCGTCAGCACGAAGGGCGCCCAGAAGCAGGGATCGGTTGAGAGGCCGCCGGTCCCGGAAAGGGCGTCCCGCTTGACGAGCGCCAGGGCCCGGCCCTTCCCGAATCCCCCGGCCAGGCGTTCGTAGAACCGGCTCATGAACCGCGCGGTGTGCGCGTCGTCCAGCTCCCACAGGCTGGCGAGGACCGAGGCGGCGCCGCCGTAGAAGAACGAGCGCGAGAGTCCGAGCACCCCCTCGCCGCTGACCAGCCGCCCTCGACCCGTCTGGCATCCCGAGAGGGTGACAAGATCGGCGTTGAGGCGCAGGCCGGCGATCTCGGCCGGAGTGAGGAAGCCCTCGCTCTGCGGACCCGGTGCCAGGAGAAGACCCGACGCGCTCGGGTCTACAGGGCTGGCGAAGGCGTGGGTGGCGAAGTGAAGGACCCGGTAATCTGCCGTCATCGCGGCCTTCGCGCGGTCCTCGGAAGCTTGAGCCCCCGAGAAGATGAGCGTCCGCCGGGGCGAGAGGAGTCGGTCGAGCTCCGCCAGCTCCCGTGCGGAGTGGACCAGAGGGGGCCACGTCCGCCCCCCGGCCGTGGACGCGAAGGACGGGTTCCCGAAGGCCAAGAGCTCACGCTGGGCCTCGGTTCGCGTGGCTGCGAGGCGAGTCATGTACCGCCACAGGGAGGCAGAAGGCGCGTAGGAGACTTCGAAGGCCTCGACCAAATACCGCTTGGCCGGAGCTGCGTTGAGCGCCGCGTCACCGGAGTCTCCGGGTCGGCTGTAAGGAAGCGCCTCGAAGGGAATGGCCAGGAGGGGACCGTCGGGGATCACGATCAGGCGCTCGGCGCGCCGCATGCCCCGGGCGACCGGTTCGAAGAGACGATCGCTCAGACTCTGGGCCGCGGGGGCGTCGAGCGCGGAACGATCTCGATCGCGCAGTAGACTGTTGAAAATAAGCGTCAGCCCCTCCAGGTCGCCGGAGGCGCCCGCCGAGCAAAACTCGATCCCGTGCGAATTCACGGCCCAGACGTACACCGTGTCGGAGCCCCAGAAGTACTCCAGCAGAAGGTCCCCCTCGGACTCGAGGGTCTCCTGGATGGAGCTGGCGGTCAGGACGGCTCCCCCGCGGGCCCCGGCATACATTCCGAGGCTGGCCATCTCGAGAGAATCCAGCTTCGCCCGCACCGTACGGATCCGGCGCTCGAGAGAGGCGCGCTCGGCGTCGTCTTCGGCCTCGGAGAGGAGCTCGAGCTGGAGCGACGAGAGTTTCTCGGTGAGCACGTCTCGGGCTCGGCCCGCCTCGCCCGCGCATCTGCGGCTGGCGAGGAAATCGAGGAGCGTCCTCGATTTGCACTGTTCCGCAAGATGGAGGGCATGCGCGGCGTGGCCTCCCCCGGGGAATTCCCGGTGAAGGGCCCGAAGCGGCCGAAGGGCGGCTTCGTAGAGGTGGGTCTTCAGGTACAGGGACCCGGCGCGCAGTTCCTCCACGCCGATCCTGCCGCGGGCGGTTTCGAACTCATCGATCGCCTCCTGGGCGCAGGATAGGGCATCCCGGTGATTCCCGAGCTCGCTCTCCGCGAGCGCCAGCTGCGTCAGCATCTCCGCAAGCGCGTAGGGAGAGACTGTTCCTCGCGCCTCTGAGAGCGATTGCCTTAGACCCCGTCGGGCTTCCTCGACGCGGCCCAGGTCTCTTAAGATCCGGCCCCGCGTGGTGAGGATCGACGAGTGTTGTTGGGGATCGTGGCAGAGGTCCGGGATCGAGAGGGCGCGGGTCACGGTCTCCAGCGCGGCACGCGGCTGGCCCCGGGCGGACTGGACGTCCGCCAGAGACCCGAGCGCGATCCCCTCCAGGGCCCGAAAGCCGTTGGACCTGGCGATCTCGATGGCTTCGCTCAGCGTCTCGGCGGCCCGGTCGTACTGCGTGAGATCGGTTGCCTGGATGAGGGCCATGTTGATGAGAATGCCGACCGCGCCTGCCGGATACCCCATCTTGCGGAACAGGTCCAGCGCCTCCTGGTGCATGGCCAGCGCGTCGTGGTATCGGCCTGCGAGGTAGTACGCGTTGGCCAGCATTGCGAGTGCGGAGGCGATGTAGTTGCTCTCGTCCAGTGCAAGGCCGATCTGGTACGTCCGGCGAAACGCCTTGATGGCGGCCTGGAGGTTGTTGTCCTTCAGTTCGATCATTCCGAGCGCGCATAGGCCGGACCCGAGGCAGGCTGCGCAGCCGATCTCGCCCCCGATCTCGATGGACGTGGTCACATGTTCCCGCGCGGCCTGAGTCTCGCCCGTGAGGTCCAGGACGGCCCCGATGTTCGCGTGCTCCAGGCTCTCGCCCTTGGGGTTGCCCAGGTTCTGGTAGTGGGCCAGAGCCTGGAAGTGCAGATCGAGAGCCTGCGTGTAGTGGCCGCGTTCATAGAGGTGGGCCGCCTCTCGATGGAGCGAGTCGGCGCGCACGTGCTCGGCGATCTGATGGGGGTCGAAGGCGGCGTACCGCTCGACGAGGTGGAGAAGACCGGGATGCCCGCCCCACGCCGAGTGGATGCGCGCAAGGGCCACGGCCCTCTCGAGGTCCCCAGCGGCGCCGGATCCTCCGCGGTGGGCTTCGGTGAGGGCTCGCTCGGCCAGCCGGACGGTGGCCAGGTACACGCGATCCGGATGGGCGTCGATCCACTCGACGATGGTCGCCGTGTCTGCGCTTGCCGCGGCGGCCGCCAGCTCGTCGATGAGGTCGTCCGAGGGGGAGCCCAACGCGAGCCCAGGCGCGGCGATCGCCGCGGACAGGGCCGCCAGCGCCAAGCCCGCCAGACCTGAGCCTCGGAGGTGAGCCACCGGAGACTACTCCTCGTCGGCGGAGTGCGTCAGCTGGAAGGGTGTGGAGCGAGAGGCCAAAACGCGACCGTCTTCGAGCGTGCACTCCACCAACCACTCGTAGTGATCCCCCCCCGAGCGGACCAAGCGCTCCACGGGCAGCGTGTACTCGGGTGAGGAGACGGCCTCGCGAACGACGATCCTCCCGCTGTCGGCGTTGACCACCACGATCACGTAGTGCTGCGCCTCGGGGCAAGCCTCCCAGCGGAATCGAACGGGATCCGTGTCCCGAGTCTCACCCGCCGGCTCGAGGAGCACCGGGCCCTCGAGGTGCGCCGGGCCTTCCCGGACGACGGAGGGACCTTCGATGGGATAACGATCCTGGTGGCCGACCCAGAGGACCACAAGGGCGACGACGCTCGCGGCGGCCACGGCTCCGGCCGCGCGATAGGAGAAGAGAGCATCGGCCAGTCGCTCGAGGAAGGGGCGCGCGCGGGTCGGCCTCGCCATGGGCCTCCCCTCGAGCTGCCGCTCGAGCTCCACCGGCGGTGTCTCCAGAGTCGCCCCTGCCAGCGGGCGTGCCGAAATCACCACGTCGGCCACGATCGAGAGGCACCGCTCGCAGCGGGCCACATGATCCTCGACAGCCTCCCGGCCCTCCCGGAGCGTTCCGTCGGCAAACCCCATCAACGTTTCTTCCGACGGACAGTCTGTTGACTTCGGCGCGTGCATCATGACGTCTCCTCGATCCACGGGCGGACGATCCCACTCCTGTGTGGGGCCTCGCGTCGAATCCCCGAGAATGCGTCCACCTGTGTTAGACGCCCGGCCCTGCGGATTTTGAAATCGTCGGCGGCGGGGAGGTCGAATTCCCGCGCGCATGCTCTATTCCTGAAACAGTTCCTCATCGAGAACGTCCAGGGCCAGTCTCAGGTCCTCCTCCGTCCACTCGCCCTCCTCGAGGGCGGCCAGCGGTTCGAAGTGTTTCAGGCACTTCTTCAGGGCGTAGGCGGCGTCGTTCGTGTCTCGGAGACCGAGCAGGCGGGCGATTTCTCTCAGCTTCAGCCCCTTCTGGAACCGAAGCCGGACGATGAGCTTCTCCCGGGACGCCATCCCCTCGAGGATCCGCCGGACCTCGGCTCGGAGCCGGTCGGCCGAAAGGCCGGGCAGGCTTCTGCCCGATCCCGCCCGGTCCGCCAGGGTGGCCTCGAGTGCGCGGTTTGCCTCGTCGGAGAAGTCGACGAAGTCGGTCCGCTCCGCCTCCCGTCCGGCCAGGCGCAGGACGTCGGACCGGGCCGTCTGGACCATACGAAACAGGTAGGTCGTGAACCTGCACTTGGATTGGAACCGGCGGAGAACCTGGAAGTCTCGCCTCTGGATGAGAGAGAAGACCCGACAGTAGATCTCCTGGGCGTGCTCTTGCTTCTTCTCCTCCGGACCCCACAAGAGCCGAAGGGCTACGGTGTAGACGAAGCGGGAGTACTTCTCGACGAAGATCCTCCAGGCCTCGGAATCACCGGCGACCACCGTCTCGCGGAGTTCCTCGAAGGACACACTCCGGTGTCGGTCCTCGAGGGAAACGAGGTCCTCCACTAGGCCGATCCCTTCGGGGGTGGAACGCTGAGACATGGGTTACCTCTGGCACTCGACGATTCTAGGGCCGGGACACGCGACCGTCAAGGGAATGGAAATCCAGCAAGTCCAGGCTCAAACCGTACGGCTCGTGGTTCAAAAACGACCCAGACGGTCGTCCAATGGAGGCGGACAAAGGATCGAGACACACAGCGTCGACAAGCACGATCTCCTGATTGAGAGGAGGCCGACCATGGGAAGCCCAATTCGCCGTGCCGGGATGGTTCTCCTTGTCCTTCTGTTTGTGGCTGGCCCCGAAGCCGTGACGGATTCCCTCGGGACTCCGGAGCGGGCACCGGGGTACGCCTGCGAGGAGAACCTGATTGAAGTCATGTTCGAGATGGATTCCAGGGTGAGGTTGCGCAGCGAGAGGCTCGTGGATCTCAGCACGGATGCGGTGAGCGGGGTCGACCGGGTACTGGAGACCCTGGCATGGCATGAGTGGGAGCGGATCTGCGATCTCCCGGAGGAGCGGCTGGACGAGTTCCAGGCGCGTGGAGAGACGAACACGGGACGGCCCGTCTACAACCTGAATAACATCTACCGGCTGCGCATCCCCGATGGGCAGGATGTCTGGGCGATCGCCGGGGACCTGGAGGCGCTGCCGGGGATCCTGTACGCCAGGCCGGTTCCGAGACCCGCGCCTCTGCCGTTGCCGGCCGACTACCAGTGGGCGCAAGGGTACCAGGATCCCGCGATCCACACGCCCACGGGCATCGACGCCGAATGGGCCTGGACCCAGCTGGGTGGGGACGGATCGGGGGTGACGGTCTGCGATCTGGAGTACGGCTGGTACTACCGGCACCAGGACTGCAGCAAGGCCCTCGGCTCCCAGATCAATCCGAACCCGATCTTCTACCCCGCCGGGGCGGACACCAACCACGGGACGGCCGTGGTTGGTGTCCTGGTCTCCGACGACAACGGGTGGGGCACCAAAGGGATCTGCCACGGCGCCTCGCTGCTTACGTGCGGGACCTACTACGGAAGTCCGAATCCGTCGTGGAACGTCGCCCAGGCGATCGGCTACGCCATGAACCATCTCTCTGCCGGAGACGTGCTCTCGTTGCAGCAGCAGTGGGAGTACACGCCGGGCGCGGGGGATTACATCCCGATCGAATGGTGGGGATCCTACTGGCCGAACGCTCAGGTGAACAACCCGGTCTACGCCGCGATCGTCAACGCGGTGTCCAACGGCATCCACGTGGTCGAGGCCGGTGGGAACGGGGGCGTCGACACCGATACCCTCGCCTGGTACGGAGACTCCGGGGCCATCATCGTCGGGGGTGGCGGCGCGTACGCGGGGGGGACCTGGCCGGGCGGAGACCTTGAACGTCTGTCCTTCTCCAGCTACGGCACGCGGTTTGACCTCCAGGGCTGGGGTGAGGACGTGGTCACCGCCGGGTACGGGGACCGCTACAACGAATGGCCGGACGGCCGGTACGACTACACGAGCATCTTCAGCGGTACGTCAAGCGCGTCGGCCGTCGCCGCCGGCGCGGTGGCCTGCTGCGTCGGACACTGGACGGCGCAGGGGGGAGACCCAAGCGCGGTCACACCGGCCCAGCTGCGCACGATCCTAACGAGTACGGGGACGGCGCAGGTGACTCCGCCGTCCGGAAACATCGGTCCTCGGCCGAACCTGCTGGCCGCCCTTGCCCAGCTCGGCGCCTTCGCCGACGCCACGACCGTCCCCGTCGGGGACAACAGCGGCGCCTCGGGGTTCGCCTGGGGCGACTACGACGGGGACGGCGACCCCGACCTCTACGTGGCGAACGCCACCACGATCAACAAGCTGTTCCGGAACGACGGCGGTGGCGCGTTCACCGATGTGACCGCCACGCCGATCAACGATCCGTCCAACAGCTCGGCCCCGTGCTGGGGCGACTACGACGACGACGGGGACCTCGACCTGTACGTGGTCAACTACGGGAGCGCCAACAAGCTGTTCCGCAACTTCGGGACAAGCTTCGTGGAGGTGGCTTCGGGTACGCCGGCGGCCGACGCGGGCAACGGCGTGGCCGGCGCCTGGGGCGACTACGACAACGACGGGGACCTCGATCTCTACGTGGCCATGTTCGGGTCCTTGGTGCCGAACAAGCTTTTCCGGAACGACGGCGGGGGCGCGTTCACGGACGCGACCCCTAGCCCGCTCAACGACTCGGGTGACGGTTCGGACGTCGCCTGGGCCGACTACGACAACGACGGGGATCTCGATCTCTATCTCGGGAATCACTCCATGGCCAACAAGCTGTTCCGGAACGAAGGGGGCGGGGCGTTCTCCGACGTGACCACCGGACCTCTCGGGGACGCCTCTGCCGGGTGCGCGGTGGGGTGGGGAGACTACGACGGGGACGGGGACCTCGATCTCTACATCGCCAACAACGGCGCGAACAAGCTTCTGCAGAACCGGGTGGGGACCTCCAGGCACTGGCTCGCCGTCGACCTGGTGGAGGCAGACGGCGGGGTGGGTGGAATCGGGGCCCGCGTGCAGATCCTCGCCGGCGGGGCGTACCAGATCCGGGAAGTCTCGGGCGGGTCCGGGATCGGGTCGCAGAACTCGCTCACGGTGGAGTTCGGGTTGGGCTCGGCCACGACCGTGGACATGCTGGAGGTCCAGTGGCCGACCGGTACGGTGGATCTCCTGGCCAACGTGGCCGCGGACCAGGCGATCACGGTGACCGAGGGCACCCACCCACCCTGGGTGGATGCCACGACGGCCGCCCTCAACGACTCGAGCAACGGAACCGGCGTGGCGTGGGGAGACTACGACGGCGACGGCGACCTCGACCTCTACATGACGGTCTCGGGCGCGGCGAACAAGCTGTTCCGGAACGACGGGGGCGGGGCCTTCTCCGACGTGACCGCAGCGCCGCTCAATGACGCCGGCGACGGCCAGGGTGTGGCCTGGGGCGACTACGACAACGACGGCGACCTGGATCTCCTCGTGGCCAACGGTGGGGTCGGGGCCAAGCTGTTCCGGAACGACGGGGGCGGCAGCTTCTCCGACGTCACGAGCGGTCCCCTTGTGGGCGCGGGGAACATCATGGTCGCGCCCTGGGGCGACTACGACCGGGATGGAGACATCGACGCCTACCTAGTCAGCTACGGAAGCCCGAACGTACTCGTGCGCAACGACGGCGGCGGATCGTTCGCCAACGCCACCAGCTACCCGATGGACGATTTCCAGTACGGTTTCGGGTGCGCCTGGGGCGATTACGACAACGACGGGGATCTCGACATGTACCTCGTCAACGGCGCGCCGACGGGGAGCACGAACAAGCTGTTCCGCAACAACGGGGGCGGCTCGTTCTCGGACGTCACGGCCGCACCCCTGAACGACACCGGGTACGGCCGGGCCGCGGCCTGGGGGGACTACGACAACGACGGCGACCTCGACCTGTACGTGGCCAACTACGGCGGCGCAAACAAGCTGTTCCGCAACGACGGCGGGACGTTCGCGGACGCCACGTCGGGTCCCCTCGGGGACACCGGATACGGCACCGACGTGGCCTGGGGCGACTACGACAACGACGGCGACCTCGACCTCTACCTGGCGAAGCACATCGCGGCGAACCGGCTGTTCCGGAACCAGGGCGGCGGCGTGTTCACCGATGCGACGAGCGGTCCCCTGGGAGACACGGGGCAGAGCTGCGGCGTGACCTGGGGCGACTACGACGGCGACGGCGACCTCGACCTCTACGTCGTCAACGGAGGCGGAGCCAACAAGCTGTTCCGTAACCAGTTGATCTCGGCCAAGACGCGCTCCGCCGACAACTGGCTGCACGTGGACCTGGTGGAGGCGGACGGGGGTGTGGGCGGCATCGGGGCCAGGGTGCGGGCCGTGGCCGGTGGGCGCACGCAGATCCGCGAGGTCTCGGGGGGCTCGGGCGTAGGCTCGCAGAACTCCCTCACGGTCGAGTTCGGGCTCGGGTCGGCGAGCGTGGTCGACACGCTGGAGGTCTACTGGCCCACGGGTGAGGTGGATACCCTGGTGAGCGTGGCCGGTGGGCGGACGATCGTTGTGGACGAAGGGGGGTACTCGGACGTGGAGGATGAGCGGAGACCGGCGGCTCTGGCGTTCCGGCTGGACGGCAACTATCCGAATCCGTTCAACCCGTCCACCACCATCCACTTCCACCTGCCCACGGAATGCCGTGTGCGGCTGGACGTGTTCAACGTCCGGGGTCGGCGCGTGGCGAACCTGATCGACAGGGTAGAGGGCGCCGGGGAGAAGCACGTGCCCTGGAACGCCGAAGGGCTCCCCAGTGGGGTCTATCTGCTCCGGGTGCAGGCCGGCCGGGAGGTCCGGACGAGCAAGATGATCCTGCTCAGGTAGGGAGCGCGGGAGGATACGAGTTGGACGCGGGCGACCCCTCGGGTCGCCCGTGTGCTTTGCGGCCCTCGACGACAGCTACATTGCGGGCGAGAACCGCTAGCGCACCTTCATCTCCCTGACGGCAAACACGCGCGCGGCCCGGCCGGTCTCCGGATTGTAGATGGGTTCGTTGATCCGGGCCGCCAGGTTCTCCGGGGATGTCCTTGTGGGATCGTAGGTGATCACGGCCGTGTTCGTGCGGACGAACGTCTGGATCTGGAGGACGCCTTCCTCCTCGGACATCCTCCGGGTGAACAGGTTGGACATGGTCCAGCACTTCAGCATGTGAACCTTGAACTCCACCGTCTCCCCGGGGGCGCCCGACGCGTCCACGGTCGCCGTCACCGTCTGCGTTGGAAAGCGAACAGTCTTGGCCAAGGCATAGGAGGCCAGGAGGATTGCGGCGACCACCACGGGAACCGCCCACCACTTGAGTCTCACGCTTCGTTCCTCCTAGCCTGGATCATGCGTGAACGCCGGGAGGCGTTGCAGAGCAATGGAGAAGTAGAAAATGGAGAATAGATCTCGGACAAGGGCATCGTAGAGAAGCCACGGCCTGCTCCATTGCGGTCTATTGTCTATTCTCCACTGTCTGGGCCTCAAGCGTTCCGTGTCCGCGTTCCACGGCCAGTCAGGCGCGCCAGTTTGTGCATAAAGCAGCCTACATCCCCACGGCAATGGCGTCCCTCTTGGGGCACGCCGCCAGGCACTCGAGACAGTTGGTGCAGTCCCGGGACCGGACCTTGGTCTTGCCCACCAGGGGGATGGCCTGGGGGCAGGCCTCCTCGCAGAGACCGCACGAAGTGCACGCGGCCGGGTTGATCACGGGCTTGATCAGCCCCGTCCATGAGAAGAGATCGTAGATTGCGCCCAGCGGGCAGAGGTAGCGGCACCACGCCATCCGGACGATGAGGGCCGTCACGAAGACGGCGGCCAGGATCATCCAGCTCCACCACAGGACGGCCTCGTTGCCGAAGCTGAAGAGGATGTAGTACGGGTCGTACGTTCGGAAGACCAGATCGCCGATGCGGTAGGTGAAGACGAGGATGACGGCCAGGACGCCGTACCGGACGTAGCGGAGCGCGCCGTCCAGCCGCGGCGGGGGTTCCCACACCCAGCCCACCCGGCGCCCGAGCCGGCCGATCCACTCGAGGACCGCGCCCAGCGGGCAGATCCAACTGCAGAAGGACTTCTTGGCCAGGAACGCCAGCCCCATCATCCCGAGGAAGAAAATGAAGCTGGCCTCGCTGGTCGAGCACGTGAACCGCCGGTCGGTGAGAAGAGAGTAGGCGGTCTCCAGGCCGCCGAAGGGACAGTAGGTCTCGCAGGTAAGCGCGTGACCTCCGAAGGTCCAACGGAGGCCGACCACGGCCATCCCGGCCACGAAGCCGATCTGAAACAGCGTGCGGACGGTTCGCATGACGCTTTGAACCTAGACGGCCCGGCGGTTCCTGTCAATCGCTTGTCCGGCCGGGTCGACAGCGCGCGGCGCCGGATTGCGGGGCGCGAGAAGAACGCGGGGCACCCGGATGCGTCGAGCACGAAGCAGGGGAGCCCGGGGGCTCCCCTACGCGGCCCGCCTCCGGCGGGTCTCCCGGGACCTACCGGAAGAGAGTCTTCACCCTCCCCCACGACGTCGGCTCGACGGCGCTGGCGCTCTGGCAGTGGAAGAGGGCGCCCATGTCGTCTCGGGTGCCGTCCGGGTCGTTGAACTGAGCGTCCGGGTTCCCCGCGTCGATGCAGGGGGAGATCGCCGTGAGCGAGTAATCCCCCGCGTGGGGATCGGCCAGCTCCGGGTCGAGATGAAGTTCGCCCGCACCGGGCGATGGGGACATGACTTCGTCCCTTCCCGTGCCTCACCCGCAGTTCCGGATGTAGTTCCCGGCCGGGTTCTCCCAGACGTCGTTGTACTGGATCACGGGCTCGAAGAACTCGCGGCAGTAGATCCCGTAGATGCTGTTCTTGGCGATGATGTTGTTCTCGATGACCAGGGATGTGTCCGAGTTCCAGGCCCGGACGCCGTACCGGTTCCCGCAGATCGTGTTGTTCCGGACCGAGCCCGTGGCGAAGTCCGAGATCGTGATCCCCGCGTACCCGTTGGTGAGCACGCAGTGATCGACGTCGAGGACGGTGTCGAACCAGCCGGCCCAGATACTCTCTCCCGCCAAGTCGACGACGGCCCCGTTCCCGTGGATGCAGCAGCGCGCGCCCGAGTCCACCATCAATCCGCCGGTGTAGACTTCGCCGGCCTCGAGGCTCACCAGCCTGTCGTAACCCTGACCCGGCCCGGCGGCGTCGTACGCGCCCTGGAGGCTCGCCGCCCAGCCGGTGACCGTCCAGAGAAGCACCCAGAGACTCGATCCGGTCGCCAAACGCAGTCGTCGCACGTTCCACCTCTTAAGAAGGGTTCGGGTGCCCCCATCTGGGGGTGTCTACCGGAACAGCCTCTTCATCTTGCCCCAAGTCGCAGGGTCGACCGGGCTGCCGTTCTGCGGGTGGCAGAAGGCCCCCATGTCGTTTCGCGTGCCGTCGGGGTCGTTGAACTGCGCGTCGGGGTTCCCGGCGTCGATCGAGGGGGAGTCGGCCAGGAGGGTGTAGTCGCCGGCGTCGGGTGCGACCAGCCCTGGGTCGTCGTTGATCTCACCGGTTCCGGGCGCGGGGGACAGGACCCTGTCCAGTCCCACACCTCACCCACAGCTGTGGATGTAGTTGCCGCCGGGGTTGCCCCACACGGCGTTGTACTGGATGATGGGCTCGAAGAACTCGCGGCAGTAGATGCCGTAGGTCTTGTTCTCCAGGATGATGTTGTTCTCGATCACGACGTCGGGACTCCCGTACCACGACGTGATCCCGTAGGCGTTGCCGCGGATGGTGTTGTTCCGGATGTGGCCGGTGGCCTCCTCGGCGATGAAGACGCCCGAGTACCCGTTGAGGATCACGCAGTGGTCGATGTCGAGCACGGTCCCGTGGCCCACGCCCCAGATGCTCTCCCCTTCGAGGTTGATGACCGCGCCGTTGCCGCGGATGAGGGAGCGGACACCGTCCTGGGCGGACATGCCTCCGGTGTAGGCCTGTTCCGGGTCGAGAATCAGCAGCCTGTCGAACCCCTCTCCGGGAAGCGCGACATCATACGCGCTCTGCAGGGGGATGGCTCCTGCGGTCGACGCCGACAGGAGGGCTCCCAGCATGCAGCCGACCGTGAAGTGTGTTCTCCTCATGTTCGGTTCCTCTCCATGGGATGATCGTTCGCGCGCGGTCTCCGCACTGTACACTACACAAATAGTGTAGTTGTTTGCTCGCCCGTTCTCAAGCCGTTCCAGCGCTCTCTGGAGCGGGGGAACCCGTGGACGGATCTGCGCCCTTTAGTGGTGGGGCATGTGCTCCGGGTCCACGCGGCACGGGAAAACGGCCGGGCGCGCGTCTGTGAATGCACAAACTCCGCAGCCTCTGCACCGCGACCCCCGAGTAGGTCGAAGGCTCGTGTACTGGTGCGAAACTGCCGGGGACGGCTATGATCGAGATCGAGGAGTTCGGTCCGCGTAAACGAGAAGTGGGGTCCCCACCGGGCAGCCCACGTCGCGCGCGACCACGGGGCACTTCACCTTGAGAAGGTAGAAAATGGGAAGGTCCATCTCGTCGAGCGTCTCGTAGTTGCCCTGCCCCTTGGCGATGATGAGGTCGGCGTTGAGAATCCGGTCCCGGAACGCGGCCGAACAGTCCTCGAGGAGAGTGCCCGGCGCATCCGAGCCGTTGTCGATGACCTCCACAATTTGAGTGAGACCCGCCCGCTCGGCGTCCTCCCGGGTGGCGTCGTTGATCACGGGCCCTCCCTTGACCACGAACGTCGTCCGTTCCAGGGGAAGCGCTTCGACGAGCAGGCGATCGAGGACAATCTCACCGGCGTTGTCGCCCAGGTACAGGATGTCGGCGGCGCTCGGGATCCGCTCCCTCAGGACCTCCAGCGTCTCACCCGTGATCGTCTTCCGGACGGCCGCCTCGATCTCACGCAGGAACTCGTCCTCGGAGAGGGAGCGCCGCGCGCCGAAGTCGATGAGGTTGCCGGCAATGGCGAGGCTGACGGCGGTGGCCAGCGGGTCGTCGGATGCCTCGACCCGCGCCTTGAGGGATGGATACAGCGACAGGGCCAGGCGGTTGAATGCTTCCTTGATCTCCCGGTAGGGGTCTGGATTGCCCGTCGCTTCCCGGATGGCTCGGTGGATGTACTGGGCCATGGTGGGCGGGGACTGGGACAGGTCCATCTCGGCGATCCTGGAGAGAACCTGCTTGATCACGCGGCGGTGGACGTCGGGGTCGTCGGTCACGGTCCGGACCACGTCCAGCGTCTGCCGGGTGAAGCAGGGGATGCAATCGAGGTATGTCCGCACGGTAGTCTCCTACGCCCGGTCTCCGGAGAACACCCGGGATTGTCCTCACCTAGGTCTCGGCTGTCAAGGACCCGGCCGACCGGCCGCGGCTTGTCGGACCGGCGTGAGGATGCTACCATGTCGGGAACGCTCGATCGCCCCAGAATGGGCATCGCGATCTGGAGGTACGGCAGGCGTCCGACACCCCGGAGTCTCCCCGTGAACGGACCCTCGAAGAAGACGGTTCTCCAGCGCCTGCGGGACGAGCTCGTCGGGCAGCTTGCGGCCACCGAGCAGGCCGTGGCGGACGCCCGCGACGGGCTCGTGGTCGGAGACGATCGCGCCGGCAGCCGGGGAGAGCGGGGAGCCGTCCAGGAGAGAAGCTGGCTCTTCACCGCCCAGGCCGAGAGGCTCGAGGATCTCAGGCGGAAGGTGTACCTGATCGACAAAGCCGAGCCGGTTGAGCAGGACACCGTCTCCCCCGGTGCGCTCGTGCTCGTACGCGAGGAAGGGGGGGAGGACGAGGCCTACCTGCTCCATCCCGAGCTGGGAGGCACCGAGGTCGATGTGGACGGAGTCGTCGTCACGGTGATTTCACCGGCGTCTCCGCTGGGCGCGGTCCTGGTGGGGACGCGCGCGGGCGACACCGTCGACGTGGCCCTTCCTCACGGAGAGAGAACCCTCCTTGTGGTCCAGGTCTGCTGAGCCGGATCGCAGCTCCCCCACTTGCACCCTGCACGGAACTTCCTCCGAGACCCCCCTGTGGCGATTCATGTATCAGATCGCGTTGAGCCCGACAACATATGAAGCGCGCTCCGCATCTTCTCCGGCCCACTAAGTTGCTCTCATATTATTTAGAAAGCAAAAAGTCCGCCCTTGATTTGTGGTAGAACGCGTAGTATAATTCAACTCACAGAAACAGTCCCGGGTCTTGATCCGCCCCTCGCGGGCGATGCCGGGTTGGATCCATTCTTGAGGAGGGAGGGGAGGATGAGGTACGGGAAACGGCTCTTTCTGACGTCCCTCGTGTTAGCGACCGTGTCTCTCCCGCCCGCGTGGGTGTACCCGGAAAATGCGCCCGAGGCCGTCCTCGCAGCGGCCGAGGTGGGCCTGCCGAAGTTCCTCGGGTTCGTGCCCTTAGACGAGCTCGAGCACTACGGATTCCGCGACGCGGCCGAGCTAAACAGGGCAAGCCTCGGATCAGGATTCCTCGTTCACACGATGATGCCGGTCGACATCCTGGCCTTTGCGGATGGAGACGCGGACGGGGTTCCCGTTCGGGCGACCCGAATGTGGCTCTTTCCCGTGATGTGCGACGGAACACCGCGGACGCTGCTCACGGTCGATTGGATGGAGAACGGTTGGGAGGCCGTGAACCTCGGGGGGGTCTCTCCGGGGCCGGAGATGATCGAGCTGGCCGGGCGCTACCCGGAGAGCGCCGGGTCCGAGCTGGCCTACGTTCGCGTGTTCCAGACGGGAAGCCAGTTCGTCATGGTCGCGGCGGAAGGGCGCTCTCGGCTGATTCCGCTCGAATGGACGGCGCGCTCGCTGGGGATGATCGAGGCGGATGAACCCTTCTTCTACCGGGAGATGGACATCTCGGAAGTCACCGCCTTCCTGGCGCCTCACGTTCGCGGGAGCCTGGAGAGAATCCAGGACTAGGCGGGGGAAGATCAGAGCAAGAGGCAAGGCGACAGGCGGAAGGGGAGTTCGGGAGTACGCGGGGCGGCGACGCAGAGAGGAGTGAACGACCATGCACGCTTTGATGATGCGGTGGTGGGCGTCGGTGTTTCTTCTTATCGTCATCTCTGCGCCTTCCGTAGCGTGGGCCGAGAGGGCCACGCCGGTGGAGATGGAGAGGGTCTGCCGGAATTTCCTCTCGTACAGGGTCTACCTGGAGGGATCCTGGGCCGGTGATGCGCATCCCGAGATCGTGGGCGTGGAGGAGCTGGTGGCCGACGGGACCCTGCTCGCCTACAACTACCGGATCCGGCCCCAGGGCCACGTGGTCGTCCCCGTACTCAAGGAACTTCCGCCCATCAAGGCACATTCGGAAACGTCGAACCTGTATCTCGATCGGTACGATCGGATGGCCGATCTCCTACGCGGCGTTCTCCAGCCCCAAGTGCATCTCTTCGAGTCCATCTACGGAAGTCTCGATGCACGCCAGCCGCCGACGGGCGAGGTGCCCTTTTCCAGATCCTGTCGGGAGGCCTGGGAGGGCCTGACGGTAGATCCGGCCGAGTTCCAGGCGGATCTCGAGAGCCGTCCTCCGAGTTCCCGGACGAAGGTGGGGCCGCTGTTGACGACGGCCTGGCACCAGGGCGACCCGTACAACCGCTCCTGCCCGGTGGGGGACACGACGGCCGTCCCGCCGTGCCCCCGGGGCAACGACCCCAAACTGCCGAGTCTGGTGGGTTGCATGGCCACCGCGGCGGCCCAGATCATGAACTACCACGAGTGGCCTCCCTACGGGGTGGGCGGCCTGGTCTACAACTGGGACGGGGACGGTTCGTACAGCTGGCCGCCGGTGAACGCACATCCCGTCTGGGCCCGATTCTCGGATCCGTACGACTGGGCGCGGATGCCGGACAGCTGCGTGGGCGGGTGCCTCACC
>Ga0180438_10005990_pt1 | contig 16642 bp, 16 predicted proteins | sample SS_ome_12_FD_132455 | JGI IMG/M metagenome (GOLD analysis project Ga0180438, IMG submission 132455) | Hypersaline lake sediment archaeal communities from the Salton Sea, California, USA - SS_3_D_2 metaG | ecosystem: Environmental > Aquatic > Non-marine Saline and Alkaline > Hypersaline >...
CGGCGCCGCCGGCGGTGGGCCACCGGACGGCCGCCGAAGAACGCTTCGAAGAGATCGCCGAAGCCGCCGAACTCCTGCCAGAAGTCGCCGCTCAGGCCTCCAGTGGGACTGGCCTGGCCGAAGTGGTCGTACCGCGCGCGGCGTTCGCGGTCGCCGAGCACTTCATAGGCCTCGGCCAGCTCCTTGAATCGGGCTTCGGCCTCTGGATCGTTGGGATTGACGTCGGGATGATGGCGACGCGCCAGCCTGCGGAACGCACGCTTGACCTCATCCTGGCTGGCGTTTCGGCCTACCCCAAGTATGTCGTAGTAGTCGCGCTGCGGGGCCATCGGCGAAACCGCCCCCTTAATCGGGCTCTTCCTCCGGCTCCTCCCCGCGGATCTTGACTTCCCCTCGTCCGATCTCGCGGACGGCCCGGTTGACGAGCCCGCCGCTGCTCGGCTCGACCGCGCTGTCGATCCTCTCCTTCAGTTCCTGTGCGCGCTTCGCCACACCCACCACCAAAGCATACTTGCCGAATCTCTTCGTGAGTCTGTCGATCGCCTGTCTCTGTTCTCCGGGTCCTCTGCGACGAGATCTTGCGGGCACTGGTTTCGCTACCTCGGGCGGGGATGAGCTACAATTGTCTACTATAGGAACCGCCGGCCGCCGTTGTCAAGGTATCGGGCTGCCTTTCACTGCGCAAGCGGAAGGCGGTTCTGGACGAGCGCGCGGACGGGGGCGAAGGTCAGCCTGTGCTCGGGGCACGGCCCCAGCTCCGCCAGGCGGGCGAGGTGCTCCCTCGTCGCATAGCCTTTGTGGCTGCCGAATCCGTAGCCCGGATAGCGCGCATCGAGCTTCATCATGAGTCGGTCTCGCACTACCTTTGCCAGGATGGAGGCGGCTGCAATCGAGGCGCAGATCCTGTCGCCTCCGACGACGGCGCGCTGCGGGATGCGGGCGCCGGGCAGACCGCGTCCGTCGATAAGGAGCAGCTCGGGAGGAGGGTCGAGCTGCTCTATGGCGGCCTGCATCGCGATGTGAGTCGCCGCGAGTACGTTCAGCCGATCCACCGTGCGCGCCTCAGCGATGCCGATTCCCACCCGGCGAGCGCGCTCCATGATGAGATCGTGCAGGCGTTCGCGGCGCGCCGCCGAGAGCAGCTTGGAATCCGCGACGCCCGGAAGCCGGCAGCGAGGCGGCAACACCGCGGCCGCCGCAACTACTGGGCCGGCCAGCGGCCCCCGTCCGGCCTCGTCTAGACCGGCGATATGTATGAACCCCTGACGCCAGAGTTCTCTCTCGATTCGCCACAGGCCTCGAGCGCTACGCAAGGTAGTTCTTCTGCCGGACACCGGCTACCCCCACAGCATTTCCTGCTGGCGCTGCCCTTCGATGAAGGCTCAGGGCACAACAGGCTCGGCGGATGGCGCGACATTCACCGCCACAGCCGGATCTTCTCGCAGACGGACCTGGCGATTGTCTCCGACGAGACCGAGCCGAGTAGGCGGCCAAAAGACAACCATCGCCTTCCCCAGCAGGCGCCAGGTCTCCAACACGGGGCGTGGCTCACCGGTGAGGCGATCGGTCCAGCGGTGGCTGTCGTTGCTGTTGTTCCGGTTGTCGCCGAGCACGAAGTAGCAGCCCTCGGGCACGCGATAACCCCGGTCGGTGAGGAGGGTGCCGCCGTCATGGGGCCAGTCGTAGTCGGGCCGCGGGAGGCCCGGCGGATCCTCCAGTCGCCTGCCGTTGACATAGACGCCGTCCCCGCGCTTGATGTTGATGACGTCGCCGGGCAGCCCAATCAGTCGCTTGACGAAGTCCCTCTTGCCGTTTCCCTGATAGGCCTGCGGCGGCGCCTGAAAGACCACGATGTCGCCGCGCCGGGGCTGGTTGATCCGGTAGACGAACTTGTTGACCAGTATCCGGTCGCCCTGTCGGGAGAGCAGGTCGGTGCGTCGGGGGTAGTGTGCAGAGGCGCCGGGGCGATCCCAGGGCCCCATCAGGGTCGGCTCCATGGAGGCGGAGGGGATGAAAAACGCCTGCACGACGAAGGGTCGTATGAGGAGGAAGACCAGGACGAAGGCGATCAGCCCGGAGTCGAGCAGTTCGAGCATGAAGCTGCGCGCGGGGGCGCGGCGCCAGAGACCCCACAAGATACGGAGGAAGGCGAGCAGCCCGATGAGTGCTGCGATCTTCCAAGGTTGATCGAGAGTCATGTCAGGCGCGGCGATCCTCTTTGACGCGAGCGGCGCGGCCGACGCGGCCGCGCAGGTAGTAGACCTTCGCCCGGCGCACCCGGCCGCTGCGCAGCATCTTGATTGCCTCCAGGCGCGGCGAATGGAGCAGGAACGTACGCTCCACGCCGATGCCGTGCGTCACGCGCCGCACCGTGAAAGTCTGCTTCAGCCCGCGGCCGCGCCGCGCGATGACTGTGCCCTGAAAGGGCTGAACGCGCTCGCGGCCGCCCTCGACGACGCGGACGGTGACTCGGACGAGGTCGCCCGGGCGGAAGTCCGGCAGGTCTGTACGGAGCTGCGCCTGCTCCAGCTTCTCGATGGCCGTCATACTCGGTAGCTCCCGAAGAAAAGCCCGGCGAGGTCTCGCCAGGACACGAGTAGGCAGTGCAACGCCGAAAGTATAGCATACGGAGGTAGGGCAAGGCAACCCTGACACGGGGGCGGCATGCGCTTTTGACACAGATCTCACGCAAGTATACAATCGAGCGACACTGGGGCGCTGACCGAGGGCGTCACGTTCCGATAAGGAGGGGGTCACATGATTTCTTGCAGGCTTCTCACCGCGCTGATCGGACTCTGTCTGGTGCTGGCCGCCGTCTGCGCTCCGCCCGCCCAGGCGACTGTCAGCGTCGCCACGAGCGACGGGCTCGTGCTCACACTCGGCGACGACGGCTCCTGGCACTCGCTGAGCGTGGACGGGAACGCCGTCCCCGAGCTGGGCGGCGCGGCGGGGGGATTCCTGGTCGAGCCCATGGACGGGGTGCGTATCCCCGCGAACCGCGATACCTTCTACGCAGGGACCCCAATCGCGGGGGCCGCGACTCAGGACGGCGACGACGTCACGATCGTGGGAACGGCCGAGGGCCTGGACTTCGATATCACGCTCAACGGCGGAGGTCCGTACATCGGGGTGGATGGGACGGTGACGGGCACCGGAACGGACCGCGTATTCCTCGTGTACTTCCGGATACCGGTGGCCGCCGGCGGCTGGCTGTGGGCGAATGACATCAATGACGTGGAGACAATAGACAGCTCGCCGAGCAATTGGTACTTCAGCCCGGCGATCATGAACCAGAGCCGACATCCCTATCTGTCGGACAACCCGTTTGGCACCATTACCAAGACGGGCGATCCACAGATGGGACTCTCTCTGGCCCCCCTGTTCTACCCGCCGTGCGCGTATGCGATTCAGTACAACGGCAACGGCGGATTCTGGATCGAGTTCGAGCTGGGCGTGACCCCGAAGACGGCGAAGCACCCGAACCGCGCGGAGTTCCACTTCGTGCTCTACAAGCACGATCCGGAATGGGGCAACAGGAGCGCGGTGAAGCGCTACCACACATTCTTCCCCCAGTGGTTCCAGAAGGTCTCCCGCGGCGGGAACTGGTGCTACGACAGCACGCGCCCGACGGACCCGGCCGACTTCGCGCTGGTCTACATGGAGACCTATAACTGGGACGACGACTACACCATGGCCAACAACATCTATACCTGCAAGTATCAGGAGCCCTGGTGCTGGCACCTGCACTGGCTCACCGAGGCCGAGCTGGAGCAGGCCGCGCAGGACATCCCCGAGAACGACGGCGCCTATTGCCCGGCCAAAGGCCAGTCCATCAAGGAATCCGCCCAGCAGGCCATTCTGTCGGGCTGCAAGAACCCGGACGAGACGTATATCGGGCCGGACGAGGCCGACTACTGGACGGACGGCACGTGGGAATGTGGGGGCGAGCAGTATACGACGGTCCGGTACATCACGAACCCGGACGTCGAGATTCCCAACTTCCGCGACTTCAACCCCGGACGGAACCGGGCGGAGAGCGTCGAGTACTGGGAGTGGTATCGCTGGTGGGGGACGCCGCCGGGCCCGGATGACCATTACTCGGGGCTCTACCACGATTCGGTCGGTGGCTGGTGGGCCGGCTGGGGGGTCGTCCACAATTTCGCAGACGAGCACTGGGCCCACTACGACTACAGCCCGGGGATCTACCAGGGGTGGGACTTCGACCCCGGCCAAGTCTGCATGTGGGCCCCCTACTCCAACGTGGAGTTCGGGAAGTACGCCTACGAGCAGATGGTGCTCGAAGACCGGGTGGTGATGGCGAACAGCTTCGCGAACTACGAGCTGTTCATGATGGCTCCCTTCCTCGACATGTTCGGCGCGGGCGAGTCGGTTGGCTGGGGAAGCTTGCACAGCGAGAGCATCCTGCGGGCCGTGGCGTGCGGGAAGCCGGTTTCCTATCTCGGCGGCGGCGCGAATGAAGCGGCGATGCTGTCGGGCATGCCGCTGTGCGTCTACCCGGGATTCTCACTCGGGTCGGACTACGAGAGCTACCGGTCGCTCTACCAGCAGTACATGCCGATCTACAACGCGCTGGACGCGGCGGGCTGGGAGCCGGTGACGAACGCGCGGCCGAGCAACCCGAGCATGCTGCTGGAGCGGTTCGGTCCGGACGAGAATGGCGTAGTGTACTTCGTCGTGCGAGCCCAAAGCGAAGCGGCGACCGACATCACGATTGACGGGGGTGCGATGGGATGGGCGCCGTATCCGACTGCGACCGTCTCCGAGCTGATCTATGGCGATCCCGTCACGACGAGCTACGACGGGTCGGGCGACCTGGTGATCGAGTGCGGGACGCTCGCCGCCAACGACAACCGCGCCTACCGAGTGGAGGTCACCGCTCCGCCGAACGAGGCCGTCGTGTATCCGGACACCTGGGGCACCTGGGAGAACTGGGCTGAAGTGACGGTTCTCGCGGGCAGCCTGGCGGACCTGCAGGCCGAGGACGATGTCTACATGGTGGCCGAGTGCAACGCGGGCAACCAGCGCTATTCGATGTGGTATACCGTGGATTCCGGCTACGCGCCGGATCAGGTGGCGAAGATCACGATCGAGTATCAGGCGCGCAGCAGCCGTGCATCGAATCCGCAATCGCTGGTGTTCGTCCGATGGGGAGACGGCTCCTGGGAGCACGTGGACACCAAGTACTGGGACACCAGCGATGAATGGTACACGTGGCAGACCACAGACGTCTCGACCTACATGGGCAGCGATGGAGTGCTCGGATTCGAGGTCTGCGGGTGTCCGCAGAGCAGCGATATCTATACCGTGTCGAGCGATGTCCTGCGGTTCCGACTGGAGCTGACGCAGGGCCCCGAAGCGGATTTCTCGGCATCGCCGACGAGCGGGGAAGCGCCCCTGACCGTGGACTTCACCGATCTCTCGACAAACAGCCCGACTGCATGGTCCTGGGACTTCGGCGACGGCGAGGGCTCGGGGGCGCAGAACCCGACGCACGACTACGCGGGCGCGGGCAGCCACACGGTGAGTCTCACTGCGAGCAATGCGGCCGGACAGGACACGGAGACGAAGCCAGACTACATCACGGTGTCCGAGCCAAGCGAGGCCGTCGTGTATGCGGACACCTGGAGCACGTATGAAAACTGGGCCGAAGTGACGATTGTATCTGGAGGTCTTTCGGATCTGCAGGCGGAGGACGATGTCTACATGGTTGCGGAGTGCAATGCGAGCAACCAGCGGTATTCCCTGTTGTACACCGCGCACTCGGACTACACGCCGGCTCAGGTGACCGGCATCACCATCGAGTATCAGGCGAACAGCAGCCAGTCCGGCAACCCCGAGTCACTGGTGTTCATCCGGCAGTCGGATGGATTCTGGGAGTACGTGCACACGAAGTACTGGGATACCTCAGACGAGTGGTACACGTGGCAGACGACGGATGTCGAGACATACATGAGCAGCGACGGCACCCTTGGGTTCTCGATATGCGGATGTCCGCAGAACTCGAGCATGTATACGATCTCGTCCGATGTGCTGCGGTTCCGGCTCGAGCTGGCCGGGCAGTAGCGCCTCGAACACGCACCGAAAGAAACCAGCCCGGCGATCGGCGCCGGGCTGGTTTCCAGACCTTCAGCAGTGCGCCTAATGGATGAGTCGCGGCCCGGCCACCTCGTTGAGGTCGGTGACCCCGGGGCCCTGATGCGGAATCCGAACGAGCAGGTGTTGGTCGCTCAGGTTGGCGACGAAGAAGAGCACTCCCTTGGGGTTCCCTAGCAAAGGTTCTGCAAGGTCGCTGTCGACCTTGAGCTTGAAGAAGAGAGGCAGTACGTCGGGGCGGTAGAGGCCCATCATCATCGGGCCTTCCTCCTGGCATTCGTAGCGTCGCCAGTGATAGATGAAGGTGTCCTCGGGCTTGAAGAGCCCATCCCAGTCGTAGATGACCATGAGGCTGATCTCGTGGGTGTCGGCGGACTCCGGGCCCAGCGCCAGCTCGTGGACCTGATCGAGCAGCTTCAGGCCTTCCCTCGAGCCGACGAACTCATGCCGAAACCCGGACCCCACTGCACCGGAGAATTCCTCGGGAAGATCGCGGAACTCGTAATAGCAGCCCCGCTCGGACAAGACCACTCGAACGAGGTCGTTGGAGTACTCCCGGCCTTCGCCCACCTGGTCCTTGATGTAGTCGATCATCACCTGGTATTCGGGCCGGGCGTTCTCCCTCAGCTGTGGCAGCTCTCGTTCTCTCCAGTTCATTCCCGTCTTCCTCTCGGGAACCCCTAGTCTCCATCAACAGCGTACCCATCTGAAGTTGCCGCCTACCCCGGATAGCAACCTCCGCTGGACATATACCACGATTTGTGTCGCCTCCGGAGACATGGTTGAACCTGACTTGTGGTGCGCCGTTTACGGGGCATGACGTATGGTATACTGTCTGCGGAGAAGGAAATGCGGATTGGTCGCGCAGCGATACTGGCGGCTGTGCTTCTGTGCTGCTGGCTCTCCTGTGGCGCGCCGGCGCCTGCGGGGGAGGCCGCCCCGGAGCCGCCTCCACCGGAGATGACTCCGGAGGAGCGCGCGGACGCGGAGATCGGCAAGTCGGCCGCCGAAGAGATCGAGAAGCGCTTCGAGATCCTGGATGAGTCGCCCGTGCTGGCGCGTATCTGCATCACCGTCGAGCGCATCCGGCCGGTCACCGAGAAGCCACATCAGGAGTACGAGTTCAAGGTCATCGACAGCAAGGCGGTCAACGCTTTCTCGCTGCCGGGCGGCTATCTGTACTACACGCAGGGATTGCTGGACGCGGTTGAGTCCGACGACGAGCTGGCCGCGGTCACGGCCCACGAGATGGCGCACGTCTGCCTCGACCACTCCCGGAAGCTGATGGCCAAGGACGAGCGCTACACGAAGATCCTCACGCCGATCATCCTGATATCCGTGCTCAGCAACTCCGAAAGCGTAGACCCGGGGGCCATCGCAACGATTGGGAGCCTGGTCGTGCAGGATGCGCTGAATCACTACGGGCGAGAGGCGGAGTTCGAGGCGGACGCCCAAGCCATCCGCTACCTGAGGGACACGGGGGAGTACAATCCGGTTGCAATGCTGACCGTGGTCGAGGGGCTGGCGCGCATGGAGATGGGGGAGGCCCCGACAGAGATGGGTGTCTTCCAAACACATCCGTACGCCAAGGAGAGGGTGAAGGCGGTCATTGCGCGGCTGCGGGATCTCGGCGTTCCCGTGGAGCGTCGCCGCGTGACGCAGTCACTCGTCGCGGACGCCGGCGTGGTGACCAAGAGGGATCGGGAGATTGGCGAGCTGCGGCTGAACGGCCGGGCCGTGTTCCATCCGGCGGCGGAGGTAGACGGGCTCTCGGGTGTGGCTCGGGCCGAGCGAAGTGCCGAGGTATTCAACCTGCTGCTGCTCGAGAACTTGCAGCTCATCGAGATCCTCTTGCAGAAACACCGCGATGCGATCCAGGTTCGGGCGCGCGGCCGGACGATATTCACCATCGCGCCGGGCGATGCGGACTTTCACGAGTCGACCGTCGAAGAGCTGGCCGACAAGGCGATGGCGGTCATCAGGCTGGGATTCAGCGAGGAGAAGGTCCACCGCGCGTATTGAGGATTCCTGCGCCGCGAACGAGCGGCGCCCGCCCCGCGTCGTTTGCCCTCCGCGTTCACCGCCGCTACCGCGTGTAGCCCGATGACGCCTCGGTCGCGGTGGCGAGCAGCCCCGCCGGGAGGCTCTTGACGAGATCGAGGTAGAGGCCGGTGCCGACCGCGACGCAGGTAAGGGGATCCTCGGCCAGGCGCACCGGCACTTCGGTTTGAGCCTCGATGAGTCGATCGAGGCCGCGGAGCAGCGCGCCGCCGCCGGTGAGCGTGATGCCGCGCTCGATGATGTCGGCGGCCAGCTCTGGAGGTGTGCGCTCGAGTATGGAGCGTATCCTCTCGACGAGGGTGGCCACCGGCTCCGCGAGGGCCTCCCGCACTTCCTCCGAGCTGATCTCGATGGTCTTCGGCAGCCCCGCGACGACATCGCGGCCCTTCACGGTCATGGTCGTCTCGTTGGGCTGCGGATAGGCCGAACCGACGTTGATCTTGATTTCCTCGGCCGTGCGTTCGCCGATGATGAGGTTGTAGCTGCGCTTGATCTGGCGCGTCACCATCGCATCCATCTCCGATCCGCCGAGGCGGACGGATTCACTCAGCACGATGCCGCCCAGCGAGATGACTGCGATGTCCGTGGTGCCGCCGCCGACGTCGACGACGAGATGGCCGTTCGGGCTGGTGACTTCCAGGCCCGCGCCGAGGGCCGCGGCCATGGGCTCCTCGACGGGCACCGCGCGCTTGGCCCCCGCGATGATCGCCGCCTCCACCACCGCGCGCTTCTCGACTGCGGTGGCGCCGGAGGGGATGCAGATGCAGACCTGCGGCTTGAAGAACTTGCGGCGCCCGCACACGCGCGTCAGGAGATACCGCAGCATCTTCTGAGTGATGCTGAAGTTGGCGATGACTCCGTCCTGAATCGGCCTCACGGCCGAGATGGAGCCGGGCGTGCGCCCGAGCATGTCTCGCGCCTCTTCGCCCATAGCCACGATTTCGTCTTCCGAGATCGCGACGACCGATGGCTCTCGCACCACGATGCCCCGGCCCTTCACGTATACCAGGATGTTCGAGGTGCCCAGATCGATCCCCACTGCCGTCCCAAAGCGCAACATCGGCTACCCCTCCGCCGGGCCTGCGGCTGCCCGCTGCGTTGTGTGATCCCCCGCCGGAGATATATCTGCGCCCAGCGAGCGCAGCTTGCTCTCGAAATCCTCGTACCCGCGGCCTACGAAACTGCGGCCCGCGACCACGCTCTCACCGTCGGCCGAGAGGGCGGCGATCACCAGCGCCGCGCCGTCCCGCATGTTGTGGGCCTCCACCTCGGCAGCGTGCAGCCGAGGCACGCCTCTCACGACCGCCTGCCGCGAGTCGACCAGTGTGATGTCAGCCCCCATCTTGACGAGCTGGCCCACGTACTGGAGTCGGTCGTCGAAGACCGTCTCTCGTATCTTGCTCGTTCCCTCGGCCCCCGCCAGCACCGCGCCCAGCGGGGGCTGCAGGTCGGTTGGGAAAGATGGAAACGGATCGGTCACTACTTCGACGCCGCACAGCCGCCTCGGGCACCGCGCCGTTATGCCCTCTCGTACCGAAAGCTCGACTCCTGCCTCTTCAAGCTTACCGGCGGCATCCCCGAGGTCCTCCCGCGCGATATCCTCCACCCTGACCTCGCCCCCCGTCGCGGCCGCCGCACACAGAAACGTGCCTGCCTCGAGGCGGTCGGAGTTCACGCGGTGAGTTGTGCCGTGCAACTGCGTCACGCCCCTCACCGTCAACGTCGGCCGTCCGATACCTTCGATGCGCGCCCCGGCTGCATTGAGGAACTCGCAGAAGCGCACTACATCGGGCTCGAAGGACGCGTTCTCTATCACCGTCGTCCCCTTGGCGAGCGATGCCGCCATCAGGCCCGTGAAGGTCGCGCCGGGGTTGCGATGGCGCGGGTCCAAGACGACGGCGGCCCCATTGAGCCCCGACGCCTCCAGAGCGATTTGCCCGGCCCCCGACGTCGTGCGCGCGCCCAGCGCTTCGAGTACAGCGAGAAAGTGGGTGACCGGCCTGGCGCCGATCCGGCATCCTCCGGGCAGCGGCATCTCCGCCCGCCCCAGTCGCAGCACAAGCGGCCCCAGCAGATGGTGGGAGGCTCGCATCCGGCTCACGAGATCCGCGGGCGGCCGGTGGCTGGCGATCCCATCGTTGAGTATCCTCACACTGCCGCCGCTTCGCTGCTCGACCGCCAGGCCGAGCCTCCGGAGCAGCTCCAGCATCGTCGCCACGTCCGTGATTCGGGGCACGTTGTGGAGCACGGTTTCGCCGTCGAGCAGCAGCGCTGCAGCGAGCGTGGGGAGGGCCCCGTTCTTGCTGCCCGCGGGGCGGACCCGACCGGCGAGCGGTCGTCCGCCTCCCACGCGCCAGGCATCTTCGATCATGCTAACTCCTTGTGCTGTGGCGTCTACTGCGTCCTTCGCTGTGGGGCGCGCCTTCTCTTCTCTGCGACCCGCAGTCGATTGAGGGCGCGCCGCAGCGCAGCCTCCGCGCGCTGCACGTCTACGTCCAGGGCATGGGAGCGAATCCGCTGCTCCGCCCGCTCCTCCGCCGCGTGCGCCCGCGCAACGTCTATCTCCTCGGCCGCCTCGGACACGTCGGCGAGGATGGTCACCTCATTCCACCCCACTTCGAGATAGCCTCCGGAGACGGCGAAGAACCTTCGCTGTCCCGATGCGTCCACCACGGCGAGCTGCCCGACGCTCAGCTCGGCCACCATCGGAGCATGGCGTGCGAGCACGCCCATGTAGCCGTCCCAGGCCGGTGCCACCAGGCCTTCAGCTTGTCCGCTGAAGACCTCGTGATCGTGGGCCAACACAGTGAGGTCGTACAGAGGCGGCATCTCACTGCTCCTTCGCCAGTCTCTCCGCCTTCGCCACGGCCTCCTCTATATCGCCCACCATGTAGAAGGCCTGCTCGGGGAGGTCATCGTGCTTTCCCGCCACGACCTCCCTGAATCCGCGAATGGTGTCGCGAAGCTGGACGTACTTGCCCGGCTGGCCGGTGAAGGTCTCGGCGACGAAGAAGGGCTGAGAGAGGAACCGCTCGATGCGCCGGGCTCGTTCGACGATGACGCGGTCCGCGTCCGACAGCTCCTCGATGCCCAGAATCGCGATGATGTCCTGCAGATCCTTGTAGCGCTGGAGAATCTCCTGCACATCCCGGGCGACCTGGTAGTGCTCGTCGCCGAGCACCGCAGGATCCAGGATGCGTGAGGTCGAGCGGAGGGGGTCGACCGCAGGATAGATGCCGCGCTCGACGATGCGGCGATCGAGCACAGTGGTTGCATCCAGATGCGCCATCGCGGTGGCCGGGGCCGGGTCGGTGATGTCGTCGGCCGGGACGAAGATCGCCTGAAGGGAAGTGATGGAGCCCTTCTTCGTGGAGGTGATCCGCTCCTGCAGTTCCGCCATTTCGGTGCCCAGGGTGGGCTGATACCCCACGGCGGAGGGCATCCGCCCGAGGAGAGCCGAGACCTCGGATCCGGCCTGGATAAAGCGGAAGATGTTGTCTATGAAGAGCAGCACGTCCTGTCCGGCCACATCCCGGAAGTACTCGGCGAAGGTGAGCGCTGTGAGGCCGACTCGCAGGCGCGCGCCCGGGGGCTCGTTCATCTGGCCGAATATGAGCGTCGCCCGCTCGATGACGCCCGACTCCTTCATGGTGAGCCAGAGGTCGTTTCCCTCCCGCGTCCGCTCGCCGACGCCCCCGAAGACGGAGGTTCCGCCGTGCTGGGTCGCGATATTGTGGATGAGTTCCATCAGCACGAAAGTCTTCCCCACCCCGGCGCCGCCGAAGAGCCCCACCTTGCCGCCCCTGGGATAGGGGGCCAGCAGGTCTACGACCTTGAACCCGGTCTCGTAGATCTCGGTTCTGACGTCCTGGTCTTCGAAGCTCGGGGCCGGCCTATGGATCGGGAGGCTGTCTTCGGCTTCCACCGGCCCCAGCTCGTCGATCGGCTCTCCGAGCACGTTGAACAGGCGACCGAGGACTTTGGGCCCGACGGGGACTCGGATGGCGTCGCCGACGCTGTTGGCGGTCATGCCCCGCACCAGCCCCTCCGTCGGCGCCATGGCCACGCAGCGGACGGTCTCATTGCCCAGGTGCTGAGCCACCTCCAACACCAGCCTGCGGTTCTCCTCGCCGCCCTCCAGTCTGATCTCGACGGCCTCCTCTATCTCGGGCAGCGAACCGGCCGGGAAGCGAACGTCCACCACCGGCCCCACAACCTGGACAACACTGCCTTCAGCCATAGCTTCGTCCGCTCCCTGTCGGTTATGTGGTGGCCTCGGCCGCCCCCACCAACTCCGTCAGCTCCCTCGTGATGGCGGCCTGCCGGGCCTTGTTGTAGTCCAGCGTCAGCGATCGGATCATGTCTTCAGCATTATCCGTGGCCGATGTCATAGCGGCGACGCGGGCGGCGTGCTCGCTCGCCGATGCCGAGAGCACGGCCCCGAGGATCTCGGTGCGGAGGTATCGCCGCATGAGCCCCGGGAGCATCGCCGCGGCCGCCGGCTCGAAGATGACCTCGGGGAACGCCGCCTCCTTGGGCGTGACCGGCAGCACGACCTCGGATCGCGTTTCGGAGCGCGTGCCGCCGAGGAACTCGGCATACACCAGCACAAGTCGGTCGATCTCGGCGCCCTCGTAGCGCGCGCCGATCCGGTCGGCCAGGTCCCACATCGCGTGGTGGTCCGGGACCCCGCCCAGCGGCGCAATCTGCTCGAGGATTTCGTAGCCCCGCCGCCTCATGTGGGCCAGTCCCTTTCTGCCCACCGCCACCACGCGAATGCCGTCCGGTCGCCCCAGGCCGATTGCGCGCCGGACTGCGTTTGCGTTGTATCCGCCGCACAGCCCGCGGTCGCTGGTCACAAGAAGGAGGGCGGTCCTCTCCACCGGCCGCTCCTGAAGGAACGAATGCTCCTGAGTCACCGCCGCGACTTGGCCCACGAGGTCCGCCAGCTTCGCGCGATACGGCCGATAGCGTCGGAGCTGCTGCTCGGCGCGCCGGAGGCGGATCGAGGCCACTGTCTTCATCGCGCGGCAGATCTGCTCGATGTTGCGGATGGTGCGTATCTTGCTCTTGATATCGCGGGTCGAAGTCACGACGACTCACCCTCTGGCTGCTCCTCGCCCTTCGCCTGGGTGAATCGGTTGTGGAAGTCCTCAATGGCCGTCTGGAGCTGCTTCTCCACATCTTCGGTGAGCTCACCGGTGTCGGCAATCGCCTGCAGCACACCCGGATGGCGCTCGCGGATGGAAGGCACCAGTTCCGCCGCGAAGTCGGCCACTCGCTCGACCTCGACCTCGTCCACATACCCGTGGGTTCCGGCGTAGATCACAGCCACCTGTTCGGCGAGCGGCATCGGCTGGTACTGGCGTTGCTTCAAGAGTTCGAGTATTCTTTCACCGCGGGAAAGCTGCGCCTGTGTCGCGCGGTCCAGCTCTGTAGCGAACTGGGCGAATGCCTGGAGCTCCTGGTAATAGGCGAGGTCGAGACGCAGCATGCCGGCCACCTGTTTCATGGCCGGGCGCTGGGCCGCACCCCCGACCCGAGACACAGACAGCCCCACGTTCATGGCCGGCCGGAAGCCCGCGAAGAAGAGATCGGTTTCCAGGTAGATCTGGCCGTCCGTGATGGAGATGACGTTGGTGGGGATATAGGCAGAGATATCGCTTTCCTGCGTCTCGATGATGGGCAGCGCGGTGAGCGAGCCGGCCCCTTGTTCATCGTTCAGCTTCGCGGCGCGTTCGAGCAGGTGGGCATGCAGATAGAAGATGTCGCCGGGGAATGCCTCGCGCCCCGGAGGCCGCCGCAGCAGAAGCGAGACCTGTCGGTAGGCCTGCGCATGCTTTGTGAGATCGTCGTAGACCACCAGGGCATGCTGCCCGCGATCCCGGAAGTACTCGCCCATCGAGCACCCCGCATACGGAGCCACGTATTGGAGCGGCGCCGGATCGTCGGCGGCGGCGACGACGATGGTGGTGTAGTCCATGGCATCGTGCTCGCGCAGGACGTGGGCCACCCGGGCGACGGTGGACAGCTTCTGTCCGACGGCGACGTAGACGCAGTAGCAATCCTGGCCCTTCTGGTTGATGATCGTATCGACCGCGATTGCGGTCTTTCCCGTCTGGCGGTCGCCGATGATGAGCTCGCGCTGGCCGCGGCCGATCGGTGTCATCGCGTCGATGACCTTGAGGCCGCTCTGGAGAGGCTGGTTGACCGGTTGGCGCTCGACGACGTTCGGCGCGCGCGTCTCGATGGGGCGATGGTCCTCCACCGGGGCCGGCCCGCGGCCGTCCAGCGGCTCGCCGAGCGCATTCACCACCCGTCCGAGCAGGGCTTCGCCGACGGGGACTTCCATGATCCGCCCGGTCGTCTTGACGAGGTCGCCCTCCTTGATGTCGGTGTCGGGCCCGAGCAGAATGCAGCCGACGTTGTCCTCTTCCAGGTTGTGGGCGAGCCCGTAGACGCCGTCGGGGAACTCGATCATCTCGCCCATCATCGCGTCCCGCAGGCCGTACACGCGGGCCACGCCGTCGCCCACCTGAAGCACGCGGCCGACGCCGGTCATCTCGGCCCGCGCGCCGAACTTCTCCATCTGCTCTCGGATGACCGCGCTGATCTCGTCGGGGCGTATCTTCACTGCTTCTGTCCTCGCTCGTTCACCAACTGCTCTCGCATGCGCGTGAGGCGGCCGGCGGCGCTGCCGTCGATCAGCTTATCACCCACCTGGAGCCTGAGCCCGGCCAGCACGGTGGGATCGACGCGCTCCAGGAGCTTCACCTTGCGGCCGGTTCGGCGTTCCAGGGCGGCCACCAGGCGGGCCTGCTGATTCTCGGAGAGCGGCACCACGGTGTGCGCCTCGGCGCGGACCACGCCGCGCGCGGCGTCGTCCAGCTCCTCGAATGCCTCGGCCACCTGGGCCACGATATCGCCCCTTTGGTGGCGAACAAGCGTGGCGAGCAGGGCGACGATGGTCTCGGAGAAGGTGTCGCCGATGGCTTGTTGGATGGCATCCAGCTTCGCCTGCGGCGGCAGATCGGGGCGCTCCAGAAGGCGTCCGAGTTGAGGGGTATTGCCGATCAGGTCGACGAGGCTGCGCAGCTCGCCGCGCACGTCGTCGGTGGCGTCGCGGGCCTGAGCCAGGCCGAGCAGGGCCTCCGCGTATCGCGATGCAATGCGAGAGGCGGTCACTGCTCTTTCTCCAGGTCGGCGATGAAATCGTCTATGGCGCGCCTGTGCTGCTCTGCATCGAGCCGGCCGAGCACCGCCTGGCGGGCCGCGAGCAGCGCCAGGTCCACGACTTGTCGGCGCAGCTCCAGCATGGCCTCCTCCCGTTCGAGCTTCAGGGAGTCGCGCGCGCGGGCATGAAGCTGCTGCACGTCATCGCGCGCCTCCTTGAGCAGCCGCTCGCGGGCCTGCTCGCCATCGCGCACGGCATGCCTCACCTGCTCCCGCCCCTCCTCCCGGGCCTGGGCGATCACGCGCGCGCGCTCTTCATCGATGCGCGCCAGCCGGCGCGCGGCCTCCTCGCCCCGCTCCAGCCCTTCCTCGATCTCCTGCTCGCGCTGCTCCATCACGCCCAGCAGGGGCCGAAAGAGGAAACGCCGCAGCAGCAGGTAGAGAATCACGAACCCCACGATCTGCAGCAGCAAGACGCCGGGATCTATGCTGAGTATGCTCGCTCCCTCTCCCATCGCCTTGTTCCCTTCTCCGCTCCCCGGCCCAGGGCCCCTATCCCGCGCCGATCACCTTCAACACTTCTTCGGGCGACGGGAGCTTGCCCCACAGCACGAAGCTGATGACCAACGCGTAGATGGTCAGCGATTCGATGAAGGCCAGCCCCAGGATCATCAGCGTGAAGAGGCGGCCCCCGGCTTCCGGCTGACGCGCGGTGGCCTCCAGCGCCGACGAGATAGCGCGCGCCTGACTGAGGCTGCCCGCAATCGCGGCGAAGGTCACGGCGAAGCCGGTCGTCAGTGCAAGTCCGAACAGGTACAGCATAGGTCTCTCCTTTCCATGAAGCTTCAATACCTCGGTCGGGCTCTTACTCCAGAGACTCCGGCTCGTGCACCACCCCCGCGATATAGACCGCCGCAAGCATGGAGAAGATCGCCGCCTGCACCAAAGATACGAGCATGCCGAGCAGCATGTTGGGCAATTGGATCGGGATGGGAATCCAGTGTCGGGCGAGCCCCACCACGAGACCGATGAGGATGAGCACGACCGTCTCCTCGGCCATCAGGTTCCCGAAAAGCCGGAGCGCCAGTGTCACAGGGCGGAAGATCTCGCCAACGAGATGGACCGCGAACACGAGCGGTGCCAGCAGCAGGTACGGAAACCGCATGGGAACGCCCTCGACGAAGTGCATGATGTAGCGCACCCCCTGCTCTTTGACACCGCAGTACTGCACCACGACGAAGACGACCAGGCCCAGCCCGGCCGTGATGCTGAGGTTGGACGTCGGGGCCATGAA